>Ga0310690_10005609_pt1 | contig 16923 bp, 14 predicted proteins | sample AusTroGonzalo_MG_2_FD_207661 | JGI IMG/M metagenome (GOLD analysis project Ga0310690, IMG submission 207661) | Bovine rumen microbial communities from tropical cattle in Woodstock, Queensland, Australia - Gonzalo_04 (v2) (version 2) | ecosystem: Host-associated > Mammals > Digestive system >...
CACCCTCATTGACGGCGACGTTTTTGAGGAATCGAATCTGAACCGCCAGCTCTACGCCACCATTGATACGCTGGGACAAAAGAAGGCCCAAGCTGCCAAAGAGAGGATCGCCAAGATCGATTCCGCTATCGAGGTCAACGCTGTTGCGGAATTTCTGACCGCCGACAATATTGAAGCGATCGTTCCCAAGGACGCCGACTTCATCCTGGACGCCATCGACGACATCCCGGCGAAGGCAGGATTGATCCTTTTCGCCCTGAAAAACGGCATTTCCGTCATCTCCTCCATGGGGACCGCCAGAAGGACTGACCCCTCGAAAATAACCGTAACCGCTCTCGGCAAGACCAGCGCTTGCCCTCTAGCCAGAAAATTGAGAAAATTATTACGGGATGAGCCTGCTTCCAAGGCTGTTCCCGTAGTTATGTCGAAAGAAACGCCCTGCGAAGTGGAAAAAGGGAATCCTCTTCCGAGTTCCGGAATGGTTCCCGCCGCCGCAGGCATAAATATGGCCGCTTTTGTAATCAACACCTTCTGTAAAGAACTATGAAAAAACTTGTCTTCCTGATCTCTCTTACGCTTCTCATAACCGCCTGCTTCGGCAAAAAATCCGCGAAGCCGGTAAACGAGACCTTCACTTTCGCCGTCGTCAAGACTGAAAACGGGAAAGCGAAATTGGAAATGATAAAAGAAAAACCCGGCAGCGAAGATCCTGACGACATGATCTTCGTCAAGGTCAACCCGGGAACCGTGACGGTCGGCAATTTGAGCTCCGTGAACGATGAAAGTTATTTCATCATGACCAAGCCCGTGACGCAAAAGCAGCTCTCTAATCTGATCGGGGAAGCGACCGGCGAGAACGCGGCCATTTCCGTGCCTTTCGAAAGCATAGGAAAAGTCCTTAATAAACTCTCCAAAGAAAATCCCGACGTTGCTTTCTCGCTGCCTTCCGCCAAGCAGTGGGACTTTGCTTTCCTCTCGGGAAAGATCAACGAGAACGAACAGCCGATCTGCTGGGAGTGGGCCACTATGAACGGCAGCAGCTCTTACACCTGGCGCGGCAGGATCTGGCACATTATGGAGCTGTATGAGGAAGCCGAGAAGGAAAGGAACACGGATGCGATCCAGAGCGACCTGAGCTTCCGCATAGCGTTTAAGGAGACAAAGCCCGCGAAATAGCTTATAGTTTCTTCGGGCAAAAAAGAACACATCCCCCGTTCACGGACTACGCGCACCTTGCCTTGATTGGCGTCCTCCGTGAGTTCACTTGGGGATGTGTTCTTTTTTTGCCCCTTGGAAAGTTAGCTTATTCTTTCGGTTGGGCGAAAGCTCTTTCCACGACCTCGGCGGGGACTTTTTCCGTGAAGGAGCTCACGATCGGCACCACCGCGAAGGGGATGATGATGGAGATCACCGAGCACATGGTGGCGGGAAGTTTCGTCACGATGACCAGGATTATCTGAACACCAAGGCCCACGATAATGCCTGCCAGAGCGCCGGCTTTGGTGACCTTCTTGGAGTAGAGGCCGTAGAGGTAGGGGGCCAGGAAAGCGCCGCCCACGGCGCCCCAGCTTAGGCTCATAAGGTCAACGATGAATTTGCTGTTGGTGTGGGCGATGAGGTAGGAGGTCAGAAGGAAGAGAGCGCTCATGATCCTCATTAGAGTCACGGAAGCGCCTTCCGAAACGTTCTTGTTGATGCAGCCTTTGTAGAAGTCGATGGCCACCGTGGAGGAGGAGACCAGAACAAGGCTGGACAAAGTGCTCATGGAAGCTGAAAGGATGAGAAGCAGGAAGAGAGCCATCAGAGGACCGGGCAGCCAGGCTTTCAGCATGATGGGGACCAATGTGTCGTAAACGCCCTTGGTGTCGGGCAGTCCGCCCTGGAAGTAGAGGTGCGTCACGGCACCGGAGAAATAGGCCGCGCAGCCGATGACGGCGGCGAAGATGGTCGTAATGATGGTGGCTTTGAAAATAACCGATTCGTTCTTGATGGCGTAGTATTTCTGGATCATCTGGGGAAGTCCCCAGGGTGCGAAGGAAGTCATCAGGACCGCCGAACCCAGCGTCCACCAGCCGAAGGTGGAGACTTCCACATGGGCGCATCTGGCTTCGTTGATGTTGTGGACGATGCTGCCCCAGCCGCCGCCTTTGCCGACCAGGACCGTGACGAGAAGCACGGAGCCGACCAGCATGATCATGCCCTGGATGAAGTCAGTCAGAGTCATGGCCAGGTATCCGCCGAGCAAGAGGTAGATGGCGGCCACGCCGGTCATGAGCCACAAAGCCACTTCGTAGGGGATGCCGAAGTTTTCCTGAAAGAGGTAGCCCAGGCCTTTGTAAACGGAAGCGGAATAGGGGACAAGGAAGATGAAAATGATAAGCGCCGCGATCGGTTTCAAGAAGGGCGCGTCGTAGCGGGAGGAGAAGAAGCCCGGCATGGTCATGGCGCCGAGGTTCTGGGTCATGCGGCGCGTTCTTTTCGCCAAAACGATCCAGGCCAAAAGCGCGCCGAAAACGGCGTTGCCTATGCCGATCGAGATGGCGGGGAAGCCGAACTTCCAGCCCAGGTTGCCCGCGAATCCGATGAAGATGACGGCGGAGAAATAGCTGGTGCCGTAGGAAAAGGCCGAGATCCAGGGGCCGACGTTGCGGCCGCCCAGGAAGAAGTCCTCAAGGCTTTTGGTGCGGCGCATGGCGTAAACGCCGGTGCAGGCCAGAAGGATAATGAAAGCGATCAGTAAAATGGCGTTAAGGGATAACATTTTTTATTTTTCCTTGGGTCGATTGTCAATTACGCGGGCCGCTTTGCCGGTGAAGCGTTCGATACTTTGCGGCTGGACCAGATCCACTTCGAAGTGGATGCCGGTGTAGGAGCGGATGGTCTCCTCAAGCCTGTTCTTCAGCATCTGCATCTCGCTCATCTTGTCGGAGAAGAAGGCCGGGGCCATCTCCACTTTCACCACCGAGCGGTCAAGGGAGCCGGGGCGGTCGAGGACGATGAGGAAGTTCGGCGTGACGTCCTTGCACTGCAGCAGGGCTTCTTCCACCTGGCTGGGGAAGACGTTGACGCCCCTTATGATCAGCATGTCGTCGGAGCGGCCTTTTATTCTGCTCATTCTCTTGGTGGTCCTGCCGCAGGGGCAGTCTGTGTCGCTGATAAGGTAAGCCAGGTCTCTGGTGCGGTACCTTATCATGGGCATGGCTTCCTTGTTGAGGGCGGTGATGACAAGTTCGCCCAGCTGTCCGTCCGGAACGGGCTCCAGCGTTTCGGGATCAAGGCATTCCACCAGGAAGTAGTCCTCCTGGATGTGCATGCCGGTGTGATAGACGCACTCGCCGCTGATGCCGGGGCCGATCACTTCGGAAAGACCGTAGTTGTTGCAGGTGTTGACCTGGAGCTTCTCCTCGATGTAGAGGCGCATCTCTTCGGTCCAGGGCTCGCTGCCCAAAAACGCGACTTTAAGATTCAGGCTCTCCCTGGGGATCTTTTCGTCTTCCATGTACTCGATTAAGCGCAGAGCGTAGGTCGGAGTGCAGACCAAGAGCTCGGGCTTGAGGTCCTGCAGAAGCGTGAATTGTCTCCTGGTGTTGCCGCTGGCGGCCGGGATGATGGAGGAGCCGATCTTTTCAAGGCCGTAGTGCAGACCGAAGCCGCCGGTGAAGAGGCCGTAGCCGAAACTGATCTGGGCGGTGTTGCCGGGCCTTGCTCCGCCGGCGTAGAGGAAGCGCGCCACCATGTCCGACCACATCTCAAGGTCGTTTTTCGTGTAAGCCACGAAGGTCGGTTTGCCGGTGGTGCCTGAAGAACCGTGGAAGCGAAGGACTTTTTCCTTCGGGACCGCCATGAGTCCCAGAGGATAATTGTTGCGCATGTCGGTCTTTGTGGTGAAGGGGAGGTGCTTTACGTCCGATACGCTTTTTATGTCCTCGGGGCCTATGCCGAGCTCTTTAAGTTTCTGAGCGTAGAAGGGGACGTTTTGGACTCTTTTTACGGTTTCTTTGAGTCTAGATACCTGAATGCTTTCGATCTCATCGCGGGAGAGGCATTCCGCCTTGTCCCAGATCTTGTTTTCCAGTTTCATTTTTTTATGCTTCTTATTTATTGGTGTTGAAAAGCTCCTGCGAGCTAAGTACGACGAATCCGTTGGAGACGAGTTTGGAATAAGCTTTCTCAGTGTCGCTTACGCGGTAGAGGAAGATGTGGCGGTTGGCGAAGGCGTAAACGTACTCAACGTTGATGTCCTCGTTGTTCAGTATCTCGGCGACCTGAGCCAGACGGCCCGGCTGGTTGTCGATCCTGACCGCCAGAACGTCGGCGATGTTGACGATGAAGCCGGCTTTTTCAAGCAGCTGCTTGGAGGCTTCCGCATCCTCGACGATAAGCCTTAAGATGCCGAACTGGGCGGTGTCGGCAAGCGTCAGCGTATAGATGTTGATGCCGGCCTCGCCTAGAGTTTTGCAAATATTGTAGACGTGTCCGGGCTTGTTCTCCAAAAAGAGGGAAAGCTGTTTTACGGTTTCCATAAATAGTCTCCTTCGGTTAAGAAGATAAGTGTCTAACTTAATATAATAACATACCGGGCAAGAGGGGAGCTCTTGCCCGGTATTAAAGGAGCCGGATAGGCTTCGTTTAGCTGTTGCGCAGGTCGGTCACGCGCTTGGCTTTGCCCATGGAGCGCTCGAGGCTTCCGGGTTCCACGGGAGTGACCGTGACGGCGAGGCCGATGATGCTCTTGATGGCGTTGCCGATCTTTTTCTGGATGACTTCGATGGAGCGGATGGTGTCGCCGAAGAGTTCCGCGGAGAGCTCCACCTGAACTTCCAGGGTGTCGAGGTCGCCGTGGCGCCTGACGATGATGTGGTAGTGAGGCTGGACGCCCGGGATCGTAAGGAGGGCCGCTTCGATCTGGCTCGGGAAGACGTTTACGCCCCTTATGATGAGCATGTCGTCGTTCCTGTGGTCGATGCGTTTTATTCTTCTGATGGTGCGGCCGCATTCGCAAGTGCCCTTTACTATGACGGAGATGTCTCTCGTGCGGTAGCGGATCATGGGCATGCCGAACTTGTTCAGCGTGGTGATGACCAGTTCGCCTTCCGTGCCGTCGGGCAGCGCTTCGCCGGTCTCGGGGTCGATGATCTCAGGATAGAAGAGGTCTTCGAACATGTGCAGCCCGGTCCTGGCGGGGCAGTCCATGGCGACGCCCGGCCCGGAGATCTCGGTAAGGCCGTAGATGTCCCAGGCTTTGATGCCGGATTCCTGCTCGATCCTCTGGCGCATCTCGTTGGTCCAGGGCTCGGCGCCGAAGATGCCGTGTTTCAGCTTCATCTTTTTGAAGTCGTAGCCGAGCTGCTTGGCTTTCTCGATTATGTGGAGGAAGTAGCTGGGCGTGCAGCTTATGCAGGTGACGCCGAAGTCGCTCATTAGTTTGATCTGGCGCTCGGTGTTGCCGCTGGAGATGGGCAGTACCGTCGCGCCCAGTCCCTCGGCGCCATAATGGAGGCCCATGCCGCCGGTGAAGAGTCCGTAGCCGTAGGCGTTCTGAATGATGTCTCCGGAACCGATTCCCGCGATCATCAAAGCGCGCATGGTGGCTTCCTGCCAGCAGGCCACGTCTTCTCTAGTGTAGGCGATGACGATGGGGGATCCGGTCGTTCCGGAACTAGCCTGCAGCCTTATTATGTCTTCCATGGGGACGGAAAGCAGTCCGAAGGGATAGGTGTCCCTAAGGTCGACTTTCTTGAAGAAGGGGAGCTTCTGGATGTCTTTCATTTCCTTGATGCAGGTGTCGTCAAGGCCTTTTTCCTGCATGCGGGACCTGAAGAGCGCTTGGTTCTTGTAGGCGTGGGAGACTATGTTTTTAAGCCTCTTGAGCTGGATGGACTCCAGTTCGTCGCGGCTCATGAAATCTTTCTGCGCTAGGGCTTGTAAAGCGGATTTTTCCATATGTTTCAGTTTTTAGTTTTCGTTTTCTCCGGAGAAGAGTTCCTCGTGGCTGAGCAGGGAGAAACCGTTCTCGCTTAAGGTCTGGAAGGCTTTTTCGTTGTCGCTGACTCTCAATAAGAAAATGCGGCGCATCGCGAAGGCGTAGGCGTATTCCAGGTTAATGTCCGAGGCGGAGAGCAGTTCGTAGATCTTGGCCAGAACTCCCGGGCGGTTGTCTATTTTGACAGCCAGAAGTTCGGTTATGTTGACGATCACTCCCGCTTTTTTCAAGACCTCGCCGGCCGCTTCGGGTTTCTCTACGATCAGGCGCAGGAGCCCGAACTGGTTCGTGTCGGCCAGCGAGAGCGTAAAGATATTTATGCCGGCGTCGCCCAAAGTCTTGCAGATATTGTAAGCGTGGCCAGGCTTGTTCTCCAGAAAAACGGAAAGCTGTTTTGCAGTTTTCATTTAAGTCTCCTTGAATTGGAAGCGGTGATTTTTTTGTCTTCCTAAATCGCTTGGGAAAACATTTTTTATAAGTCTAGCATAAAATCCAGATAAAAATCCAGCGGTTAATCTTTTCCGCGCGCCTGCTTCCGGAGCTATCCCTTGCAAAATGAAAACGAAAGTGCTACTATAGTCGCCGAACAATCACGGACAACTGAACATGAATTTCAATTTCGGCTACTGGTTCTATTTTTATTTCACCGAGCTTTCTCAAGCTGGGGGAACCTTGTCGTAGTCGAATAGAAGCGGATTCAGAATACGAAGAGAGCCTGGCTTGAGCAAAGCCAGGCTCTTTCTTTTTAAGCAAATAATAAACAACCATTAAGGAAAAATTATGATAATACTTATCAAGCAAGGCGCCGAAAAAAGTCAGGTCGACAATCTGATCAACTGGCTGAAGGCTCACAACATTGATCCGCACATCTCCGTCGGTTCACACGAAACCCTAATCGGCTGCGTCGGTGACGTGGCTCACCTGGACATCGATCTGGTTTCCGCCCTTGACGTGGTGGCCAGCGTGCAGCGCGTGGGCGACCCCTACAAGGCCGCCAACCGCAAGTTCCATCCGGACGACTCCATAATCGATTGCGGCGGCCAGCTTATCGGCGGCGGCAATTTCCAGGTCATCGCCGGCCCCTGCAGCGTGGAGAGCGAAGAGCAGATAATCGAGGTCGCCAAGGCGGTCAAGGCCGCGGGCGCGACGCTCCTAAGAGGCGGCGCCTTCAAGCCCAGGACCAGCCCTTATTCCTTCCAGGGACTGGGCGTGGAAGGTTTGAAGATGCTCCTGGCCGCCAAGAAAGAGACCGGGCTTCCCATCGTCACCGAGCTTATGAACTTCTCGCAGTTCGAATATTTCAACGACGTCGACGTCATCCAGATCGGCGCCCGCAATATGCAGAACTTCGACATCTTAAAGGAAGTAGGCCACAACACCAAGAAGCCCATCCTTCTGAAGAGGGGACTCTCTTCCACTTTGCAGGAGCTCCTTATGAGCGCCGAGTACATCATGGCTTCCGGCAACCCCAACGTAATCCTCTGCGAACGCGGCATCAGGACTTTCGAAACGGCCACCAGGAACACCATCGACCTTTCCGTGGTCCCGCTGCTTCATCAGTTCTCGCACCTTCCGGTAGTGGTCGACCCCAGTCACGCCACCGGCGTAGCCAGGCTCGTGCACCCCGTGGCGGTCGCCGCTACGGCCATCGGCGCCGACGGCCTCATAATCGAGGTCCACAACGATCCGCCCAAGGCCAAATGCGACGGCGCCCAGAGCCAGACGCCCGCCATGTTCGCCGAAACTATGAAGGCGATAAAGGCGGTCAGACCCTACGCTTGCCGTTAAGGGTATAATATAAGTACATGTAAATAAACCAAAAAGAAGATTATGGACAAGGAAAACATAAGATCAGAGATCGACGCCCTCGACGATAAGCTCGTTGAACTTTATCTGAAGCGCTTCGAGCTCGTCAAAGAGATCGCCAAGTACAAAGAGGAGAACAATGTTCCCGTCAGCGATCCGGCAAGGGAAAGGGAGATCCTTAAAAGAGTGGCCCTCAAGGCCGGACCTGAATTCGAGAACGAGGTCGCCATGCTCTTTTACGACATCTTCAGCCTCTCCCGCGCCAAAGAGCGCCGCATGATCCTGAAAGAAAGCAAACTGGAAAGGGAGATAAACAGGGCTTTCGCCACCGCCCCCAAGGAATTTCCCTCCCACGCCACCGTCGCGTGCCAGGGGACGGAAGGCGCTTTCAGCCAGCAGGCGACCAGCGAGCTGTTCAAATTTCCCGCGATCCTTTTCTTCCATTCTTTCGCCGACATCTTCAGCGCCGTTGAGAAAGGCATGTGCCAGTACGGCGTGCTGCCCATTGAAAACTCTTCCGCCGGCTCCGTTACGGCAGTCTACGACCAGATGAGGAGCCATGACTTCAGGATCGTGAAGGCCGTTAAGCTCCACGTGTCGCACGCGCTCATGGTCAACAAGGGCGTGACGCAAAGCGACATCAAGGAAGTGAAGAGCCATCCCCAGGCGCTTTCGCAGTGCTCCATTTTCCTCCACGGCATGAAAAACGTTAAGCAGACGCCCGCCGCGAACACGGCCATGGCGGCCAGGGAACTAAAGGAGAGCGGCAGAACGGACCTGGCGGTGGTCGCCTCCAGGAACTGCGCCGAGCTCTACGGCCTGGAAGTTCTGAATCCCAACATCTGCGACACGCCTTCCAACTTCACGCGCTTCATCTGCATTTCCAGGGAGCTGGAGATCTACAAGGACGCCACGAAGATCTCGGTCATGCTGACCTTGCCGCACAAGCCTGGCTCTCTGGCCACGATCCTTGCGAAGTTCTCCTCCATCGGATTGAACCTCACCAAACTGGAATCCAGGCCCATCCCCGGCATGGAATTCGAATTCCGCTTCATCTTCGAATTCGAAGCCAAGCCCAACGACCCGGATGCCATCAAGCTTCTTTCCGAGCTTTCCACCGATCCGGAGATCGAACAGTTCACCTTCTTAGGAGCTTATGCCGAGATCTGACTTTAAAGAGATCGCCATCATTGGCCTCGGCCTCATAGGCGGCTCCTTTTACAAGGCCGCAAAAAAGGCCGGCTACAATGTCCGTGGCATCGACAAAAACGACAAGGTCGAAGTTTCAAATTCCGATCTCGTCATCATTGCCCTTCACCCGACGCTTGCCGTGAAGTGGCTCCTTGAGCACGCTGATGATCTGAAGAAATGCGCCATTGTAATCGACGTCTGCGGTGTAAAAACCGCCGTCATAAAAGAGCTTGCTCCCAAGCTGAACGGCAGCTTCACCTTCATCGGTGGACACCCGATGGCCGGCAAAGAAGTCAGTGGTTTCGAGAATTCCGACGCGGAGCTTTTCCAGGGCGCTTCCATGATCTTGACGCCCTTCCCGAAAGATCAGAAGACCGCTGAAGAACTCAAGCCATTCTTCACAGATCTAGGCTTCAAAGAAGTCGTCTTCACGACTCCCGAAGAGCATGACAGAATGATCGCCTACACCAGCCAGCTCTGCCACCTCGTTTCCTCCGCTTACTTAAGGGACGAGCTTGCCCTTAAGCGCTCCGGCTTTTCCGCCGGCAGCTTCCGGGATCTATCCAGAGTCGGCGCTCCTGATCCGGAGCTCTGGTCCGAACTTTTCCTTTTGAACAAAACGGAGCTTCTGCCGGTCCTCGAGAGAATGATCAAAAGGCTCGAGGATTATAAGACCGCCTTGGAAAACAACGATAGGGTTAGCCTGATCGCTCAGCTTGCGGAAGGGAAAGCCATAAAAGAAAAACTGCAAGGGGAGGAGAAATAAAATGTCCGCTATTTTCCTTTACGGTCCTCCCGCCAGCGGAAAGACCACCGTCGGCAAAAACCTGGCGCTGAGCCTGGGCAAAACTTTTTTCGATCTCGACAGCGAGATAGAAGCCAAGTCCCAAAAGACCATTCCCGCGATCTTCGAGGAAGGCGGGGAAGCGCTTTTCCGCAGCATTGAAAAGGAAACGCTGCGCGAGCTTACCCAGAAAGACGATTTTAACGACTGCGTCGTCTCCCTGGGCGGCGGCACGCTCCTCGATTCCGAGAACCGCGCGCTGGCGGAAAGCTTCGGCCGCGTCTGGCTTTTGGAAGCGCCTTCCAAGGAAGAATTGGAAAAGCGTTTCCAAAGGAACCCCGGCGCCCGCCCTCTGGGCAACAAAGCCGAAGAAAGAAAAGAGCATTACGCTTCCTTCAAGAGCGGGATCGCCAAAGCCTTCGCGCTTCCGACCTCTCTGGTCATCGTGGGTGAAGCCATGGGCGATCTTAACGGCTTCGCCAAACTTGTCATCGCCGACACCAACGCCGCCAACTGTCAGCCGGAAGCCCTGAAAGACACCGCTCTGGAACTTATTCCCTCCGGCGAAGAGTTTAAAAATATTTCTACCATTGAAAAGATCTGGGGAATACTGAATGATCACGCCATCGGCAGGAAGGACATGATCGCTTCCTTCGGCGGGGGAGTGACCAGCGATCTCGTAGGCTTCGCCGCCGCCACCTGGATGCGCGGCATCGACTGGATCAATTTTCCCACGACCTTGCTTGCCATGGTGGACGCCTCCACCGGCGGCAAGACCGGCTGCGACCTTGCGATCGGCAAGAATCTGGTGGGCGCCTTCCATTCTCCCAGACTCGTGCTTATCGATGCCGAGAGACTGAAAACGCTTCCCCTTAAGGAATTGAAAGTCGGCAAGGCTGAGATGATCAAGCACGCTCTTATCCGCGGCAGCGAACCCAAGTTCTCCGAGATCCCGACCGCCAGGGAGATCGCCGACAATCTGCAGGTGAAAGTTGATATCGTAAGGGAAGATCCTTTTGAGAGATGCGGCCGCCGCATTCTTTTGAACTGCGGACACACCGTTGGCCACGCCCTGGAACTTAAGAGCAACTTTACGATAAGCCACGGCGAAGCAGTGGCTATAGGTTGCGTCGAAGAAGCCAGGATCGCCCAGAGAATGGGCCTTGCCAAAGAAAGTTTCCCGGAAGAACTGGCGGAGATCTTCGCCGCCCACGGCCTTCCCACCAAGCTTCCCGAAGGCATAGCTCTGGACGACCTGAAATTAATCATGCGCCGCGACAAAAAGCGCTCCGGCAACACCGTCACTTTCTCCCTGCCCTGCGCCTGGGGCAGCGTCAAGGCTACCAAGATCTCTTTGGAGTAAACGATGCCGTCCCTGATCTGCCTAACCATCACTGCCAAAACGCTCACCGAAGCGCAGAGGATAGCCGACGTCAACGCGCCGTTCGTTGACCTAATCGAGCTCAGGGCGGATCATTTACAAAAAAGCGAATACGCTTCCATAAAAGATTTTCCGAAGAACGTAAAAACCCCCTGCATCCTGACCGTGCGCAGAAAAATCGACGGCGGAGTCTTTGAGGGCAGCGAAACAGAGAGGCTAGATTTGCTTTCAAATCTAAGCGCCTTCGCCTACGTCGATCTGGAATCCGACCTGACCGCTCCGGAACTTGAAGCCCTGGCCCATAAAAGCGGAGTAATGATCATCAGAAGCGCTCACTACTTCGAGCCCCAGGAAGCCAAGATCGTAAAGACCTTAGACACCATTTCCAAAAACGCCAACGAGATCCCGAAGCTCGCCTTTCTTCCCAAAGATCTCACGACTGTCGCCGAAACCTTCGTGCTTTCCAATGAGCTCAAAGCCAAGGACAGGATCATCTGCGTCATGGGAAAACTCGGCGGCGTATCGAGGATCCTTGCCGATAGGCTCGGCTCATATCTTACTTTCACTTCCCCCAAGGAACTGCTTGAAAACACTTCCGCCATCGGGCACTTTGATCCTAAGAAGCTTATCGATGTTTACGATTTCAAAAACATCAACAGCGACACCGCTCTCTGCGGCGTGACGGGATTTCCCTTGAACGTAACCTCCAGCCCGGAAGTGCACAGAAACTTTTACAAAGCTGAAAATCACAACGCCGTCATGCTTCCCATCCCGGCGGAGAATATTGAGGAAGCGCTGACTTTTGCCGAAACCTTGAAATTCAAAGGCCTGGCTGTCACTATCCCCCACAAGGAAGCGCTGCTCAACTACCTTGACGAAGCTGACGAAGCCGTAAAAACGATTGGCGCCGCCAACACGGTCGTTTTCAAAGAGGGCAGGAGGATCGGCTACAACACCGATTGGATCGGTTTCACCAAGGCCTTGAAACATTTCCTCAAGACTGACAGCGTACAAGGGAAGTGCGTGGCCATTTTAGGTTCCGGCGGCGCCGCCAAAGCCATCGCTTACGCTCTTCATAAAGAAAAAGCCAACGCGACGATCTTCGCCAGAAACATTGCTAAAGCCAAAGCGATCGCGGACAAATATGGTTTCTCCAGTGCACCCCTCAGCGAATTCACTAGCGACTGCAGGCCAGACATCATCGTGCAGTGCACTTCCGTCGGATTGCAGGGGCAAAGCACAACGGAAAACGATCCTATCCCACAGTATGAATTCACGGGCAAGGAAGCCCTCTACGATATCATCTACAAACCTGAGACCACTCCCGTTATGGCGCGCGCCGCTAAATCGGGTTGCCGAGTCGAAAACGGCTTCAGTATGCTCATAGAGCAGGCCAGGGAACAGAACAGACTTTTCTTCACATAAAAACCACCGATTACGTTTATGTCCTCCACTTACGGCAAAAATCTTAAAGTGACGCTCTTCGGCGAATCCCATGGGCCTGCCATCGGCTGCGTTCTGGACGGCTTTCCCGCGAACTTCACTCCCGACCTGGAAAAAGTCAAAGCCTTCATGGCAAGAAGGGCTCCCGGCTCCCAGCCCGGCTCCACCCAGAGAGCAGAATCCGACGCTTTCGAGATCCTCTCAGGCCTCTTCAACGAGAAGACGTGCGGCACGCCAATAACCGCTGTCATCAAAAACAGCGACGCTCATTCCAAGGATTACTCCAAGCTGAGCGATCTTATGAGACCGGGTCACGCCGACTATCCTATGAACGTGAAGACCGGCGGCGCCAACGATTACAGAGGCGGCGGCCACTCCTCGGGCAGGATCATGGCTCCTCTTTGTTTTTCCGGCGCTCTGGCTATCCAGTACTTGGAGAGCAAGGGCATCGAAATCAAAGGCAGAATCGTTTCCATCGGCTCTCAAAAGAACGAACTAGACTCCAACGACATTCTAAGCCCGGAAGCCAAGGCTGTGATCGAAGCGGCCAGAGCGGAAGGGGACAGCGTGGGCGGAGTAATAGAATGCGAAATAACTAATCTCCCCGTCGGTTTAGGCGAACCGATCTTTGACGGCGTGGAGAATAGAATAGCCCAAGCTATTTTCGGCATCCCGGCGGTCAAAGGAATTGAATTCGGCAGCGGTTTTACCGGCGCGACGACAAAAGGATCAGTCAACAACGACTCTTTCACCGTCAAAGACGGAAAGATAGAAACTACTACCAACAATCACGGCGGTTCCTTAGGAGGCATGACCAGCGGCATGCCAATAGTCTTCCGCGTCGCCATCAAGCCAACGCCTTCCATCTCGAAACCCCAGAAAAGCGTTTCGCTTTCCAAGCAAACGGAAGAAGAGCTGGTTATAGAAGGTCGCCACGACGCCTGCATCGTTCCCAGAGCGCTTCCTGTGGTGGAAGCCATGGCCGCTTTAGTTGCGCTCGACCTACTTCTCGATTGATCATGTCTCTTACGCTTCCCAACGGCAAAAGAAAAGGCGCGATCACGCCGCCTTTTTCCAAATCCCACCTTCATCGTCTCTTGATAGCGGACTTTCTGGGCGGGAACTTCCAGCGTCTGGCTCTAAGTCCTACGGACCCTGATGACATCGCCGCTACCAAGCGCTGCCTGCTTGCCCTGAAGGAAGTAAACGATAGACCGACTCTGGACTGCGGCGAATCCGGCTCCACCTTGCGCTTTTTGAAGCCGATCTCCGCCGCCCTGGGTAAGAACCCTACCTACGTCACAAAAGGCCGTCTCTCCAAACGCCCGGGCCTTGATTACGAGACCATCGCTCCCGGCCTCTTCACGCTGCCTGGCAACGTCTCCTCTCAGTTCGCCACGGGGCTGCTTTTCGCTCTGCCTCTTCTCAACAACGATTCCGAAATAAGATTCACCACGCCTCTGGAATCGCGAGGCTACGTTGACCTGACGCTCCAGGTCTTAAAAGACAGCAATATCAAGATAGAGGAAACAGAAACCGGTTTCCTTGTTCCCGGCAATCAGACTTACACCGCTCCCATTAATATCGAGCCCGAACGCGACTGGTCAGGCGCCTCCTTCTTCCTGGTCATGAACTATCTCGGTTCAGATATTGAAATAAATGGCCTCAACAACGCCTCCCTTCAGCCCGACAGAAAACTTCTTGATCTCCTGAAAGAAAAAGGCGGAGTAAAAGATGTCTCCCAATGCCCGGATATTTTCCCGCCTCTGGCCGTAGCCGCTGCCGGGACTGATGCCAAAACGATCTTCACCGGCATTAGAAGACTAAGGTTGAAAGAATCCGACCGTGTCGCCACCACGCAATCACTTCTAAACGCTATTGGCATCAACTGCCAAATAACAGAAGACACTTTTACCGTGGAAGGCACAGACAAACTCTTCCAAGTCAAGGAAGAAATAAAGACCTTTGGCGACCACCGCATAGCCATGTCCGCCGCCGCGGCCGCCACCAACGCCCAAAGCCCGGTCACCATCGACGACCCATACTGCAGCGCCAAATCCTACCCCTCCTTCTTCAAGGACTTCCTCGCTTTGACGCACATTTAATACCATTGTTTCAAACTTACCGAATTCGGTTTGGTTAAAAAGGGGTCGAAATCGACCCCGTTTTCGTTTCCGTGCCGGAATAATGGGCGGTTAGAGGATAATGCGCTGGCTATGGTATAATAAAAAATACTGTGTAAATATATGCATTTTTTATTATGCCGGAAAAACCCAGGATAAAGGTGCCGACAAGGGCTGAGCGCGAGAAAGTCAGGTCTCTCATCGAGGGACTCGGTTTGAACACCGTCTGCAAAGAGGCGGCGTGTCCCAATATTTGGGAATGTTTCCAGAATCATACGGCGACTTTTATGATAATGGGGGACGTCTGCACCAGGAACTGCCGTTTCTGCAACGTGAAGACGGGGCGCCCAGCGCCGCTTGACCCGGAAGAGCCGGCTCGTTTGGCTTCCGCTATAAAGGAGCTTGGGTTGCGTTACGCGGTCATTACCTGCGTGACCAGAGACGACCTGCCGGATGGGGGAGCGGAGCATTTTGTCAGGACGATAGAGGCGATAAAAGCGGTGTCCCCGGAGACGAAGGTCGAGATCCTGACTTCGGATTTTGCGGGGAACAGTTCGGCTTTGGAAAAGGTTTTAAATGCCGGGCCGGCGGTCTTCAACCATAATCTGGAAACGGTAAAAAGGCTGACGCCGGTTCTTAGGACCAAGGCGACGTATTTGCGGTCCTTGGCGGTCCTGAGCTACGCCTCCAGAATGTTTCCGAATATTCCCGCGAAGAGCGGGATCATGGTCGGCTGTGGGGAAACGATGGAGGAAATTCGCGAAGCTGTTCGCGACCTCAGAGCAGCCGGATGTTCTATTCTGACGGTCGGACAGTACCTGGCGCCGGATGAATTGTGCCATCCTGTCGAGAAATATTACAGCGAAGCGGAATTCGCGGAAATAAAAGCTTACGCTCTGAACCTTGGCTTTGTGGGAGCGGCCTGCGGGCCGCTTGTTCGAAGCTCGTACAGGGCGGGCGAAATGGCGGAGAGGGTCTATGGCTGATTTTTCCGCCCAACTGAAAGCGCCCGTTTACGTCTGCCTTCTGACTTACGGCTGCCAGATGAACATTCTGGACAGTCAGATACTTTCCGGGAATCTTACGCGCCAGGGTTTTGTCGTCGTGGAAGACGAAACTGCGGCGGACGTTGTTTTGTTCATCACCTGCAGCGTCAGGGACCTGGCGGAAAGGAAAGTTTTGGGAAAAGCCGGGAAACTGAACGTCAAGAGGAACCGCAGGCCGGAAGTCGTTTTGGGCGTGACAGGCTGCATGGCGGAATTGAAAGGGGAAACGCTGCTGGGCGGGAAAAATGTTTTCGACTTCGTGGCCGGAACGCACAAGCGTCATCTCATTCCGGAACTAATATTGCGAGCTCTGTGCAAACGGGTGGCTATGGCGGAAGTGACTTCCGTTAACGCCGAGGCTTTGGAAAGACTTGGTGTTGCATTGGCGCCGTACATGGAGGAATGCGTCGGTTCCTCGGGCAAACTTTTCGCCGTGGGGCGTGACGATGCTGAAGTCGGGCTTGACGAACTGGAGGCTATGCGCCCGAGGCCCTGGCAGGCTTTTGTCGAGATCATGAGAGGCTGCAGCAATTTCTGCTCTTACTGCGTGGTGCCTTACGCCAGAGGGCCGGAAGTCAGCCGGCCGGCGGATGAGATACTTCGGGAATTGGAAGTCTTGGCGGCGAGCGGCTGCGTGGAAGTGACTTTGCTCGGCCAGAACGTCAATTCCTATGGGAAAGACTTGCCGAAGGGAAGCATTAGTTTCCCGGAACTTTTGGCTAAGGCCGCGAAGATAGAAGGCTTGAAGTGGCTCAGGTTCGTCACTTCCAATCCGCAGGATATCTCCGACGAACTTATTGCTTTGATGGCTTCGGAAAAGAAGATCTGCCGATATTTGCACTTCCCGCTGCAGTCGGGCTCGAACCGCATCCTGAAAATGATGAACAGGAAATATACCCTGGAGCAATATTTGGAGAAGGTGGCGAAGCTTAAGGCCGCGATGCCTGATCTTTGGCTGGCAGGGGATCTGATCGTCGGCTTCCCTGGGGAGACGCTGGAGGATTTCCAGGCGACTCTTTCGGCGGTCGAAAAAATCGATTACGCCAACAACTTCCTCTTCAAGTACAGCGAGCGGCCGGGAACGGCCGCGGCAAGATTAAAGGACGACGTGCCGCTTGAGGAGAAGAAAAGGCGCCATGCCGAGCTTATGGCTCTGCAGGGAAAAC
>Ga0310690_10005610_pt1 | contig 16922 bp, 5 predicted proteins | sample AusTroGonzalo_MG_2_FD_207661 | JGI IMG/M metagenome (GOLD analysis project Ga0310690, IMG submission 207661) | Bovine rumen microbial communities from tropical cattle in Woodstock, Queensland, Australia - Gonzalo_04 (v2) (version 2) | ecosystem: Host-associated > Mammals > Digestive system >...
GCTTTGCACAAGTGGTAATGCTGCCGTCCGTTCATCAATGGGTAAGGCCGGTTATGTGACAGAGGATCTGAAGCTCGTGACATTGCAGCCCGGTACCTATAAGATTCGTGCCGTGCTCTTCGATGCCGATAAGGAGCCTAATTATATTTGCACGCTGACAAAGGGCGAAGGTGAGGAGAATGAGATCTACCTCTCTGCTGTATCCACCAACTGGACAGAGACGGAGTCGGATCTGCTGACTATCACCGAGGCTACTGAAATCACGCTGAAGGCTGGTGGCGGTGACAACCAGGGTATCGATGTGATCATGATCTACGCTGCTACAGAGGATCCTGATGGCATTGTAAAGGTGAATGCCGATGCTCAGAAGATGGTCCGCAAGGTGGCTAAGAACGGTCAGGTGCTCATCGAGACCGAAGCCGGTATCTTCAACGCCCTTGGCGTTCAGATGAAATAAACGAATTTGAATCAGGGGGCAATCCCCCTGATTCTTTTTTTTATAGATCTTATGAACAACAAACTACTTATACTAATTATAACTATCTTGCTGTCGGTAGCAACGGATGCTCAAGCACAGCGTGTGACTGACAAACTGGATCGTGGCGTGGTGGCTGTGAAGACCGCTGGAGGCGTCTTCGTCAGCTGGCGCATCCAGTCGGATGAATACTATGAGGTTACATACAATCTTTATCGTAACGGTTCGCAGATCGCTGAGAACCTGACCACCTCCAACTATACCGATGCTGCAGGTACTGCTTCTGACAGTTATGCCGTTGAGGCTGTGAAGCGTGGTGTGAAGCAGCCCAAGAGTACGGCTGTTACACCTTGGGCCAACAGCTATCTAGAGATTACGCCCAAGCATGACAAATCCATTACCTCCACACTTGTCCCCAACGATGCCTGCTGTGCCGATGTCGATGGCGACGGTGAACTGGAGATTCTCTTGAAATATGACAACCAGAGCGAAATCAACGCCAGTTTCCCACGGAATGGTTACAACGGCGAATACAGCATCTTTGAGTGCCTGAAACTCGATGGTACCGTGTTGTGGTGGGTCAACTGCGGCCCGAATATGGGTGATTTCCAGAACAATGAACAGAATATCGTGGCTTACGACTGGGATCTCGACGGCAAGGCGGAGGCTATCATGCGTGCAGCGGATGGTACGACAATCCATGCTGCCGACGGCCAGACCTACGTCATCGGCGATGCCACGAAAAACTACCGTGCTGCCACAGGTGGCGGCACCAACTGGTTTATGCACGAGGGTGATGAATTCCTCGTCTATATGAATGGCGCTACGGGTGTGCCCTACGTCACGATGGACTATCCGCTGAAGCGTCTTGAGAAGGGCGAGACAGACCTCAATGCGGCCTGGGGCGACGGCTATGGTCACCGTTCTTCCAAATATTTCTTCGGTGCGCCTTACTTGGATGGACGTAAACCGAGCATCTTCCTCGGACGCGGCATCTACACCCGTCACAAGTTCGTGGCCTACGATGTAGATCCCAAGACCCACCAACTGACAGAGCGTTGGCGCTGGACGAACAATCAGGCCGGCTCTCCCTGGTATGGGCAAGGTTATCACAACTACGCCATCGCCGATGTGGATTGGGATGGCCGGGATGAGATCTTATGGGGCAGTATGGTGATCGATGACAATGGCAAGGGGCTTTCGACGACAGGCTATGGACATGGCGATGCCCAGCACATCAGCGACCTGAACCCCTATGCCCACGGACAGGAGGTGTTCTCATGTATGGAGAGCAATCCAGGCACGAACTACCGTGATGCCACCACTTCGAAACTCTATTACCGCTATGTGGCCGGAGATGACGTAGGTCGTTGTATGGCCGGTAATTTCAGCAATGATTTCCCAGGTGCGATGGGCACCCCGACGGATATCGGTCCCATCAGTCTTGTGACCTCAGGAACGGTGAGTGGCATCAAGGAAACAGGTGTTACGCAGAATATGCGTATCTACTGGGATGGTGACCTGTGCGAGGAGTCGTTTAACTATATCAATGGTAAGAACACGGCTGGCGGTATCTTCAAATATGGTAAAGGGCTGATTGAGACACTGACGGGTTCCTTGACGAACAACGATACCAAGGGAACCCCGTGCTATCAGGGCGATCTCTTCGGTGACTGGCGTGAGGAGGTTATCATGCGCACCGGCAATAATAGAATCCGTATTTATACCACCACGCTTGAAACCCCGTGGCGTAACTATTCCTTGTGGTACGACCACCAGTATCGTAATGCGATGGTGTGGCAGATGTGCGGCTATAACCAGCCGCCTCATACCTCTTACTTCTTGGGTGAACTGGAGCAGATCACCGCTGCGCCCCCTGCGCTGACGATGGCGGGACGTACCGAGATTGCCAATGGCGGCACGATCTCAAACAATGGGGAGGAGGTCATCACCTGTGAGACCAACGATATGACCATCAATATCACAGATGGGGCTACACCTTATATATATATAGACAATGCTCCCTCGTGGGTTCAGGGTTCTGCACCCTCGGAGGCGACGGCGGCTTTCTATACGATCAAATACCAGTATTATACCCATACGCTTCAGGGTGGTGGCTTTGGCGGTACGACCCGTGTGGTGAAGCAGGGTGACGGCATCTTGGCATATCCCGAGAAGGATATGAGCTATAGCGGTAACACCGATGTCTGGGCGGGTACACTGAGTCTGAATGGCTCTATTGCCAATTCCCCCGTGTGGCTCAACCGTCTGGCGAATCTCAGCACCGCAGCAAAGGCTGTCAAAGTGAAGTCGCTGACAGCAGACTATGGGGCTGCTATGACCATCGGTGGCGCAGATGCCATCGGTTCGCTCACCGCTACCGACTCGCTGAAGATGGGCTTTGGCTCTCGTCTGAAGCTGGATCTCTATAGCGACGGTACCAAGGCCGATCAGATCAATACTGCCAAGCTGATCATAGAGACCAAGGACTGGAAGTACGGGCCTGAGTATAAGCAGCCGGTCATCGAGTTCAGCTGCCATTTTGCTGAGGGTAAGGAAAAACTTGCCACCGGAAAATATAATCTTGGTAAAATCAGCGCCGTTGCAGGTGATGTCGCCAATATTAAAATCGAGGGTATCGCTAAAGTCAAGGCTGCTCTTGCCTACGAAAATGGCAGCCTTGTACTCAATGTAGAGGGTACACGTGATGCGGCTGACATCGAGTGGAATGGTACACAGTCGAATGAGTGGGATGTGGCTACGACGGAGAATTTCGTCACCCACGATGCCACCCGTAGTGCGGAGACCTTTATCGAGGACGATAATATCTATTTCACCGATAATGCCAAGAGTATGACGGTGACGATTCCCGATGGGGTAGAGGTGAAACCTGCCAATATCTACTATACGGGCTCTAAGGCCTATACGATTAACGGTGGTGGCAAGATTGCTGCGGGTACTTTTTATCATCAGGGCACGGGCTCCATTACGATGAAAAATGCCAATACCTATACTGGCGGTAACCACCTTACTGGCGGTACAACCATTGTAAGCTCGCTCTCCAGTGCGACGCAGGCATATGGTAACCTTGGGGGCGTTAACACTTCGGCTAACAAATTTACGATTGAGAACGGTGCGATCCTACAGAATACGGCGGCTGTGACCAATGGCTCTGCGATTCGTTTGATAGGAAAGGGTGTCATTAGGACTGATGCTACATTCACGCAGCAGGCCTTCGTTGCTGGCGATACGCTGGTGAAGACCGGTGCAGGCTTGTTCAGTATGTCGGCCAATCTTACCGTGGCCCGTACCATCATTAAAAATGGAAGCATGGACTATAGCGGTGCCAACAATACCAAACCTGTTGAACTGCAAGGCTCAGCCAGCATCTCGGGTCTTGGCTTTGTGCCCTCTCCAATCTACGTGGCAGAAGGTGCCAAGGCGACACTGACATTGACGAAAAACAACTATGTGGGCTATTCCGGTGCCTTGACGGGTACGGGACAGTTGACCATCAATCCGACAAACACCGTAAACCGTGTATCCATTACCGGAAACTGGACGAACTTTAAGGGAACGATTGTTTACAATAATACCTCTATCCTCATGCCTCTGAAGAACAGCGGTATGCCCCATGCAACGCTCAATACGGGTGCCGGCACCAATATCGGTATTGCCGCATCCAGTGATAATGCTTCGATCACTTATCCTATCGGTAAACTCATCGGATCTGGTACTCTGCGTCATAAGGAGATGAACTTCGGAAACCAAAACAGCGTATCAGGCAATGTGACTTGGAAAGTGGGTTCTTCCGACCTGGGCGACTTTACCTTTGATGGCTCTATCTACGATGCTGGCGGTAAGAATAAATCGAACTTCGAGAAGGTGGGTGATTGTACGATGACTGTGGGAGGATCATGGCAGAACAGCGGAACGGTGACCATCTCGGAGGGTACGCTGATTCTCGGACAGAGCAAGACGCTTGGCACCGGTGCGCTCACTGTGGCTGACGGTGCTACGCTGACGGGTATGAGTTCTATTATCAGGTCAACCTCCAAGGGACATCCCTTCACCAACAGCTCCGTGACGATTGATGGCGCCCTGCGTGTAGGCGCAGACGGCAATTCCTCAGCAGGCTATTGGTATTTCGGTGCTAAGCCGCTTACCTTCGGTGCTACGGGAAAACTCTATGTGGGTGTGCAGAAGTGCGCCACGTCGGATTCAGCACCTGGCTGTACCCATCTCTGGGGTGATGAGACCAATGGCTCTGTTACCTTTAAGGATGGTGCTACGATCAGTGTCTATCTCGATTCTACCTATGATCCGACTGCCAGTATCGGTGCCGATGAGGCAAAGGCTGACTCCTTTATGGTGTTTAACTTCCCGAAGGTGAATGTCGGTGATGTGAAGTTTGAGCTGCCTGTGTTGCCTGAGCACTATTATTGGGACACGGAGAAATTTAAAAACGGCTATTTGTATGTCCGTTACAGTACTTCTGTAGGTATCATAGGCATCGCATCAAATGAGCGGGTTTCTGTCGATGTCTTTGCTTCAAATGGTATGACTGTGGCCAGCTATGTGACGACACTTGCTGAGGTTAAGACCGTCTTCTACAGACTGCCGTTGCCAAAGGGTGTCTATATCCTCCGTATCCGTAGTGAGAAGCATGCTGCAGCCTCGCTGACGCTAAGGCGGTAAATTGCAAAAAATGCTAAAATGTTTGTATAACAAGAAAAAAATGATTATCTTTGCGGCGTATTAAGACAAATCTTTTTATTAATTAATAACTTTCTAAAAACAAATCGTATGAAAAAACGTTTACTTTTTGCCTTAATGGCAATGTGCGTTGCTGTTTCAGGTTATGCGCTCACAAAGGGTGAGTTCGTCTACACCCCGCAGGGACGTTTCCAGATTACTGGTGACCTTGTTGCTAGTAGCACTTTTGCTGATTGGACAGGATGGACTATAAAGAGTTCATCAAAGACCCTAGCTGAAAAGTTTAACACCAATGCCAACGGCTATGCAGCAGGTCTTAACTCTGTTGTTTGTGTGGATGATCCTGCCGACGACAACAATAAGGGTGAGGGTATGTACTTCACATTCCAGCCTACATCAGCAGATGCCAGCTATATCGTTAGCTTCAAGTTGAAGGGCGCTCCTGAGTATGTGGACGTAGTGAAGACGTTTATCCCTGGTGATGGTTACCAGACACCAACCAATCTGGTAAAGGTGGCTGGTAATGCGGATGGTGCATTTGCCTATCCTGAAGCTACAGATGAGGTGATTGCTAATACTTGGGAGGAGTTGACGGATGAGTGGCAGACCTTCAACTATGCCATCGTCGGTGATGGTACTGCTCGCACTTGGTTCATCTCATTCATGACCATGTCGACTACCGTTGAGATTGCTGACCTTCAGATTGCGCCTGCCCAGCAGTATGCAGACCTTCGTCAGCGTGATGTCATGCTGGAGAAACTGAAGGCTTATAGAGACTGTTACAATTGGTCTGAAGACGTATGGGCTCAGTTCGATGGTTATCCCGAAGTGATTGCAGGTCTAGAAGCACTTGGTGACGAGAGCGGCCAGGCAGAGCTTGACGAGCTGTTGGCTGTAGCTGAGGAAGTCCTTGCTGAGTTCCTTTATGAGAAGATGGATGACTATCTGGATGGCAATAGTGATAACTATCTGGGCATTAAGGAAACAGATGGTAATACACAGAAAGTCAGTAATTATGGCGACTGGACCTGTCTGCCTACCGGACGTGCTTTCTGGAATAGCGGTGCCTATCCTGACTTAGGTCACTTTGGTGGTAACAATTCATGGGCATACAGCAATCCTGACAGCCCTATGGGTATCTATACTCAGATGACGTTTGACCCGGGTTCCTATGTATTCACCATCGAGTCACTCTCTGCGCTTCGTGCAGATCCTACTTCTACGTCTTGGACCCACAATGAAGGCTGGAATCCCGCCTATGGTATTGCTTATGTTGTAAAGATGGTTGACGGTGCTGCTGCTGATACGATTGTTTCAGTGGTTAAGGGCTTGGATTCTCGTGTTTACACCCCGTTTGTAATGGTGATTCCTATTACAGAAGCCGGCACTTACGAGATTGGATTCAAGGCTTATTGTAAAGAAGAGTACAAGACCAAGACAAATGGTTCTGTGGTCTATGTGAAAGACGCTCGTCTCTATGGTAAGAACGATAACCAGTATAACCAGAAGCAGCTGAGATACTTCAAGAATGTGACCACACAGATTGAAACTGGTCGTGAGAATCTGACCACTGCTGCCGGTTATCTTGCTGATGACGCTTATATCTGGGGTAAGGATGCCCTGAAGGCTGTAGCTGACGAAGTAGAGCCTAAGATTGCTGCTTACGAGAAAATGAGTCAGGATGAGATCATTGCCACATTCGACAGAGATACTTATGTGAATACCACATCTGAGGAGACCGGTCTGTTGCAGTATGAGGTCTATCAGCAGGCTACGAAGCTCATCATTGCCGCTAATCGTGAGTTCCTGGCTGAGAATGACACGCTGGCTTCGATGCAGACCGTCATTGACAATGCTGAGACAACCATTAAGATGCGTCTCTACGATGCTGCTACAGGTAAGGATGCCCTCCAGGCTGCTATCGATAAGGCAAAGAGCACTCAGGCTAAGATGAAGGCTTCACAGTACAGCGAGGAGAATGCTGCCACCATCGTGGCTGCCAATGCCGAACTGAGCGACGCTATCAATGTATTTACAACGACAATTCCTGCCAACTGCATCGCATCGATTGTTGACATCGACTTCGAAAAAGATGTCGTGGTTAATTTCGATTTTGAAACAGGTAATAACAGTTATGTTAATCCTGGTGCCAAGGGTGAAATGGTGCTGTCTTCATTCAGCGCTGAGGCTGCTACAAACCAGGAGTTCGAGAAAGGCTACTGGTCTAACGGTGAGCAGTTGTGGAAGGGTTATCTGCGTATCGGTAACGGTGAAGGTACCGTTGCCTTCGATCCGACAGAGAACGGTTCTATGGGTACCAACATCCTGAAGGTGGCTTGTGACTTCTACGTACAGGGACTCAGTGGTAAATCACTCGGTTTCTATCTGAAGGATGCAGAGGATGCTGACATCTTCGGTATTTTCCACAATTTCTATAATGGTACGACCACTACGAACACCTGTGAGGCTGACCTGAGCAAGATCTGGGCAAGATCTGGTGGTAGCTATGCCAATGCTTCTCCTGCCGATGCTACAGACTCCGTGACAAATAATCCTCTGGAGAAGACTCACATCGAGGTGATTATGGACTATGGCAGAAAGAGTATTTACTGCACTATCAACAGCGTTGAAGGCCTGACCACTTCTAATGAGTTCGTTTTGGAGGCTATTCCTACCAAGTTCGTCCTGAAGTGTGACTACAACAACAACGACCGTCGTGCTTGGTTCGATAATCTGAAGATTGATCGTATTACTGCCGGTGAAACGGAACCGTTTGATCCAACAGCTATTGAGAAGGTAAAGGCTGTTATAAAGGTAAAGAATGGTGCTATCTACAACCTTGCAGGTCAGAGAGTAAGTGAGAACTACAAGGGTGTTGTTGTGAAGGATGGTAAGAAGATGATTCAGAGATAATCTCTCCTTTATCCCAATAATGATTCCCCTGCAGCTTGCTGCGGGGGAATTTTTGTTCAGATAGTCTCTATGCATTGCTCGAATAGTCTGAACGAGTTGTTCAGATAATCCCTATAGGGGTATGGAGATAGTCTGAACAAGTTGTTCAAGATATTAGAACGAGTTGTTCGAGATATCTGAATGAATTTCTGATTTATCTCGGGCTTGAAAAAACACGAAACAAGGAGCAATTCTTGGTGTTACCTGAGGCGGAAACTTTGTTTTTTGACAGTTTCACTTTGGAATTTGCTAAATGAGCCGTTTTTTTGAAATTAGCATGTTAAATAGTTGCAAGTTTGGATAATAATATGTAATTTTGCAAATTGAAGTATAGCGTAGCTACTGACGAATCAAAGAAATGCAAAATATTATAAAACAATTTTTTATGAAAAAACTCTTTTTGTATGCATCCCTTTTGTGCATAGGCCTCGTATCCTGTACGAAGGATTACTTGGTGCCTGAGGGAGAATTGCCATCTTGGCTTGGCGAGAGTATCTACAAAGAGCTTCAGCAGTCTTCGCAGCTTGAAGGCACGTTTAATACGTACTGCAGGCTGATTGATGACTTAGGTTACACGGAGGTGCTGAGCAAGACTGGTAGTAAGACGATCTTCCCGGCCAATGATGATGCCTTTGCAAGATTCTTTGCAGGGGGAAACAACAAATTCGGCGTTAGCAGCTACGAACAACTAACCCATTCGCAGAAGGCAGAGTTGTTGTTCTCTACGATGATCGACAACGCCATCCTCGTGGGTACGCTTTCTAATAAGCAGAACGCTGCTGGCAATATGTTGCAGGGTCAGTTGGTGAAACACGCTACAAACATGCGTCTTTCATACGCAGTGACATCGTTCCCGGCTCAGGACATGCCCGCCAACAACAAGTATTTCTCACGTTTCCAGAACGGAGGTCGTAACTCCATTCTGGCCGTGTTCGACAACACGGTAGCGCCGATGGTGCATCTGACAGGTGAGTATATGCTGAACAACAACATGACGGTGACTGGAGACAACAGCGACTTCAAGGTCCTCACAGGTCAGGATTATGTGGATGGCGATGCTTACGTCTTCGACCGTAAGGTGATCAAGGGCGATGTCGTCTGCCAGAATGGTTATATCCATCAGCTGAATGAGGTGCTCGTTAATCCAGGCAACATGTCTGAGGTTTTGCGTTCAGGCAGCGACACTCGCTATATCTCACGTATGTTGGACTACTACTGCTTCCCCGAAGCCGATCTGACGCTGACGGAACAGTATAATGAGACTTCGGGCTCCAGCAGTCAGGATACGGTGTTTGCTATCCGTTATCTGAGCAAGAACTCACAACGTGCCAAGCTGTCGCAGCCTGTACGTGGTATGACAGTTGCCGACAACCGCCTGCTTGACTTTGACCCGGGATGGAACTATTACAATCCGACGCTGAAAGGCCAGCCCGTTGATGATGATGCAGAGATTGCTGCTTTCCTGGCGCCTGACGATAACGCCGTTGAGGACTATTTCCTTAAAGAGTCGGCCTATATCCTCAAGAACCTGGGTGTTCCCGGTCTTGAGCTCACGGCGGCTAATCTCAATGACCATCTCGATGCGATCTATAACAACGATCCGTCGATCTTTGCCAGTATTCTGAACAACGTGATGAAGCCCTATCTCACCAAAACGGTGCCCAGCACGTTCTCAACGGTGCAGAATGATGCCTTTGAGTTCCTTGATGTGACAAGAGACGACATCATCCGGAAGAGTGACGGTAACTACGATGTCACTATTGCCAACAACGGTGTGGTATATAAGATGAACAAGCTCTTCGGACCGAAGTTGTACAACTCTGTACTCGGTCCTGCTTCGGTCTATAACGACATGCGCACCATGGGCGAGATGTTGAACGACCACCAGACGACTGCTGGTATAGGTTCTAAGCTCGGTGCCGATATGTATTACTACCTGCTTTCTATGAAAGCGCGTTATGGCCTTTTCATTCCGACGGATAATGAGACGCAGTTCATTGTGATCGATCCTACTTCGGTGAAGGATGAGGACGGACTGAAAGGATTGCGTTTCCGTTTTGATCCGCAGGCAGATGGTTCTTTCCATGTGCTGGTTAAGAAATACATCTATCAGTCTGGTCCCTATAATCAGCTCAGTTCTTATGTTGAGACAGCTGGTGCACAGGACATCAACATCGAGTCCGGTATGTTTAACAGTCAGATTAAGGACCTATTGGACTATTGCACCATCGTGCTGGCTGATTCTACAGAGACAGGAAAGGGCAATCCTCAGTATGCCCTTTATGGCAACAAATACTATAAGACGAAGCACGGTGGCGTGGTTGTCGTCAATGACAACAAGGTAGCAGGCGGTTTGCAGATGGCTGACCCCTCACAATGGTCCACCATTACCGAAACCTTTGATATTAATAGCGCTGATGCCAAGATTGAGAACGGTACTGTTTACCGTTTGGATTATCCAATTCAGCCTACCATCACAAGTGTGATGGAAACGTTGTCGCGTCCGGAGTTCTATGACGAGAATGCCGACTACGACAATAATGCACCCGAGTATGACCACTTCCTCAATTTCTGCTTGCAGTTCAATAATGAGGAGATCTACAGTTTTGCTGGTATCGTGACGGGTGACAAGAATGAAACCGAGGCCCAGAAGAAGACCAAGATGAAGGCCTATCGGGTGATTGACGATAATGACAACTGGGGTATGCTTAGTGCCTATAACTATACCATCTATGCGCCTACTTACGAGGCGATGGTCAAGGCACAGCAGACCATGGGACTGCCCACCTGGAAAAAGGTGATGGCTATTATCAATAGCTGGGAGAGCGTTGCTGATGAGTATGGCTTCAAGAGTCAGAAAGATGCTGCGGATTACGTGAAGGCTCAGTTGGACAAGATGGCTAAGTTCGTGCGCTACCATACGCAGAACAGCTCGCTCTTTGCTGACCGTTACTTCAAGAATTATGATCCCGAGACAGGTCTGACGACACCGGAGCCAGTATACTCCACTTTCTGTTCGAATGCGCTCGGTATTGCCCAGACGCTGACCGTCTCTGGCGGTGACAACAAACTCACTGTGAAGGATGCCTCCAATACGGCGGTAACCATCAATGCCTCTTCAAACACTGCCAACCTCATTGCCCGTGACCTCACGACATCGGAGAAGAATGACTCGAAGTATGGTCGTTACAAGATCATCGAGACATCTGCTTTCGTGACGGTTCATGGTATTGACACACCTCTGTGTTTCAACAACAACAGACAGTATTGAAAATTGATAATTGAAAATTGATAATTATGTCGAAATATAAATTCCTATTGACGCTTCTGTTCACAGTCATCGTTCAGACGATGTGGGCACAGAGTAAAGTCATATCAGGTACGGTGGAAGATGCCATGGGACCGATCATGATGGCCAACGTGGTGGAACGCGACGCCAACAACCGTATCGTCAGCGCTACACAGACTGATATGATGGGTAACTTCTCCATGGAGATCAAAAACCCGAAGAACAAACTCGTTTTCTCGTATGTCGGCAATAAGACCAAAATCGTGACGATTGGCAACCAGACCACCTTTAACATCAAAATGGAGAGTGAGAACACCACCGTTTCTGAAGTGGTCGTTAAAGGACGTCGCACCAGCTCTGGCGGTCTGAATATCGACAAGCGTGAGATATCCGTTTCTCAGCAGACCTTCAGTATGGATAAGGTGGATGGTATGGCCTTTACCTCAGCCGACGAGGCGTTGCAAGGTGAGATTGCTGGTCTGGATATTGTCAACAACTCAGGTAACCTCGGTGCCGGAACTTCCATGCGTCTGCGTGGTGTCTCGACGTTGAGTGGTAATGCAGAACCGCTGATTGTGGTCGACGACAAGATCTTTGAATATGACAAGGCCGACTTCGATCCGGAGAATATCGATGAGGAGGCCTTCTCGTCGCTGCTCGCTGTGAGTGTGGATGATATTGCCAACATCACTGTGCTGAAGGATGCTGCTGCAACGGCTATCTGGGGTTCGCAGGGTGCCAACGGTGTGATTCAGATTACCACTAAGCGCGGTGCGCGTGGAAAACCAAGGGTGACGCTGGGCTATAAGTTTACAGGTACCTGGATGCCGGCAGGTTACGACCTGCTGAATGGTGACAATTACACCATGATGCTCAAAGAGGAGTTCTATAACCCCACACAGAGCGCTTCCGCTACCTCGACCATCAACGAGATTAACTATGTCCCTGCTGAGTCATGGGCTGAGGCCAATAACTGGAACAAGAATACCGATTGGGTGAAGGCTATCAAACAGTTCGGTGAGCAGCACGAGGCCAACTTTAATATCTCCGGTGGTGGTCAGAAGGCTTTGTTCCGTATTTCGGGTAGCTATAGCCACCAGTTGGGAACCATTATCAAGCAGCGCATGGATCGTCTGACCACACGTCTGGTGCTCGACTACAACGTCAGTGACCGTATCCGCTTCTCTACCAACTTCGCTTTGACGTACACCGACAACCTGAAAAACTATACATACGGTAGTAGCAAGAGCAGCGGTTCGCATAACAATCTGCTTGCGATGGCTTTGGCAATGGCACCTAATGCCAGCATTTACCGCTACGACCAGTATGGTAACAACACGGGTGAGTACTTCTTGATGAATCCGACCGTAAACGGCATGACACCTGATGACGGTAACTATACGTCGACGCAGTTGCAGGATGTGGTGGCTATCGGTAACCCTGTGGCTTACGCCAACAGATCATGGCAGAAGGAGAAGACCTATAGTATCGTGCCTGACTTCAACATCAAGTATGAACTGCTCGGCACCGAAAACGGAAAGACCCGTCTGACCTTCAACGGCCGCGTCTACTTCGATATCTATGCTTATTCGAAGCCGACCTATATGCCGGGAAGTCTCTCCAACGGCAGTTATACAGACAATGACTATAACTTTATTACCAATACCGAGACCAACCAGTTCAAGATGGGTTCCCGTCTGGAACTGATCTTCACACCAGCTTTCAGAAATGAAGATCTTAATCTGACGATGTTGGCTCGCTATGAGGCCGGTACACAGAAGAATACATACCAGTACATTGGTCAGAACGCGATACCAAACGGTATCGAGACGGCTACAATCGATGCGCATCTCATTAGCATGGACAACCAGCCCGGTACGACGAAGTCGGCTTGGCAGAATGCCGTCTACAATGCCCACTTTTCCTATAAGTCGCGTTATAATGTCGGCTTCTCACTGCGTGCTGATGGCAACTCGAAGTTCGGTCCCAAGAATCCGTGGTTCGTTTCGCCTTCTGTTTCACTGCGTTACAATCTTAGCGAGGAAGCTTTCTTTGCACCCTTGCGTAAGGTCGTGTCAATGTTCGGTATCCGTGGCTCATGGGGTGTCACGGGTAGTTCCAGTGTTTCTGTCGACAACTATTTCAACCAGTATAGTTCTCGTGCCGGACGCTATGGTACAAGTTACTACACCACCATGAGTGGTATGAAGCTTGACGACCTGCGTCCGCAGAAGAAAACGGGTGTGAACCTTGGTTTCAACTTGGGAATTCTTGATGATATGTTTGAGTTTGACCTGAACCTCTATAAGGAGAATATCAGGGATTTGATCATGCAGAAGCTGCCGATTCCTACCTCAGCTACATGGAATACCTCTACCGCACTTTCGTTCGGAAATGTGGGTCAGATGGAAAACAAAGGTTGGGAGTTGTCGGTTAGCGCCAACCGGTTCATCAAGGTTAAGAAGTTCTCTGTTTCTGCCAGCGTCAACCTGGCTCAGAACATTAATAAGCTGCTGGAGATGGACCAGCGCGTCTTGGACAACCTGAACTCACAGCCCAGTTGGAGTAATCGTGGTTCCAGATCCATTCTGAGCCGCGTTGTAGTGGGTGACCCGCTTTGCTCTATCTACGGATTCCAGAGTTTAGGCGTGTTCCAGTACACCTACGACTACCTTACTAACTATAACACGAAGCAGCTCCAGTTGCAGTCACAGGCGAAGGCCCGTGGTGAGTCTTACGACTGGAACTATGAGGCTTGGATTAACCAGCAGCTCGCTGAGGGAAAGACCTTCCCTGTAGCTACTGACGAAGAGGGTAAGGTTATCATGACGAATACGGGTGTACCCAAGCACCTTACTTATTATTATGGTGATACGGAATATGAGTTCAAGGGTGGTGATGCTATCTATGAAGATGTGAATCACGATGGTACTGTCAATGAGCTCGATATCAAGTATCTGGGTAATTCACTGCCTAAGATGCAGGGCGGTTTCAGTTTCACGTTGCAGTATGGCAACTGGAAACTGGTATCACGCTTCAACTTCCGTTGGGGTAACAAGATCATCAATACGGCACGTATGGGTCTGGAGAGCATGTATGGCACAGAGAACCAGTGCTCATCGGTTACCTACCGCTGGCGTAAGGATGGTGACGAGACGGTGATACCACGCGCTCTCTACGGTACGGGTTATAACTACCAGGTGAGCTCGCGTTTCGTAGAGGATGGTTCATTCCTGCGTTTCAATAACCTGCAGCTCTCTTATAGCGTACCCAAGAAGACCATCAAGAAACTTGGTCTGAACTCTCTTTCAGCATATGTGACAATGAACAACCTCTTCTGTTGGACGAAGTACACTGGTATCGATCCGGAAATTGCCTCCGGAACCTATACACCGGCATCGGATGGTGCAACCACACCAAGATCTAAGTCGGTTACTGCCAGCCTTAGCTTCGGGTTCTAAAAGAATTGAAAAATGAAGAATTGAAAAAATGAAGAAGATGAAAAAGATTCTTTCTATAATATTTGCAAGCGTCGCACTGGTTTCTTGTGTCGATACGGTAATCTTACCCGACAACAAAACCGTCGATGAAGATTTCTGGCAGAAGAAGAGCGAGGTGGATGCCGTTGTCGCAACGGCTTACGCACAGCTGAGAGACGAGGCTGCCATACGTAATATGATTATCTGGGGTGACTTCCGTTCCGATGAACTCGTGGTGACCTCAACACTTCCTACCAGTGCTACCTACAGGACGGCATTACAGCAGATCTATTCTTGTAACATTGAGACAGAGAATGCGTTTACTTCATGGTATCCTTTCTATTCTGCCATCAATTACTGCAATCTGGTCCTGGAGAAAGCTGAGGGCGTGATTGCCGTAGATCCGGATTATACACGGGGTGACTATGATGCCAACAAGGCACAGATGCTGGCCTTGCGTGCGTTCTGCTACTTCTATCTCACAAAGGTGTTCCATGATATTCCCGTGACACCAGGAGCCTACCTGAATAGCAGTGACGACCTGAATGCGCCACAGGCTAATCCTGACTCTGTGCTCACCATGTGTATCAACGACTTGCAGGAAGCATCCCAATATGCCATCTCGGGTTCTACCTATGGTGACTGGCGTGATAAGGGCTACTTGAACCAGGATGGTATCAACGCCATCTTGGCCGACATCTACCTCTGGCGCGGTTCCGTCAATCGTGATGCGAGCGACTATGAGGCATGTGTGGAATACTGCGACAAGATTATCAAAGCTAAAAAGGAGGCTTATGAGCAGAATCCCCGCCATCGTCGCTATGGCACCGATGATGTGGAGCAGAACTATTATCTCTCTGACTACAGCGAAATGTATCGTGATATCTTCGGACAGACGGGGCAGAACGCTGACGAGAGCATCTTCGAGTTGCAGTTCCGTAACTCTAATGTTACCAACAAAGGTCTCGACCAGATGTACTTCCGTTATAACAATGCCAGCAGTAACGGCTACGGCTATCTGAAGGCTGCGCCGATTTATGGTAAAGTAGATCAGACTGGTAATGGCGTATGGAATAATACAGTGGATCAGCGCCTCTATGAGTACGTCTATGATGCCACCAGTACGAACACGGAACAGTTCGGTGTCCGTAAGTTCGTGGCTACCACGTCGGCAGGAACCAACAACAGTGCCGACAGTAAGCGCGACACCCGTTCTGCAGTCTATCAGAACTGGATTTTGTATCGCCTCACCGACGTGATGCTGATGAAGGCCGAGGCTCTTGTGCAACTCTACAATTTGGGTGGTAAGGCCGAGGGCGATACACGCAACGAGGAGGCATTTGCCATCTGTAAGTTCATCAACGACCGTGCTTTGTCTGACGCCAACAAGGGTTCCTATGCCATGAAGTATTCTGTCTATCGGGATAAGATGGAGGATCTGGTGCTGGCTGAGCGCGCGCGTGAACTGTGTTTTGAGGGCAAACGATGGTTTGACCTGATGCGCTATAATTATCGTCATACCGAGACAAAGGCAGATCTGACGAAGAAACTGACACAGAGCTATGTCACTAACAGTGATGTCTTCTTTGAGTTGGCACTGCGCAAATATGCCGTGCCTACTGCTATGAGAGCGAAGATGCGTGATGAGCGTTATCTCTACATGCCGATCAACCAGGATGAGGTGGAAATCAATACCAGTCTCGTACAGAATCCTGTATACAAATCTGCTTCGAAGTATTAATCGTTGAAAAATGAAGATTATGATGACAATAAATAATAAGAATTGGATGAGGCTTTTCATGGCAGGAGCATTCTCTTACCTCTTACCTCTTATCTCTTACCTCTTTATCTCTTGTAATGAGGAACCAGATGGCTCTAACCTTTTCTCATCAGATCAGAAGACCATTGCAGAGATGCTGCGTGACCGGTCTGACCTGAGCGCTTTCTACCGCATCCTGCAGAAAGGCAAGTTTGACAAGTATATGGGAACGTATGGTGAATATACCTGTTT
>Ga0310690_10005611_pt1 | contig 16920 bp, 13 predicted proteins | sample AusTroGonzalo_MG_2_FD_207661 | JGI IMG/M metagenome (GOLD analysis project Ga0310690, IMG submission 207661) | Bovine rumen microbial communities from tropical cattle in Woodstock, Queensland, Australia - Gonzalo_04 (v2) (version 2) | ecosystem: Host-associated > Mammals > Digestive system >...
TCTGGGGCTTATTGAAGGCTTTATTCCCCGCAACGAAGGAACTAATACTAACGCTCCAAGGGAGACGAAAAGCAGCGCATACCCCGCGTAGGTCACGCCGATGCCCCATGGGTCGCGGGCGACGTCGAGGACGGAGTTGCCCTGCTTGTCGTAGTCGCTTTGGTAAAATCGGTAATGCCTGTGCTTTAGGATGTTGTTCATGGAGATGACGATGTCCTTTTGGGTCTCGCCGTCGTTGAGTTTGAGGTAACTTACATAGTCCTTTGGCTTGTTGCTGCCCTCGTAGGTCTCGATTTCGAATTGGTCCAAAGTAAGGCTGAAGGGTAGGGCTTCCTTGGTGATTTCGCCTTTGTCCTTGATGAAAAAGTGACTTTCAGGGCGGTTGGGCTCAAGCTTCATCCGTCCGTGCTGTCCCGTGAGTTTGGTAAGCAGCGCCCCGATGAGGATCAACAGGATGGCGGAATGCAGGGCGCAGACCACCATCCGTTTCCACATACGGCATTTCACCGCCATATAGACCATGAGGCCAGCCACCAATGCCCATAACCCTACAAACCACCATGTGCCATAGACATGAGCCAAAGCGAACTCAGAGCCGTGTAGCTTCTCGACGATGGTACCAGCTGCAAGGACGGCAATCAGGACGATGACCAGTACGGATGTGATATGACGGATAGATTTCATGCTGCAAAGGTATTAAATTGCATCAATAAATTTCACAACGGCATCGCGGTCTTTCTTCTCCAGCTCGCGGAACTTCTCCACCGTGCGGCGGGCGTCACTTTGGGCATTCCCGTGCCACATGATGGCCTCGATGACGGTTTGGGCGCGGCAGTCGTGCAGGCGCTCGCTACGGCCAGTGCATACCGCCGACAGGCCACGGCCCCAAAGCGGGGTGGTGCGGCACCAGCCCGTGCGGATGTCGTTCTCCATGTGGAGTTTGTGCTGGATGTAGTCGCTGTAGGGCCAAATCTTCTGGTTGGGATAGCGCGGCAGACGCGGGTCGCCGTCGGCGAAGAAACCGGCTGGGTCGGTGAACATGTCGTCGCCAGTCTGCCAGGAGGGACGGTGGCAGTAGGCGCAGCCGATGTTGTTGAAGAGTTCCTTGCCGCGTTGCACATCGGGGTCGTCCAAGTTACGGGCGGCGGGAACGGCCAAGCCACGGTGCCACACCATGAAATCAACATAGTCCTCGTCCTTCATCTCAGGCACTTTCAACTCAGCAGGGATTTGGTCGTTCATCATCAGATAGTTGTAGATGTCGGTCTCCACATTGCCCGTGAGGTTGTACTGCGGGAAATAGTTGTAGAACTCGGCTTGCACGTCGGGGTCTTGCGAGGCTTTGGTGGCGTAAGCGGCAGTCATGTAGTGGCCCATCTTGGTGCGGTGCGTCACATTGGTGATGTTCCAGATGGCGTTGGCACCTGGGGCATCCTGCAAGGGACCACGCGTGAGGGCGTAGGTGTACTTCTTGGGATGCGTCGTGTTGCCGTATAGGCCAGTCGGAGCCCAGTCGCCGCCAGCCCACATCGCGGGATTGATACCGTTCTGCATGTAGCCGTCGTTGTATTCCTTCTGGTATTGTGCCTTCAGCGAGTCGTCGGGGATGGCGTCGATGAGGCCCGTGCCGTAAATGCCGATGGTCGATTCCAAGCGGCAGACGAAGTCGCCGTAGGAAATCGGGTTGCCACCCACTTCGAGCGGGACGTAGAAGGCATCTTCGGGGATGTAAACCTCGGGATAGGTGAGGTTATAGCGTTCGCCGTCAGGGAATTGGTTGCCCCATTCGTCGGTGTAACTGAGCCAGCTGATTTGGATTTTGGTCTCGTCCAAAGGTGCCTTAAAAGGCGCGACAGCTTTGGTTTGGGGCATTCCCGTGTAGCTGCTCAGATAGGTGTCGTTGCGGTCGGTGAAGACGAGCAGGTAGCCGTTGCCCCAGTCATCGGCACGGTAACGGTCCATGCGCATTCCGTGTCCGTAGCCGGGATGGCATGCGATGCAGCTGCTGCGGATGTAAAGTGGTCCGAGGCCTTTGAAAGGCTCGTTGTTTTGTGTGTAGGTGCGCTCGAAGAAGGCTTCGCCGTACCTGAACGCGGTGGTCAGACCGGCTTGCTCGACGGCAGGGGAGGGGTCTTGGTAGGCCGACTGCGAGCGGTTGAAGGTGGTGCCCAATTCGCCGCCGGCGTAGGTGTCTTCGCTGATGACGGAGGGTTGGGGATTGTCATGCTTGCAGGCGAACATGAACACGAGTCCCGCAAGGGCGATGATAATTAGGTGTTTGTGCGTATTCATGGCGTTTGTGTTTTGGGTTTACTTCCTGTCGATTTTTGCGAACTCAGCCTTCACTTCGGCCATCACGTCAGAGAGGTCTTGGCAGGCTTCCATGGCTTCGCCGGCAGAGGCGTCGGCATAATACAACACAAATGGCGCTTTCATGTTACTGATTTTCGTCAGGGCGTTCTCGATGGCATTCAGGGCTTTGGCATCAAGGGTGGGGTTGTTGCTCTTGATGTAGGTGTGCAGAGAGAGGGCTTCGTCGCGTTGGCCTTCCATGCCGCCCATATAGGCGTTCTTCACGCTGGTCATGTTGTCGTAGAAGTCGATGATGGACTTCTGGCTGTAGGGCGACTCCACGTAGGTCACGTCCTCGCCTGTGTGGGGCTTCCCGATTTTCGAAGTGCCCACCTCGTCGGCGATGTCGATGCAGCCGTCGGCGATGGCTTCAAGGGCGTTGGTGAAGGTGGCGTAGGTGCTGCCCGCCTGTCCGCTCTGAAGCATGTTCTGTCCGTAGGTGTTGTCGCCGCCATTCACGGTGGTGTTGAGTTCCAGTTCCTCCATCAAAGCCTTGTGGGCTTGAGGCGCGGCAGCGTTCCAGCTGACTTCGAGTTGGAAGCAGCGGTTGCGCAGGTCGCGGCTGACGACAACGATGTAAATCATCATGTCGTCGTTGATGTCGGCCACGTTGCGGGGCTCGCCGTTGCGGAAGAGGATGTACTCGATGCCGTGGAAACCGAGCAGGGCGTTGCCGAGCTGTTCACCGGCCACCGTGCCGTCTTCGTCGTTGGCGAGTTGTGCAATCATGTTGGGACTGGCCATCAGGTTGTTGAAGGCATCTTCGTCCAAAGGCCACGAGTCGATGTGCGGGTCGATGCCGAAGTCGGATGCGGCGCCAAAGAGGAAGGCTTCGCTCATCTCCCACCAGTGGCGGGCTTCAAGGAAGGTGGCGCAGGCGGCGTTCACGTTGGCCTGGGTCATGCTGCCTTTCAGGGTTTCAAGGTTCGTGACGAGCAGGTCTGACTTTTCGGCCAGGCTGGCGTAGGTGGGATACACCGTGTGGTTGAGGTATTGTTTCACGATGGCCTCTTTGGTGGCCTTGTTGACCTCTTCGGTGTTGTCTTGAGGGTCTTTCTTGCAGGAGCTGAAGTTCACTGCGAGCAGGGCTGATGCTGCGATCAGCATTGCGTTTTTGAATACTTTCTTCATTTTTATAGGTGTTTAGAATTGTTTATTTCGTGAAAAATCCGCTATAAGCGACGCCCAACGAGAACGAGGGCTCGTCGTTGTATTGCTCCTTCAGGAAGCGTTTGGAATATTGCGCCTTGATGACCACCTGTTTGATGGGATAATAGTTCACGCCGAGGGTCATCACATGGCGGTCGGTCCATTGGTAGTCAGTGAGGGCGTTGGCGGTGGGGATGTAGCTGTCGTAATAGTCGTAGCGGCCAAAGAGATAAAGCTTTTGGTCTCCTTTGAGTTTCATCGGGTGCATGATGTCGTAGGCAATCTCGCCGCCGCAGGCGATGGCGGCCTCGCCGACCAAGGAGCGCGGATAAGGCGAGAAGCTTTGGTGGTTCTGGTTCTTGTTCCAGGCTGAGATGAGGTTGGCATCGCTGAGGTGACCGTAGTCGAAGTTGCCGCGTACTACAAGGCCGTGTCCCTTATAGTCGAACTCAGCTGTTCCGATGACGACGGTGCCTTTCACATCTTTATATTGACTTGTCTCGCTAAATTCGTTGGTGACGATGTCATTATTAAAGGTGTTGCCGATGAAGCCACTCACGCCCCAGTGGAAGTTTTTGATGCTGTAGTTGTCGATGCGCACCGCTCCCGCCAATTTGTTGGCCACGCGGAACTCAAAGCCTGAGGCCGAGCCGTTTTTCACCCAGTTGGCGTTGTTGAACATGTCGGAGTTCAAGGAGGGGATAACCATGGCCTCGTAGCGCCATTTGCCTACTTTTCCCCAGATGCTGATGCCGGTCTCGTGCCAGGTGCAGGGCAGGATGGTGAACTCGCCTTCGGGACGGTAGCAAGTGAAGAAGTCGGTGGGTAGGTGGGCGTTGTTGGTCTGTCCGACGGGGACGATAATGTGACCTGCGCGGATGTTGAAGCCTTTTCCGAACGACTTCTGAATCCAGAACTGTTCCAAGGCCACCTCGCCGCCGCGCTCGATTTCGTGCTCGAACTCGCCGGTTTCCTCGGCTTCGATCTCCACGGCCACTTCGTTGCCGCCGTGCTCAAATTCGATCTCGCTGCCCATGCTCCAGCCCTTGCCGAAGTCGTAGCCCAGGCTGATGACCACATGAGGCAAGTCCACGCGACCGTGGCCTTTGGCGTCCTTGTACCGCTCTGCGTGCGAGTAGCGGAACATGTTGTCGCTGTAGAAGTTGCGGGTATAAACAGCCTCACCGTAGCCGCCCACGGTAAGCCTCGACAGGGAGAAAAACTTCGTCGAGTCATTGACCTTGTTTTGTGCCTGCAAAGGCATGACAATCAACGCCAAACCAAATGCCGCGCATGTTGCAATCGTTTTCAGTTTCATAGTCGAATCCTTTTATTCAAATACAATTGCAAAATTCCGCATTTCAATAAAGCGGTCTTATCCCCAATAGTTGGGGTTTTTGAGAAGCCGAATCGTTACAAATGAGGATGAAAACATGGTGAGTAGGGCTCGAAAAATACCTATTTATGGGGATTGTCTGTCCCTCTGCAAAGGTGGAATTTTGCAGTCGAAACTAATAATTGTACAAACTATGGGACTTTTAAGCCAAATCTTCAGCAACACACGCAAGCCGAAAGGGTTTTTCGGCAAAATGATGGTCAACGGAATGAACGGCGGCGGCCATGCAGCCATGGCCAACTGGGCCTTGTCGTCACTGCAAATCAATGAGGACAGCCGGATCTTGGACATCGGCTGTGGCGGCGGCGGTGAAGTGATGTCTACGAGCATACGGTGTTATCCGTGCTTCGTTTTGGTGGTAATTTATTTGTCAATAATGACAATATGGTATTTGCGTGTACCCAGACCGATGGCTTCAGCATGCTCGATGGTGTGGACACCGTGCTGTTGGTCGATGCGTGAGAGCAGGTCGGTGGGGTCGTTCTTGGCAGTCACCTCTTGGTGGTTGATGATGTCGACGCAGGCCTGGTCGAGGGCCACAGGGTCAGTGGAGGCGAGGATGCCGTAGTCCTCCAACTTCACAGGAGCGGGATGGTCGACGCAGTCGCAGTCGATGCTCATATTGTTCATCACGCTGATGTAGATGATGCCCTGCTTTTTGTTGAAGTAGTTCGTGATTGCCTGTGCGGCAGCAGCCATGCTCTCAAGGAAACCATCTTGGTCACCGATGAATTCGGGCGTCCACAGCTTTTCCATATCGAGCTGTTCCATCTTGCCTGACGAGTGGATGTAGGCCTTGCCGTTGGCGCTGGCGCATCCAATGCTGAGGTTTTTCAGCGCACCGCCATAGCCACCCATGGGATGGCCCTTGAAGTGGTTGAGGGCAATCATGAAATCGTAGTTGGCGATATGGCCTCCCACGATGTCGTACTTGATGTGACGCTGGTCCTTCACGGGGATGCGTATCTCGTCATATTCGTCCATGATGTCGACGGGGAAGTAGTCGGTGAAGCCGTGGCGGCGGATCACCTCCCAGTGGTTGGCCGAGTTGTTGCGGTCGTCTTTTGCATCTTCCGGTGCGTTGCCGTAGGCGGTGTTGCATTCCACGATGGTGCCGTTCACCTCGTGCACCAGATTCTTGATAAGTTCGGGTTTCAGGTAGTTGGGATTGCTGCCTTCGCCGGTCGAGACTTTCACGGCCACACGGCCTGTGGCTTCTACACCGAGAGCCTTATAAATACGCACAAGTGACTCTGGGGTGATTTCTCTGGTCAGATAAACCGTTGCGCCTTCTTGCTTGGTGGCCGGTTCGTTGTTTTGCGACTTGCAGCCGCAGGTCATTATTGCTGTTGCCATAAGGATAATAGTTAGTTTGTTCATAATATAATTCTCATTTTTTCCCAGGGAAAAACCGTGGGACGCTTTGACAATATTGTTCATATTCGGGATATTTCCCGCCGCTGATCTCTTCTGCTAATGACGAACTGCCCTGGAATAGGACAATCAGCAGTAGTGCGCCAATCATGCTCCAGTTGATGATGCCCATACCAGCGCCGATGGAGAAAAGGTAGAAGCATACCCAGATGGCCTGCTCGGCGAAATAATTGGGATGACGGCTGCGGCCCCATAGGCCAGTGGTGTTGAAGCCTTTGTTATAAGGCTCTGGTAATTCTTCGAGTTTTTTCCCTTCGTTAACCATTGCCCATTTGCGGGTCTGGAAGCGCCACTGCTGTTCGTCCGCGACGGCCTCATAAATGATGAAACCCAGCATCAACACGGCGGCAACAATGTCAATCCAGCCAAAGGGTTTGTCCGACCTCATTGCAACAAGTGCCGGGAAGGTGGTCATCAGCACCAACGCATTTTGGTAGATAGAGATAAAACCGAGGTCGAATAGTGACCATGCCCAGCGTTTCTTGAATGCCGGACCTGAACGGACAATAGCCCATCGATAGTCCTCCACGCCCTCCCAGAATTTGAGCTTATAAGCGCCCTTGCGGGCGAAGTTAAAGGTGAGCCGGATGCCCCAAAGGGTGACCAACACGGCCATCACCACCAGTCGGGTACTCATGCCGCCTCTCACAGCGATGATCCAGGTGTAGGCGATGGGCAGCAGACTCCACAGCTTGTCCATCTGACTGTTGTTGCCGGTGGCCTCGCCCACGATGAAACAATACGCCGCGCTGCATCCAGCGATGATGCACAAAATCTTGAGCGTGTCGAGTTGGGCCGCGTCCAATGTAGGGCCTAAAGTGAAATATAGTATTGGGCAGACGATGATGGACAGTGCCAAAAGCGTGGCCATCAGAGGGATGTTCATTTTTTTCATTTCAAATATGTTGTCATTGTTACATTGGTTGTGCGTTGTTTGTTGCCTTCCTGTCCGCAATCCTTTTCTTGAGGCTTTGGTAAAACTCCCTGTTGCGCTCTTTGAGTCTGACGGGCTTGTATTGGTTGGGGTATTTGCTTTCCTCTAACTCGAATTTCATCTTCTCGAACGGTCCCGCTATCTTCAGTCCATGGCGCAACGGAAAAGGTGACTCGGTTATCGAAATATGGTATTCGGCGTACTTGTCGGAGGTCATGTAGCCCTCTGCGATGGCTTTATACCTCCCGATGCCGAGTTGCGAAGGCCACAGGTCGAGTTGGTTTTTGAAAAAAGTGAGTTGCACGTCGAGGCTGTCGACACGATACTCGCCATTGGTGCTTACATGCAGTATGTCGGTGATTTTCGTGAAGGTGAATTGGTCGTTCACAGTCAGGTCCTTGCCTTTGATGTCGGCAGCGGCACGCATGGTGTGAATCTTGGGTTGGTAGCTTGGCCATAGGTTGGTCTCAACATCAAGGTTGACCTCTCCTTGTCCGTCAAAGGTTTTCAGCATGGGCACTAAAGTGTCGAAGTAGGGAATCAGGTGGAGCAGGTCGCTGATCTGAATATCCAGCAGGTGAAAGTCCATGGCAAAAAAAAGGCTGTCCCTGCTGAGCGATTGGTACAATGCCGACAATTGCATCTTGGCAGCCTTGTTGGTGAAGCTGATCTCTTGCAGAGTCAAAGCGTCGTCCTTCATGCTGACCAAACCTTTCAGGTCGTAGAAATCAAGATGCTCGTAAACCGTTTTCTTTGTCATCAGGTCGAGGGTTAAGTCAATGCCTTTCGGCACGATGAAGGGACCGCTATCCTTGCTTTTGGTCGTGTCTTTGGTGATGTCTAACCCGTTGATTAGCTCTACGATTTCTTTAATGTCCAGCAGGTCGGTGTTAAGCTTGAAATCTCCCTTTACGTGGCTCCCGTGTTGCTCCATCTGGTCCTTGATGCCGGTGACATTGCCTTGGATGCTCAGGTCAGACTGACCGAGACGAAAGGTGCAGTTCTTTAGGTCGATCAGGTTCGGGTCGAAAAGGAGGCTGAGGTTGCTGACATGAATGTTCTCGCCCAAGCGGTCGATTCTCACCATGGCATTTTCCAAAGAGAGATCGGCATTGGGGTTCCATTGGTTGAGGAAGTTCGTTTTGTTGTCGCTTTGCCGCACAGAGGCGTTCAGACCTAACGAATGGGTGTTCAGCGCATAGTGCTCTCCCAGTTGTGCTTCTGCATCCCCACTATCCACGGTGAGTCGGGCGTTCAGACCTTTTGAGTTTTTTTTTTGAGTGGTCGTTAAATTAAGGTTCGATTGGTTCAGGACTGCGACAAGGGTGTCGTATGCCATCCCCAACTTGTCGAGCCTCATCGTGGCATCAAGCTTTATGTCTTCTATTCCCCCATTGAAGTTGTCCGCAAAAAGACGGATATCGGCACCCTCCAAATTTGCATTGAGATGATCTCCGATTTGAGCATCCACAGCTTTGGAATCAATCGCGGCAAAGACCCCATTCTTTCCCCCTTGCTTTGACGATGCGGGTAAAACCAGAGTCATATCAAGCTGTGGCGTTGTCAGATGGAGGTTGTCCATGCCGAAGGCAATAAACTTGAATTTCAAGCCGGCCTTGGTTGAAAGCCGTTTAAGATTGAAATCTTTTAAGGTTTCCTTCAACTCGTCGATGGTGAAGTCGGTGTTTATGTCAAAACAAGTGTGTCCCTTCAATTTCATTGTGTTGGGCAAAAAGGCCTTCACGTCGGCGAGCGCAATGTCTCCCTTTGCGTTGACTTTCAACAGGACGTCGCCAGTCAGGTCGTCGACGATGCCATTCGCCTTCAGACGGCTATTCAATACCTTGAGCGTCAAGTTGTCGATGCCTATGCTGTCTTTCGTTTTTTTGCTGAGGTCATTCGACATCAACATGTCCAAATCAAGTTCCATGACGGGATGAGTCTGGCTCGACACATTGACAATAAAGTCTTTTGCCTTAATTCCGGTCCAATAAACAGGAGCCTTGCTGCAGTAGCAAAGGATCTTCACGTTAGACTTTTTGATTTTTAACTTGTCTTTCGTTCCATTGGGAAATAGGGTCTTTTCCAGTTTTTTCGGAAGTAACGTCAACAAGCTCTTTAGGGACATGTCGTTGGACGTAACGTCCAAATCAAAGCTGGGATCTCCGTTTTCAGCGATTATGGCATCTCCGTCGACATGGAGAATGCAGTCTCTGAAAGCGATTAGTCCCTGGTCAAAGTGCCCCGACATGTTATTTAGGCTGAATTGAAACGGCAAGGTAATGTTCAGAGAATCATCACTCGGACTACGTCCACCAGCTTTCAGATGGACATCATGCTTGTCCAAGGTCAAGAGGCCTTCGATTGAGTCAAGTTGCTTCATGCCGCCGTTAAAATTCAGGTTCACGTTCTTCAAGGCGAGAGGTGTGGCATAAGTCAGCAAATAAAAATCCCCTATCTTCATGCCTAACTTCGCATCAAGGTCATTATCCTGGAACTTCCCTTTCAAGTCCATGTCGAAATCCTTGAACTGTAAGGTCAACTGGTTAATGCTGTCGGTAAAGAAAACGGTAGAGTTTTTCAGGGTGATCTCCTCAAGATTGACAAGATAATTGAATGAAGAATTGGTGGCGACAGTATCCTTCTTGGTGTTGAAGACATTGAGGTTGCTGTTACCCATGGGATCGGAATAGATATTGACAAAGGCTTTATCAAGGATACATTGTCTGACCACAATCTCTTTTTTTAGTAGCTTTTTGATGTCCATCACCAGAGTCAAATCATCAATGTTGGCCAAGGTGTCGGAGGGGGAGCCTTCCATCGGGTTGATGAGTGCCACATGCTCGACGTCAATGCTGACATTGGGGAAGGTCTTGAACAGGGTCAAGTCGGCCCTTCCCAGTTCCGTCTCGCAATTGACAATCTTTGGCGCATTACGCTTCAGGATTTTGGTCAGATGATCCGATGAAGTGAGCACTGCTACGGCGATACATGTAGCAATGAGCACGAGTCCAACGAGAATGGCCAAAGTGATTCCGGTTATTTTTAGGGCCTTTTTCATTCTATTTGGGGTTAATTATTGCACAATCTCCCTATGATCTCAGCATGTTGAGGGAACATTCGTAACAGCATATCCTTTTGACCCAGCTCGAAGTTCTCGAAACTGAAAGCGGGAGCCACTGCGCAGCCTACCAAGCAGAATCCTTTTTTAGATGGAATCTCTGCTGCAAACCATTGCTCAGGATGGATCACCACCTGCATTTCGCCGTTGGGTGAAAGGTTGTGAACGGTCAAGTCGCCCTCGGTATTGATGACATAGAGGTTAAGAGGCTCGCCAGCATGATAATACCAAATCTCCGTCACGCCATGCAGACGATGGAAGGCCGAAATGTCGTTGTTGGTCAACATATAATAGATGGTGGAGATGGCCTTCCTTCCTGTGTCGTCGTTGCCGAAAAGTTGACGGTAGTATCCGCCTTCGGGATGCGGTGCCAACTGAAGTGTCTCGATGATTTTCTGGTATTCCATGTAGATTGTTTTTATTTTGTCCCAATCGCGACGGACGGGTATTCGTTATCTGATTACCTTCGTAAACGCAGGCGCTTCTCCTTCAACCACAGTCACAAACACTTTCATCTCGCCCGCAGGCGGCATGTTGGGTCTGTCCTCGCGGGGAAGGTCAGTGGCGGTGAAGAGGTATTCGACGCCATCGGGGATGGTGCGGGCGGCCACGGTCTTGGCTTGGGCGTGCATCATGGGATAATCGCCCACTGCAGCATCAAAAATGGCGGATTCCTCTTCGCTTACGGGATGTTGTTCGGGAAATTCCTCCAACTTGACAAACTCTCCCTCAATGAAGCCATTGGATTTCAGGAAGAAGTCTATCTCCTTTGGTGTGGCTTCCAAACGGGCGGCACGCACGCCGTAGCCAGGCAAAATCTCAGCCTTAGGCTCGGCCTCGGTCAAGTCCTTCACGCTCGATTCCAGTCCGCCACTGCCGAAGGTGCAGAACGGCACGATTTTCTTGCCGCTCAAATCGACTTGGTTCAGGAAAGTGATGACCGGCGGGGCGTAGGTGCCGAACCAAATCGGATAGCCGAGGAATATCACATCGTATTTGGTGACATCGACTTTAAGTGGTTGGATCTCAGGGAAAATGCCTTCGTCAAGTTCCTTCTTGCCGCGCTCGATGGTGGCTTGGAAATCGCCATCGTAAGGCTCCACGGCGACAATCTCATCCAGGTCTGCACCGAGTTTGTTGGCGATTTCGGTGGCCACGGCTTTGGTGTTGCCAGTTTGAGAATAGTAAAGCACCAGCATCTTAGGCGTTTCTTCCTTGGCAGGTGCTTCCTTTTGTTTCTTTGGGCCGCATGAGACGGCGGCGAGCGTCACGGTCGCGAGGACCAATATCATTCTGTAGTTTTTCATAATAACAAGTATATGTCAACTTTCATTACTTAACCGTTACTCTTGTAGTCTCGGTACCCTTCGCCGTCTCCACCTTGATTAGATAAATGCCAGTGCTTTGGTTGCTAAAGTCATAGTCAAAGGCATTGCCGTTGGCTGAGGCTTCGTATACTTTCTGTCCCTGGATGTTGAAGATGCTGACACGCTGGATGTCTTCGGCAACAATGGTGACCCTACCCTGGGTCGGGTTGGGGAAAACCGTTACAACCGCACTTCCGACTTCTGCAATCGCAGAGCAATCTTCAACAAACTCATAGAAACCGACCATTCCGTATGGGTCGTACCAATCGGAGTTTTCGTATGCGGCTGCGCATTCGCAAGGGACGGTGAGGACGGGAATGCCAAATTCGGCAAACACCATACCGCCCATATCGTTTCCAAGAGTGGCAGGAGTGGTGGCCAATGACACCGCCTCAGAGATATGTGAGCATCTTCTGAAGGCCCAGTCGCCGATATAAGAAACGGATTCGCCAAGGGTCAAAGTGCCGTCCAATCCTTCGCACTGGAAGAAGGCACTCTCACCAATATAAGTCACAGAATTCGGGATGGTCAGATCCCCAGTCAGGTCGAAGCAAAGGGCAAAGGCGTTGTCGCCGATGGAGACAACTGACTCCGGAATCTCAATCGAGGTCATTCCCGTGATGCCCTTGAAGGCGTTTTTACCAATGGACGTGACGGTGTTGGGGATTACCGTGTTTTTGCATCCGAAAGCCAACTCGTTGGTGGCGGTCTCGATGATGGCGTTGCAATCGTTTCTTGAGTCATAATTCGGGTTTTCGGAATCAACCACCATGCCACTGAAATTGCAATACACGAAAGCATCTTCGCCAATGGATTCCACGTTGCTCGGGATGTTCAACACGCTGGTCAGGCCGTCGCATGAATTAAAGGCCCAACTACCGATGGATGAAACGGAGTTTCCTAAAACAAGATCTCCATCAAAAGCATAGCAGGTGAAGAAAGCACTTGCCTCGATGGTGGTCACCGAATTGGGAATCACCAAATCGCCTGTGAAGCCTGAGCAATAGGCAAAGGCGCCCTCTTCGATGGTGGTTACGGAGTTCGGGAGGGACAGACTCGTCAGATAGAAGCAATACAAGAATGCGGAGTTGCCGATGACAGTGACAGCATAGTTGTGCCCCTCGTAGTTCACTGATGCCGGGATGTCCAAGGGTCCGGAGGCTTCATAGCCATCGACGTGGCCAATAACCGTTACGGATACATTGTCGTCATTCACACGATAAATCAAGTCACCGACTGTGAACTCCGAAGGATTGGAGCCGCCATAGGTCATAAACAGGCAGGTCGGGTCATAGCCTTCACTCCCGTCGGTGAGCGGTCCAATGACGGTGTAATCACCAGTGTTGATGTCAAACTGGTACAGGTTGCCATAATGGACGCCAAACAACTCGCCCGTCTCCATGTCGAAAGCCATTTTTATCGGCAGATAAATTGGGTTGATCACGGTCAATTGTGCATTGGAAAGATTCAACATGCCATACTCGCCCCAAGAACTAATCATATAAGCGTTACCCTCGGTGTTGATGGCCATATTAAAGCCGTCATGCTCTATCGCGCCGCGGTCTTGGATGGCGGTAGGATTAGCCGGATCGAAGCATTTCAGGTGCTCTTCCGTAATGATATAAATCAATCCGTCAGCGGGGTTGTATTCCATGTCATTGATGTAAGTGACGTTGGCCACCATCACTTCGGGTGTTCCGATGCGGTTGTTGGTGGCATCGTATTCCGACCTGCAGATGCTGTAGCCGTTGTTGTTATTCACGCTCCAGACGTAGCCGTCGGCAAAAGTGGCTGTCGTTACTGCGGGAAGTGCGTCCGAGGCGATGGACACGGAGTTCAGGTCCTGCATGGTAAAAGAGATGTACATGTACTCAGCCGAGCTGGGGGGCAGGATGTAGCCAAACCAGTTGGCGGTTGATGCAGGCTCCTGCGCCTTGGCGAAGCCGGCAAATGCGAGTAACAAAAATACGAGGTAAAATTTCATTCTATTCATAATAGATGAGTTTAAATTATTGGCACAAAAGTAGTAAAAAAAGAAACAAGGACAGGAATTGTCTTCAATTTATCTTATTATTTATCTTATCGGAATTTCCGGGTGCTGGACGGAGAGTGGCAGGTCTTTTTGCGAGAGGTAGAACATATACAGCACGGCAGGCTTGGTGCCTCGGTTCTCGCCATGGTGTATCGTACCTACCATCTCGACGATGGCCTCCCCCTCATGTACGGTTTTCTCCGTCCCGTCTTCGGCAACAATGGTCAGCTCTCCCTGCACTAGCACGCCGTGGTTGATTACATCATGGTGATGCCAACCAAGTTTCTTGCCTACGGGAAAAACATATTTCATGGCTACCAGCTCTGGGCGACCCTGCGGATAGTCTGGCAGTTCCGCGCCATCCCAACTCTGGGAAGTGCGAAAGAGTTCTTTGGTCTCTATTTGCTCCATTTCAGTTTTATCTTAAACACCGTGCAAAAGTACAAAAAAAGCGGGAGAAAAACCTTCGTCCCGCTTTCGAAAACTAACTCAAAAATTATCCTATAATCTTATGACAAAAATCTGCTGCAAAGTAACGGCGATTCCCGAGATCTTGAAATCCCCATTGATGGGTATTTTGAGCTTGGCTGACTAACCAATATTAGGGAATACTTATAGCCTCCCGAAATCGTTCCAGCCAGACTGCATCTTGCCGTTGTGGCAATCGTCGATGAACTTTTTCAGGATCTTGAAGGCGTAATCCTCGCGTTTGGTATGGTAATAATGCTGGATGCGGTCCACTTTGATACGGCGGTAGTTCTCAGGGAAAGAACGATAATTTTTCCATGCCTGCTTGTCGGCCTTGATGGCATCGATGACCCAATTCTCAAAGACGAAATGCGACGGGTCGATGTCGGGGATGACGGCGAGTCCGGCAGGCGTCATCTCTCCCGTCTTGACGAGGCGTCGGCAGCGCACAAGGTTCTGCTCGCACCAGTTGCTGCCCTTGCGGCGCGGTGTGAAGTGCTGTATGGGCTTCCCGTCGTCAATGCGCTTCATGGTGCTGTCAATCCACCCGAAACACAAAGCTACCTCAACGGCATCGACATAGCGAACCACACCTGGACAGTCTGCTTCCGCTCGGTTGATGCGCAGCCAGAAGTCGTTGGCTTTATCGTGGTTCTCAACATACCACTGATAAAGCTCGTCCCGGGAATGAATGTCAAGCAGCGTGGTGATTTCCATTGTATTATTCTGTTGCGAATCGTTTCAGCGCTGCTTCGTCCAGTCTTTGCACGGTCCAATCGTCCATTGGGATGGCTCCGATGCTGCGATAGACCTTCAGGGCGGGCTCATTCCAGTCGAGGCAGATCCATTCCATGCGTCCGCAATGGCGCTCCGCGGCGAGGTTGGCCAAATATTTCAACAGGGCTTTGCCGTAGCCTCTGCCGCGCTTCTCGGGCAGGATGAAGAGGTCTTCAAGATAAAGGCCTTTGCGTCCCACGAAGGTGGAGAAGTTGTGGAAGAACAGGGCGAAGCCGATCACCATACTGTCCTCTTCGGCGAAGACTACTTCGGCTGAATGTTCCACGAACAGGGAGTGATAGATAGTGGCTTCGTCTGCCACTACTTCATCGGAACATTTTTCGTATGCGGCCAGTTTCTTGATGAATTCAAGTACAAGGCCGGCCTCATCGGGCTTCGCAGGTCTTATGATAAACTGTTGTTTCATGTTGTTTTAGAGGACTTCTTCTTCGTGTATTTTGCCTTTACGATTTCATAGGAGTTTCGTGTAAGGTCTTTCAATAGGTTATCGGAAGCGGATTGAGGGTCGATGCCAATCCAGTGTTTTGGTGACTCGTTAAAGGGATCCCCAATGCAGTCGTATTCGGCTTTCAACTCTTCAATCCTTTCAGGCTGGCATTTGAGCGAGATGACCATGAACTCATCGCAGTCGAAATAGGAGAACATGTGGCCGCAGACGTAAAAGACCAGCACCCCTTCGCCATTCTTGAACTTGGCGAAGGGGAACTTTTCTTCTATGTCATCGCCTAACGAGAGGCAGTAATCGCGATAGTCTTCGATGTTCATTTATGGGAATAGTGCAGCTTATTGAATCTTAACATGTTTCTTCCCATTCTGAATGTAAACGCCCCTGAAGCCTTCAGGCAATGTGGTGCCGAGGCATCGGCCGTCGAGGGTGTAAATACGGTTGTCATTCACAGGCTGTTCCATGTCATACTCCTCAATGCCGGTGGTGCCGCCGAGATAGTTCAGTGTCACAGATGATCCGCCACTGAAAGTGGCATTCCAATAGCAATTGTTCTCGAAGAAGCTGGTGCCAGTAGCCGTCACGTCACTCATGAGGGTCGGGGTGAAGGGGCACGAAATGATTAATCCGGACGAGTTGCCGCCAGGACCTGGGCCAGGACCAGGGCCGGGACCAGGACCGCCGCCTGTGTTGACTTGCGGGGTGTAGAACGCAATGACCTCGTCGCCGAAAATCAATGCATACCAGGTGTAGCTGCTCACCGAAGAGGCTTGGTAGGTGCCCTGGTTCATCACGCTCCCATTCTCCACTCCGCCAGCGGCAATGATGGTGCCGCCGTTGATGTAGATCTTCTTGCCCTCCTCGCTGTTGGCGTCGATGGCCAGCTCGGGCACGTGGGAGCCGATAGCGAAGACCAAGCCGCCGTTGAGATAGCAGTTGCCGTTGGCATCGATGCCGTCGTTGTCGGCGGAACGCGAGTAGACGCGACCGCCACTGATGGTCATGTCCTGTCCCGAGTTGATGCCGTCGTCATAAGAGTTGACAAAGATCTCACCACCACTGATTTCCAGCGTGTTTTTGCACTCGATGCCTTCGCCGTTTCTGCCGCTCGTCGACACTTTCACATTGCCACCACTGATGACCAAGCCACCGCTGTAGGTGTAGCTATTGCTGCCCACCTCCGTCTTGAGGCCGGCCTTGATGCCCTTGGGCGAGGAGTAGAAGTTGCTGCTGATGTTGTCGGTGTTACCGGTATAGTTGGTGTTCTCAGTCGTGCCGTTGTTGTAGTAAAGGTTGCCAGTAGTGGTGACGGTGATGTCGCCCCCGCTGATGGTGAGGATGCTGTCGCACTTCATGCCCTTTCCGCCCGAGCCAGTGGAGGTAAGCATGATGATGCCGCCACTGATATCGATGTTGCGGTCGGA
>Ga0310690_10005612_pt1 | contig 16918 bp, 14 predicted proteins | sample AusTroGonzalo_MG_2_FD_207661 | JGI IMG/M metagenome (GOLD analysis project Ga0310690, IMG submission 207661) | Bovine rumen microbial communities from tropical cattle in Woodstock, Queensland, Australia - Gonzalo_04 (v2) (version 2) | ecosystem: Host-associated > Mammals > Digestive system >...
TGGAATACTCTTTCGTGTTGTGCGATGCACTCAGATCGTTTGCTATTTACGAAATAAATCCCAAAACAATACTTTTTGTCTTGGGATTTAACTTTTCTTGTTACTAATGCCAACCGCCGCCTGGGCCTCCGCCGCCAGTATAGGATGAGAGGTCGACATTGGTGCCGCCGGTGAAGGTAGCACCGGTATAGGCGCTGCCGTCGAAGATGCTGGTGCCGCCGCTGACGGTGATGCCGCTCATGAGCGTGGGTTTCGAGGCACCGCTGACGACGAGGGTGTTGCCGCCGCCGGATGGGGTCTTAAAGACAAATGTCTCGCTGCCGACAGTCATCGCGTACCAGGTGTTCTTGCTCCACGACGGAGCCTGATAGCACGCCTGCGTGAGCTGTGCGCCGTTCTCCAGTCCACCGATGGCAATGATGGTGCCACCAGTGACGTAGAGTTTCTTCTGTTCTTCGCTGTTGGCGTCGATGGCCACCTCGGGCGTTGATGTACCGATGGCATAGACCACGCCACCTTTGATATAGACGTTGCCGTTGGCATCGATGCCGTCGTTGCCAGTAGAGCGGGCATAGACGTAACCGCCCGAGATGGTCAGGTCGCCAGCATAGCTCAGGCTCTTCGTGTCGTCGTTATACGAGGCGTTGATGGCATCGTCCGAGGCGTTTACGGTCACCCATCCGCCTGTGATGTCGATGCAAGTCTTGCTCTCGATACCCTCGCCGCCAGCACCTGTGGTGGTGACGAAGATAGCGGCATTGTCGCTGATCGTGATAGCCCCGTCAATCTTGATGCCCTTGGGCGACGACTTATAGTCGCTGTCGTAGCGGTCGAGCTGCTGCGAACTGCTAACGGTAGATAGCGTGCCGCTCGACGATGCCACAACGGCATTGCCACTGGTCTTGACAATCACCGTGCCACCCGTAGCGGTGAATGTGCCGTCGCCATTGATGCCCTTACCGCCAGCACCCGTGCTCGTCAGGTTCAGCGTGCCGCCGCTGATGATCATATTGCCGTCAGCACCGAGACAGGCAGAAGCCTTGGTCTTCACCTTGTCCGAGTCCCATACGCCGCCGCCCGTAGTCTTCACGGTGATGTCGCCGTCGCTGATGCGCATGTCGCCCTCGCCTTTGATGCCCTTGGCAGCATCGGCGGTGACGGTGATGTTGATGGTACCACCTTCGATATAGACGTTGCCGCTGTCCTCATCCTCGTGGTCGGTGGTCTCGCCCGTCGAGGCATCGCCGTCGATGTCGCACTGGATGCCGTCGTCCTGCGTGCCGCTGATGTTAATCGTACCGCTCTCCATCAGGAAGTACTCAGCGCAGTTGATGCCGTCGCCTACCGCCGAAGTCACGTTGACGGTGGCGTTCTTGATGGTGAAGTACTCGCCCGTCTTGATGCCGTGCTTCACGTTGCCAACGACGTTCAGCGTACCCTTCTGCGCAAACTCGGCATGACCCTTGATGTAGAGGCAGCCCTTCTGCGAACCGGTTGAGGCATCGCTGAGCGTGTTGGTCGTTCCTGTAACAATCTTTACCTTGATGCGCTTGCCGTTCTGAATGTGTACGGCAGCACCGCTATACACCGGCGTCGCGTTGCTCAGCGTCAGGCCGTTCAGTTCTATCGTCGCCTTGTACGAGCCCGACATATAGAACTCGCCGTCGTCTGACGCGCCGCTCAGCGTGTAGGTAATTTCCTCGGACAGCTCGTCGCTCTGGGCTATCGACACATGCGCTCCGCTGACGGTTGGCGTGACGTACTGCGCCACGTTGCCTGCCACCGTTACCGATGCCGCAGAACCGTCGTAACTGACACCTATCGTACCGTCGCTGACCTTGCTGTTGTCCACCGTCATGCTACTGATCTCGGCCAGCGTAAACGTCTTGCCCATGATGGTTACCGTCTCGCCATTGGCGTAGGTCATCTCACCCGTCTGCGAGGCAGGAAACTGATAGGTCACGCTACCCACCTTGACGTTCAGGGTCTGCGCCCCGGCTGCTATCGTCAGCACGAGGGCTATTATAGATAATAATGTGCGTCTCATCTTACCACCATTTTATAAGTTCTACTATTTGTCTTCACGATATACACGCCCTTGGAAAGTTGAGATTTATCCACCATCTTTCCGTTGAGGTCGTAAAAAGTAGCGGTAGCAAATTCTTCACTATTCACTCTTAACTCTTCACTTATACCCGTCGTCGTTTCGTCGGTGTTCGAGAAGTACATCTTGCTCAGGTTCGTCAGCGTGAACGACTGCGAGCCCACCGTCAGAGTAGTACCGCTGATGGTCAGCGTAACGTCCGAAGCAACGGATACCGAAGCCTTCGCCCCGTCCGTCGTCTCAAAGGTCAGGTAGGTATAGTCCTCGGCCTGCGCCGCCATTGCTCCCACCATCATTGTCAGTAACAATAAAATCTTCTTCATATCGCCTAATATTTTATAATGATGTTGCAAAAGTAATAATAATCGGGGCGCCAGCCAAATTTTTTCAGCGAACGCCCCGATTCGTTCAGCGAACCTCACCGCCTCGACAGGTTGTTTTAATATTCGTAGAGTTTGATGTGGAGCAGTTTCCATTCACCAACGCCGATGCGGGCATGACGGCTCTTTCAAATAAACACCGAGTTTCTTGATGATAGGCTCGGCCTTAGTATCAGAAATGGTGAAGCGGAGTTGGGTGGCCTTAATGGTGGGGAAGCAGATGATACTATTGTCATTCTTTTGTTAATATAGTCTAAATATCCGTTCCATCGGCTGCCATTTCTCATCGCTGCGGGCATTAGGACTGCGTGTGTCAGGTGACAGGTCCCTGACATATTTAGAAAAACCAAATAAGAAGAAAGGGGGGTTACTTGACAAAGTCCGTTCTATAACCGATAGTCAGCTGGACGGCACGGTTGCACCAATTGTCGCCATCGGTATAATCCGTATTCTTATAGACATTCGTCAGCCCCAGCCGGTAACGCAGGTCAAGAACGATGGCGTCGCCATTCTTAAAAGCAAAGGGAGTCAGTGCGATGCCCATGGGGATGGAGAACTCCACCTTGTGGCAATCGTTGCTGATGCCGATACCGCCATTCTTGGCTTTCACCAGAAAACCCACCTGCGGTCCGGCCTGAACGGCAAGCCACGGAGTGATGTGGTACTTCGCCAACAGCGGAACGCTGATATAGTCGAGCCTCAAGTTTTCACGTTCAATCTTAAACTTCGTACCTAGATACTCGTTCCTGAATTCCAGGGCGAGGCCCAACTGATCGGTCGCCATGTATTCAACGCCCAGATCCCATTCGAAGCCGAAGTGCTGCTTGGTTTCCGGTGCGCTGCTCAGCGTCGACATAGCAGCACCGATACGCAACTCATAGTTAAAGTCACCCTGCTCCGGCTGAGCATATACCCATGTTGCTGCCATCATGGCAGTCATTGCAAGCCATACGCGAATGCTACGTCCGAGAACGGTCAAAGGCAGATAATTCTTCATAATCGCAGTGTTTTTATTAATTGTCGGTACAAAGATACTACATTTTTTTTAAACCACCAAATTATTTGTCACAGGATGCGTTTTTTTTCTTGGTTTTCTTTTGCTATTCCATATGTATTCCCAAAAAGCTCCGGCTTGCAGTGCAGGTCGGGGCTTTGATTAATCATATCAAACCTTCCCTTTGAACGTATACGATGGCGCGGCAGGCAGGAAAAATTATCGCTCTGGCCAAGTAGAAAATTCTCTCTGGGCAGGCCGCAAAAACGAAGTCCTATCGGTGACGAAACAATACTAGGACACGGGGCAAGCATTGGTGGAGGTTTTGCAAACAAAAAAAGCAGCCTGGGGAACAAACCCAGGCTGCTGATTTTTATTGTCTGACGGTATTGTCTTACTCCACCTCATCAGCACGGAAGATCTGCATTAAGGTCTTGAAGATTTCTACCATTGTTTGGGTGTTAGCGCCCATCTGTGGCACAATTTCGTTGATGAAGTTGAAGGTATACTGAATCGTCTCCTTGTCAACCAGCTCGCTCATAGGCACGTAGTCTTCCTCGTCGGCAAACTTCACGGCAGGAGCGGGGATATAGTCGATACCGAATTTCTCGGTCACCATCTTGAAGGGCAGTTCCTGGCTGAGTGCCTTGCACGACACCTTACCCTCAGTAACGGCATTCAGCTGCTGTACGAGAGCATCGATGGCTGCCTCACCCTTGTGCTGGTAACGGGCAGCTCTCAAATCCATAAGCGTTTTCTGAAGTGTCGGGATGTCGGTAACCTTCACCTTAAAGCCCAGGTCGCCCATTGCCCAAATCTCCATGTTGTCGATGGTGCTGCCAGCCAGCAACGTAAGCAATATGTCAATAAGGGATGCGTCAGAACCTGAAAGACTGGAAATCAAATCTTTGATACTGAAGTCCTTACTGTCAGGATTCTGCTTCATGGCAGCTATCAGCTGTGCGAGTGACTTGAAAATGGTGGGCAGCGTGGGGACGGTGGCACAGCCTTTCCATTCGACGATGGGACGGCTATTCTGAGCGAAGGCGAACTCTGAGGTCATCTGACCAGTGGTAACGGGGTCGAAGCTCCTGCTGAAGGTGATGACATTCTCATCGGGCAGGAATTCTTCATCTCCCTTACAGAATGAGTGTTGCGCACCGCTCAGCTCCCATTTGTTATTGAAGAAATTGACATACTGTGACGTGCCGTTGGGCTCAAATGCGCAGTTGATGGTGGAGTCGAAAACCTTGGTGAACGTCTCGCCATCCAGCTTACCAGACTCGAGGACAATGCTCTCTGGCAGATGCAGAATGAGAGCAATCGAACGGTCTGTTACTACGGGATGTACCATTTCCACAGTTGCACCAACAGCCTGGATTTTGGTCAAACAGTTAGTGGTGCCCTCCTCGGTCGTAAGCGGGAAGATGAATTCTATCTGGGTGGCAGGCTCTATCACAGGAGCACCCTCAGACTGGATGATGTAGCGTCCGTACAGCTGATCGAGGCTCACATCGATATATTTGCTATAGCCCTTCTTCTGCAATTCCGAGCCTTCTTCTACATCCTTGGCACTCATGATAGCTGCCTGAACAATGGCGTCCACGGTGCTCTTGAAGAAAGCTTCATTGTCTACTAAAACCTTTGCGAACTGGCTGGTAATGTCCGATATGATGTTACGTGCAGTAAAGTTGACTCCCTGCTCGGCCAGTCCCTTGGCCATGTCCCTTACGTGGTCAATCAGCGCCGTGCGGTCTGACATGGGTGCTGACTCGAAGGTAATGCCTTGTACATCGTCGGCATTCATTCTGACGATGTCACCATTGTTTTTCTTAATCTGCATGACATACTGTGTCTGAGCGCTTGCGCAGAGGCTGAAGGCCAGAGCAGCTGCCATTGTGAGTATACTCTTTTTCATAATCTTAATAATAATGTGTTACTTTACTTACTTGTTAATGATTTTAATAGATGTTGCAGGAGTCTTCACGATGTAGACACCTTTGGCCAGCGTGGTGAGATCGACGTCAACGCGTCCGTCGCCACTGACCGTCTGCTGTCCTGCCAGCCGTCCGTCGGCATCGTAGACGTAGATGCTGTCGCCAGCCTTGAGGTTGGTCATGTAGACATGACCCTTTTGCAGACTGGGCTTCTCACCTACCGTCTCGTCGATACGCGTGGTGGCACTCTCGAAATAGAACTTCTTGACATTGGCCATACTGGTTGACAGGACTTCCTCTCCGCCAGCGGTCACCTTCAGCTCTCCCTCGGAGCAGCTGATGTTGGGCTGCTTGTCCAGTGCTATTTCTGTCTTTCCCTTGTCGGTTGTCTCAAGCACCAGATACTTGACGGTATCGGCCCTTGCGCCAGTGACAAGTAGCGAGAACAACACGGTAAGTAACCCGATCATTGTTTTTCTCTTCATGTTCTTTAATAAGTTTAGTTAATAAAAGTTATTTAAAACGATGGCAAAGGTACTGTTTTTCTTCCAAACATGCAAGTAAGTGTCGTTTTACACGCCCTACATTTAACACCTATTAACGATGGCTAACATTTCTGCCACCAGAGCTAAAAAGGGCTTCCCGAGTGGGGGAAGCCTTTTTAGTGTGAGAGGATGCTGCGGCTGTCGATTACTTATTTCTGTACATAAAGTCTAAGACATTGTTATACATTCTCTTCAGATAACCTGCATTGTAGTTCATATCCCATTTGCTGCAGTCAAGGTTGCTGTATTGGCGGTACAGGTATAACACTGTCTCGTAGGCACCTATCTCTTTAAAATTGCTGTCGAAGCCGTTCACGGTCTTACCGTAGTCGATGAGCATCTGGACGAAATCCTTGTTGTACTTCTGCTGAATCTTGGGATTGTTCAGGTAATACACCTTGGAGAAGTTCTTCATATAGTCAATCAGTGCCTCGATGTCTCCCTGGACATTTGCGGGCTCACGCTTGAAGTCGTTCACGAACTGCTTGTGGATCATGTCGATGTTCAAGTTTGTCTTGAAGTTATCGAAGTAGTAGCTGTCGTACTTAGCGAGGACGGGGCTGTCCTTCAGCGTTGCCTGTACTTCCTTCCAACTCTGCTCGGCTACGATGGCCTCGCGCTTGTTGAACAGTTGCTTACCAATCTTTGTGAGGTGCATGTTCAAACCGGCTATCTTGGTATTCATGTTTTCGTAGTTCTCAAAGTCGGGCATGGCATTCATCAGCTGCTTCAAGAGTTCGTCCTCGGCCTGCTCGCGGGTCATGTCATTCAGCTCCATGATCAGTCGAACCACGTAGTCGTACTCTGCATAGACTTCCGCATTCTTCTTTATCAGCTGGTCCAGTACCTGCTGGAGCTCCGGCTTCAGGATATTCAGCCTCTCGGCCTCCTTCTTCTCAGCGGGGCTCTGGTGAATCGCTTCGTCTTTCTCGGGGTCGAAGGGGTATTTGAAGAGCACCCATCCGTCCTTGTCGTCGCCCAGCAGGGGGATCGTCACGCTGGTCTCGGCAATTTCGTAACCCAGCACCTTCAGCTTGGCACCTGCCACGGCATTGATGGTCAGATTGATCATTCCTTCTATGTTATAGAGGTCTGCAACTTCTTTGGGAGCCTTGAAGGGGATGCCTTCTAACTTCAGCTGACCACCCAGACGGGGACCTACTGCAAACTCAGGACCAGCAGCGTCGTAGATAAGGATGTCGGCACCCAGGTAGAGGCCTACGCCTGTCTCCAGACTGAAATTGGCTTGTGCGGGGATGATGTCGAACTTGTTAGCAGTCTCCTCGAAGCCCTTGATGGGACTCCAGTCGCCGTTGACGTAGCTGATGCCGCCCTTGAACTTGTTGCCATACTTGTAGGTGAAACCAGTCTCTACGCAACCGGAAACCTTACCGTCCATCTTTATGAACACGTTGGGAGTAATTTTGATGGCTACGGGAATCGGGCCAATGAAGAAGGTAAAGGTATAGCCGGGGAATTGGGCAAGGTTGCACCTCAGCTTATCCTCGAGGTCGAACTCCTTCTTGAAGCGGAACATCACCTCAGCGTCCAGATCGAAATGGCCGTCGACGCCCGTCTCAAACTTCTTCACGTAGGGAGAGGGAATGCACCAGTTCCACTTGATGCCGCCTTCGAGGGTCAGGAAGTAGTTCAGTCCGAAGTCAATGCCTGTCTTGACCTGTACCTCCAGAGAGTCTTTCTTACCCTTGGCTGCGAATTGCACTTTCTTGTCAAACTCTGTGCTGACCTCGAGCAGGCGAAGGTTTGTGCTCCAGCGGGTCTGGCCGTTGGCAATCTCCTCGGCTGTCAGGTATTGGTACTCACCCGTCTGTGCTGCGCGTGTCTGGGCGGCAGAGGGCTGGTCGTCGCTATAGTGTACGTCCTTGTCGTAGCCGTAGGGGTCGGTCAGCAGGACAGCTGCGGGGTGAACCACATTATCGTTGTCGATGTACTTGGCAGCGTACTCAGGGATGTTGTCGGCAGCAGCGCGTGTCTGCACCGAGTGGGTATCATTGTTCACATAGATGTTGGTCTGTAGGTTCACGCTCTTGTCGCCTACAACCTCTGCCATCGTGGCGGGAACGACGTCAACGATGTAGCGGTCGCCAACCAGTTCCTGGCCAGTAGCCTTGCGGATGTAAGGCACGCACTCCATCTTCTGCCAGATACCCATCGGGTGGTTCACGAACGAGGTGATGCCCATCTTCTCGGCGTAGGCCTTGCTGATGCTGAGCTGGGTGGTGTCGGCGTTGAGGATCATCACGTCGTCGGCGTTGATGAAGTTCTGGAACGTTAGGCCGTAAGCCTCGAGGAGTTCGGTCTTGGCGCCCTCAGGAATCTGTGTTCCTGCTGCACTGTCATCCAGGGTGTCGTCACTACATGCGGTAAGTCCGAATGTGAAAGTTGCTGCGGTAACGATGCTCATGAGCACCTTCTTTACCAAGATTGAATTCTTTTTCATAATGAATTTTTTTTAGAGTTATTATTGAATGAATTTTATGTTTTAATTTCTGTCGTCGGGAGGTCGTTTGTTCCTTTCGACGCTGCAAAGTTAAGGCGATTTTTTCCGCCCACAATGCTTTTTGATGTTTTTCGCTCGAAGTGTTTGCGACAACCCCGCGAATTTTGCGACACATTTCAGGAAGGCCCTCAGAATTTGTCGCAACGAAGGGAAAAAAAGCAAAATAATTGCTGATTTTTCTTTGTTTTCTGCGCACTATTTCGTATTTTTGCAGATGTTATGAGAAAAATGATGTTCCTTTACCTGTTTCTGGGACTTGTCAGCACAGCTTTTGCAGCGGATGCAGACAGTGTTTACCAAGTGGTGCCCGCAGTGAAAGATGTCAGGCTGACGGGTGGTGAGCCGTATGTCGTTGACGGTTCGTGTGTGATTGTGTGTGGCAGCGACGATGCACAGATGCGTCGCAATGCCGAGTTTCTTCAGACGTATGTGGAACAGGCCTGCGGTCTGCGCCTGCCTATCGTCGCACAGGTTCCCAAGAAGGGGAAGGGCATCCGACTCGTGACGGCCCCAGGACTTGGCGAAGAGGCTTACCGTCTGACCATCGACGGCCGTAAGCGGAGCATCACCGTCGCTGGCGGCAGTCCGCGCGGTGTTTTCTACGGTGTGCAAACGCTGAGGAAAACAATAACCAATAAACGTGAAACAATAACCAATAACCGTGTGTTACCTGCAGCAGTGATCAACGACGCTCCGCGCTTTGCCTACCGCGCCATGCATCTCGACGTGTGCCGCCATTTCTTTACGGTGGAACAGGTGAAGGAGTATATCGACATTCTCGCCCTGCACAACATGAACACCTTCCACTGGCATCTCACCGACGATCAGGGATGGCGCATTGAGAGCAAGAAATATCCGCGACTGCACGAGATTGGTTCCCAGCGACACCATACCGTCATCGGTCGCAACACAGGACTCTTCGACGACACACCTCACGGAGGCTACTATACGCAGGAACAGCTGCGCGAAGTGGTGCGCTATGCGACAGAACGCTGCATCAACGTCATTCCCGAGGTAGAACTGCCCGGTCATGCGCTGGCCATCCTCGCCGCCTATCCTGAGTTAGGCTGCACGGGCGGACCCTACGAGGTGGAGCCGACATGGGGCATCTTCGACGACATCCTCTGTGCAGGCAACGACAAGGTGTTCGACCTGCTTTGCGGCGTCGTCGACGAACTCGTGGAGATTTTTCCCTCCAAATACATCAACATCGGAGGCGACGAAGCACCGAAGAAACGTTGGGAGCAATGTCCGAAGTGTCAGCAGCGCATTCGCGAACAGGGCATCAAGGCCAGTGGCGAACTGACTGCCGAGGCCAAACTGCAAGGCTACTTCACCAACCGCATGGAACAATATATCAACGCGAAGGGGCGTAGTATCATCGGTTGGGATGAAATCATGGAAGGCGACATCAGCCAGAGTGCTACCGTACTTTGCTGGCGCGGCATAGAACACGGTATCAAGGCCGCCAAAGAGGGTCACGACGTCATCATGGCGCCCACGGCCTACTGCTATTTCGACTACTACCAAACCGATGAGGAAAAGACCTGGAACAAACCCCTGCTCATTGGTGGCTATGTGCCTTTGGAGAAGATCTACAGCTACGAACCCCTGCCCGAGGAACTCGACGAAGCCACACGCCAGCACATCATCGGTGTACAGGCCAACATCTGGACGGAGTACATCCCGTGGCGACAACTGCTGCTCTACCAGCTGCTGCCCCGTGCCGCTGCCCTCGCTGAAGTACAATGGGCCAGCCCCACGCAAAAAGATTATGCCGATTTCCTCCGTCGTCTGCCGTCCCTGACAACCATCTACCGCCAACAAAACTGGCCCTACTGCGAATTGTAGGGCCAGTCCGTTGCTATCTATCCCTTCATCAACCTCACCTAACTCCTTGTCTTCACTTTCCAAATGTGAGGGCGTTAGGGTGTGAGGGCGTTAGCACATCAGTACCCCCGTCTTGCGATAGCGCGACTTGGTGGTGCCGCCATCTACGAAGTCCTCGTCTTTTTCTATCAAGTGGTCCCTTTGCAGGCGGCTGATTCGCATATAGGCAGCCGACACGTTCTTCAGTTGGAAACAACGCATCACATCATCGGTCGTAAAAACCTCTGGCAGACGGCCGAATCCCTCGTAGGTTTTCCCCTTGCGCTGGATGTTGACGCTGGCATCCTTCAGCTTGTTGTCGAAGTAAGCCTCGGCCATTGCACCAAAGTAGTGACGCTGACAAGCGTACTGGATGTTCGTAATCAGCTCAGTCAGTCGCCAATCAACCTCGTCCGTCTCAAACTCACCACACCAGTACTGACCGTCCTGCTTTAGAGACTCCCAATGGCGCATCACGATAAACGGAGCTGCGAAGTTCAGACCATGATAGGCACAACGCTTCAACAGCATCTCGTCAGCCTTCGAGTCATTCTCCTTGGCATCCTCCATCCTTCGTGCCGTCCAGTCGTAGAGCTCGTCCACGATCTTCTGAACACTCAGTTCGCCCTTCATCCTGTCCAACTTCTCAGCCCACTTCTTCAGACGTTCATCGCTATCGTAGTCCACAAAACTCTCACGACTCATCATCTCAAAGTTTGTGGCAGGCAACGGAATACAGGTCAAACGGGTTGCCAGTCCAGAACCAAAGTTCTGCTCGTTCACCATCTTTTTCAGCGCGATAGGCGTGCCAGTATAGATGAAGTTCCAAATGACATAAAACTCCTGGAACACGCTGTCCACATTCGAATAGGCCTGTCCGTCTTCCTCATTATGGAACGCTTTCAACTGCAGCGCCTGCTTGTCGATGTATGCACCACCCTTCTGCAACGACAGCGTATTATCCAACTCCGTATCAAACGTCAGCATGTGCAACTGTATCAGCTCGCCGTCCACCTCTTCCTTGGCGTTCACCATGTCCTGAATAAACTGCGCATTCGAGGTTCGTGCAGGGTGTATGCGTACCACCACTTTGGGCTTCTTGGGTTTCTCCTTGTTGGCGCCCTTGGTGCGCATCAGCTCACGATAGGCATTAATCGCCTCCTTGCCCACCTTGTCGGCAGCCACGATGGGCGAAGCCAACAGCTTAAACAATCGCGTCGCAAAACTCTTACCACTGGCAGGATCACCTATAATCAGCGTCGAGTTATTCAGCCTACGCAGTTCCTCTGGGCGATGATAGAACCTGTAAGTACACCTTGTCATCAAGGTCATCAGCAGACCACCACCCACGAACAATGCCGCAGGATACTGGTTATGTTTCAAACCTTTCGTGATGTCCTTCAACAGCGGGAAGTCCTTGCTCAGTTCCTCAATCTGTGCGCCCCACTCCCACAGTTGATGTTCGATGGCTGAAGGCTGATGGCTGACATCTGACATCACACCTCTTCCATCAGACATCGCAAGAATGCTTTGCATGATCTTGCTGACTCCCTTGGGTGGTTCCTTGCAGGCCGAGTCTACGATACTTTTCAACTCTTGTTCATCCAATCCCAAACGCGGCATAATCTCCAGGAGCAACTCGCGATTGTTGTCGCAGATAGCCCTCAGACTGACTGCCAACTGGTACAGCTTCACATTCCTCTCACCCTCCTGCGGCTCACCACCGTTCCGCTGCCACCACTCGGCAATAATCTCAGAATACGGAATGCCTTTGAATTTCTTTTCAGCAGCGGACTTTACGGACTGACACGGACTATTTTCTTTCGCATCAAACTCAACAGACTCCGTCCGTGTTTGTCCGCGTTTGTCCGATGTCTCTTCCCACGGTCGATAATGCTTCTTCGACTTCTTCGCCTCGGCAGGCACCTCTTCCAGCCCACACTTCTCACGATCCGTCAGGCGCTCATACTCAGCGGCAGCTTCCTCCACCGTCATCGTCTCCTCGAAGATAGCATCGTCCAGATAGAGCAGCGTATCCTCGTCAGCAGGTCCGGTATACATCACGCGTGGCAGGTCGTGGGCATTGGTGTCCATCTCCGTCTGGATCACGGTTGCTACCCGCACCTGATTCTCCAGGATGGTCTTACCCTGTTCGCGACGGAAGACGCCGTGCAGACCCCAGCCGCTCGATACCGACAGCTCCAGTAGCCCTACTGCGTCCTTTTGTGCCAGGATGCGCTGGGCGGTCTCTCGGCATACAGCCTCCTTGCCGCAATCGATGTCCAGCGCGAAGGTCGATGCCACATGTCGGCAGTTCTTCAGCACACCATCGGGCAGCAGGGCGTTGTAGTTGAACTGCAGTAGACGTGCCTTCGCCTTCTTGTCGCCCTCCCTTGCCTTCTGAAAATTATTCACATTCCTCGCTGCATTACGCAGGGCGAGATACTCCTTTCGGTTCTTAACAGGACGGGCTACCTTATGCCCGTCCCCATTGATTTTGATAAGATTAATCATTTGTTATTCAAAAAACCTCTTAGCCTCCCATTCGCGACGACGCTCCAGTCCGCGCAGCTTCTGTCCGCCGGCATACACCCACCGTTTGAATTCGCGCGTGATCTGTGCCTTTGAGCCACCCTCGCGGATCGTCTTCAACAGCGTTGAACCCCTTAGCCATCCAATCCCTAAGTTGAACGCAAACGACACCAGCGCATCAAATTGTCCCTGTGTGTGAGCCACATGCAGTTGTCGCACTGCCGCCTCAAACCTGCCCAGATCATCCATCAGCAACTCCTTGGCATAGTACTCCGTGATGCGGTCACCCGCCAACACGTCGCTTCCCGTATGGCCGTAGCCGATAGTCAACACCCCTGCAGCGTCCTTGTAAGCCTCCAGCCGCAAACCTTCAAACTCCTTCAGTTTCTCAATCAATAATTTACTTGCTTCCATAATCATTTTCCTTAACAAAACTCAATCAAATCCAGTTCTCGCTCGATGAGCGCATGCTTAGCGTCGTGCGCATGCTCTTCGAGCAGGCCCATCATGCCCGCAGTTCCCATCTCCTTGGGAAAACTGCCGAACACCTTGATGCGCTCCAGACTCTCTCTCACCCAGCCCCAAGGCAGTTTCTTCACCAACACGTCCTTCTTGCGAACACGAGGCTGGCGGTTGTATGCCTTGAAAGTTAAACGACCTGTGTTCTCGTCCATAAACAGAACACCTTCCACTCGCTTGCCCACCATGAGCTTCGTCATCAGCTCCAGGGCATCCAAAATAAAAATGTACTTTTTCATAATCGATTCGAATTTGTGAGTGAAGGTCGTGTCAGAATTTGGCCATTTTCACTACGTAGACTTCCTCCACCACGCTTCGACTCGGTTATTGCTTATTGGTTATTGTTTATTGTATAATGATTTCCTGTGTTCCCCTTAGGCGAACCACTCCTCCGTTTTGCAGTCCGGCGTTCTTCAGCCCGTCGCTCATCTGCCAGTGGCAACAAACGAACTGCTGTCGTACCTTCAACTGCATTTTCTTACAAACTCGCTCACCGTCGTTCGTGATGTCCTTATGGGTACACGAGGCGCACATCTTTTTCACGCTGATGTGATAAGCGTTCAAGCAAACTTCCTGATGCTTCATAGTCGAAAATCTAATTTGTTCTAACATAATTTTTTACCTGTTTTTGATTTTGTTGATGCAAAGTTACGTACGATTTTTCACGCTTACAATAGCTGTCACACCCATTCGGAAACGCTTCGGAAAAATGAAAACGTAATTCGGAAAAATCTTCGGAAAACAGCCTATCTGCCCCCCCTCATCAGACAGAAAAAACGCTTCACGATGTTGTTTCTGCGTGTGGTTTCCTGAGCATCGCTGGTGTCGCTGAAAGTCCAGTAGAACAGCTGACCGCGGGCCATATCCATCATCTTCGATATCGACGACTCGCAAGGCAGGTCATCCAACATCAGCTCGTCGCGCATATAGTCAAGGTATCGCTGGGCCGACTCAAACGACGGCAAGTCGTCCGTAGAGTCCATCGCCACCTTCAACCACGCATAGTCGAACTTCCGTCTTAACAGCCGTTCAGCCCTCAGCTGCAGGATGGCCTCACGAATCCTCGCGGCCAACTGTCCCTGACACATCACTGCTGCCTCATCGACAGTCACCACCTCTACGCTCGGACACAGCCTGACCAGTGCCATGAAGTCCTCCACTGCATCATCTTCAATTCTCAATACAATCTCTTTCATTGTCTCTCGAGTTTTGCGAGATGTGTGGTCGGCGTCCGGACTTCCCTCATGAGACCTCACAAACCTCAGATTCAACATTATTTCCTACCATACAAGGCAAAACGCCTCTCAGGTTTACTCTGCGAAGGTACAACGAATAATCCGCATGGAAAACAAAACAAGTAAAATCCAGTCGATAGCCGATTTTAACTTTTCCTCAGAATTTAACACTCAAAATCGAAAACTTTTCCTTGGAAAACGCCATTTTCCTCTGGGACGATGGAAAACTTTTCCTCAGGGCATCATAAAATTGAGGAAAAGTTGCCAATTTTTCCTCAGAAGCCATCAAAACGATGGAAAAAAAGTAGATGGACCCCATCGGAATCCATCTACACATTTTTACAAGAAATCGAAAAGTTTACAATATAAACAGTTCTTCGACCAAGGTCGAAGTGCTTTCAGACCGCCACCAATTCCGTCACCGCATCGAGCATACGCTGGAAGGTCGCAGCGGCACCACGGTCAGTGACACCTTGCTCGCGTTGCTCCTTGCGCTCCTTCGATATCGACGACCATACCAGAGGATGCAGCCGCCCCTTATACGTGTCGCAGAAATACTGATACAGGCGCTTCTCCTTGGACTTCTCTACGCCACACCATTTCAGGAAACACACCATCGACACACTGTCCAGCTTACCCTGCTGGCCCTCTACGTCCATCATGTCGAAGTTCTCAATGGCCCAGCGCACGGCCTGCACCTTCTCGTGGTTGTTCGGCCACAGGAATGTCTCCTCTTCCGTCAGTCCGTCGTTCCTGCCCTGACGCACGGCCTCCAGCCACACATATTTCTTAAACTCCTGCTTCGCCACGTTGTGGTACTCCGCCCTGAGGAAGTCATCCATCGAACGCGCCTTCCGCCGACGCTTGTTCAGCTCCGTCTCAGGCAGCTGCTCTGGCACCTCCATCATGTCGGCATACTCCCTCACGCTGCCCATCAACTGCTGGCAGCTGTTCTGGTATATCGACTTCAGCAGCTCAGCATCCTCGCGGATCATCGCCTCGTTCTCTATCATCTGGTGACACAGTGCCAGCGTCTGCGTAGCCCCCGTCAGCAGCGTCTCCATCTCATGATACAGCTGCTGCACCACGTCGCCGTACGATGCCAGCCCATACATATCCACCATGTATGCACCCTTGCCCAATGGCGAGCGCTCGAACACCGACGGATTCTCAGTGCCCTCAGGCAGTTGCGTCATCGACTTCCTGCACGTCATCTGAAACACCTTCTTCAGTGCACACAGCGTCGAGCGGATGCGGTTGAAGTACCGATGGGCTTCCTTGAAACACTTGTTGTTGTCAGTGGCAAACTCCTGGATAAAATTCTCTGAAAACTTCGCCAGCGCACGCGCCTCCATGTTCATCCGCGCCTGATACGAGCGCACCATGTCCAGCGTCTGCTCTATCTGAAACTGCGAGTAATGCCGCATCTGCAAGCCGGCAATGAATTTATCCTTCTCAAACTGCTCCAGCATGTCGATAATCTCGAGCAGCGTCTTGTCGTTCTTTTCTACAATCGTTGAGTAGCGCATAATTCCTTGTATTTTTCATCAGACATCCAATTAATAGGACTGATCTCGTCGTAAAACACCCTCGTAGGCGTCAGTTCCTTGTAAGGTATCCGCTCAGCCATCATGGCACTTACCCTCTCCACTGCTTCTACCCAGTCATTGGCCTCAATTGTGAAATTCTTGCTCATCACGATGTTTGCTCTTAATTTGATTTCCATAATTACATAATTTTGGGTTAAACAATCATTTATCGGCTGCAAAATTAGAAGTAGGCTGTCCCAAAAGTCAGGACACCCCACTAAATTTTAATATCTTTTAAGAATTTAAGCGGTCATTTCAACAGGAGTTGATAGCACGGTCTATGTATCTTACTTCATAATTCCCGTTATTAAGATACTCTTTCAGATTCTTCTTAAATAGCTCCAAAGCGTCAATCGTTTCCTGACGCATTTGGTCGCTGGTCTATTTATTTTTCTTCGCCATGATCTATAAACCCTTTACGTTTTTAAATATCTCTGATAATACTCAATGATCTTCTCTGACAGGCTATCTGCTCCGTTTTACAATATCCTCAGCCATTTTGTTCAGTGCCAGACACATGGCACGTGTCAACGGAATACGCTCGTTTTGGTGGGGCCAGGGAGCCAACAGCAATAGCCGTCCATCGGCACACGCATCAAAATACTGGTGGCCAGGCTTTGAGAATTTATTGAATCCCCAAGGAGTGATGAATATCAGTGGCAAGCGAGCATCCATGACCGTTCGCATCACTAC
>Ga0310690_10005615_pt1 | contig 16914 bp, 11 predicted proteins | sample AusTroGonzalo_MG_2_FD_207661 | JGI IMG/M metagenome (GOLD analysis project Ga0310690, IMG submission 207661) | Bovine rumen microbial communities from tropical cattle in Woodstock, Queensland, Australia - Gonzalo_04 (v2) (version 2) | ecosystem: Host-associated > Mammals > Digestive system >...
CTGCAACACCTTTGGACAAAACTGTGATCTTTGACGCAGCACCATTCCCCTCAAACCACCCCGGCCTGTCGGCCACCCCTCCAAAGGAGGGGAATGAGGGGTGCCCGTAGGGCGAGGTGGTTCGAACGATTACATGATATATAACGAAACGATGAAACACTTACTGACCATATTGTTACTAACGTTCGCCGTCTCTCTCCCCGCCCAGAACCTCGCCGGCTACTGGGAGGGCAAGATCGCTGTGACGAAAAAAGACTCCCTGACCATCGGCTTGCAGGTTGACTACCAAGGCGATACGCTCTACGCGGAATTGGATAGTCCCGACCAATATTTCATAGGGCAGCCGGTGAGCGAGCTTACGTTCACAGACTCCTTGCTGTCGTTCCGCGTGCCCGAATTCGGGTTAAGCTACGAAGGCACGCTTTCCTCTGATGGACAGCGGATTACGGGGACATGCAAGCAGAGCGGACAGAAGTTTGCCTGCTCGTTGACACAAGGGGCGAAACGGAAGTGCTTCCCGCGACCGCAGACGCCCACACCACCCTATCCATATCATACTGAGGATATTACGTTCAAGAACAGGGCTGGCAAATACCCGCTCATCCTCGGTACACTCACCCTTCCCGACTCTGCCCCGAAAGCATTGGTTATCTTCATCAGCGGCTCGGGTTGGCAGGACCGCGACGAGAGCATATTCGGCCACAAACCCTTCGCCGTGATCGCCGACACGCTCACCAAGGCCGGATACGCCACGTTCCGCTACGACGACCTCCCCACGGCGGTTTTCCGCAAATCCACCACCTACGATTTCGTGGATGCTGTGAAACTCATCCTCGATTCCCTATTGCTCCGACCTGATTTAAAATATGTTAAAACCGGTCTGTTGGGACACAGCGAAGGCAGCCTTGTAGCTTTCATGGTGGCGGCAGAAGATCCTAGAGTCATGTTCACCATCCATCTCGGAGGAGTCGCGCAGCCCATCGACGAAATCCTGCTTTATCAGAATATCGCATTGGCGAATGCTTCCAACGCGCTCACCGAAAGTCAAATAGAATATTCCACCAAAATAAATAAGGATATATATCAAATCATCAAGAAAAGCAAAGACAAAGGCCAATGTGTCGCCAAACTGGAACAATATTGGGACAAAATCGCATCTCAATTATCTGAAGAAGAGAAAATTAACTACAACATCACCCCCGAAGGAAAAATCACGCTCATGCAAACCTTCAGCTCGCCGTGGTATTTCACGCTGTTCCATATCGATCCTATCCCCTATCTCAAGAAGGTAAAAATGCCCGTCTTGGCCATCTCTGGCGAAAAAGACCTGCAAGTGGAGGCGGTCGCCGCCCAAAAGAACATGCGTAAATATCTGAAAGACAAATACCATTACAATCTGAACACCTTTACCATACTGCAAGGGGACAACCATCTGCTTCAACCCTGCACAACCGGTAGCTTGGAGGAATACGGTGAAATAGAGACCACCATTGACCCTTTGGCATTGGACGAAATCGTTCAGTGGCTGGATTTCTGGTGGCAGTTAAATCACCTTCATGATGGTGTATTACATATCAGTTTTTAACACTTATTAGGAACATATATATCTTTACCGCTGTTTTGAATTTGAATTGAAGAAAAAAACAATATGGAAAACTTAAAAACGCCAACCTTCATCAACTTCCTCCTCGGGATGGCTGGTGGAATGTATTACCGTCAGTTGAAACGAGCATCGAAGAACCCGCGCAAGAGTCAGGAGAAAACGCTCCGTGGCATCCTCACGTTAGCCAAAGACACTGTTTATGGTCGCGAGCATGACTTTGCCTACATTCTGGGGGCTGAAGATGACACCGAGCTCTACAAACGCTATCAGGAGAAGGTGCAAATTAGTGATTATGAAGACTTTCGTCCATACGTGGAACGTCATAAGAACGGTGAATCGGATGTCTTGTTTCCGGGAAAGCCAGCACTCTACACCACCACTTCAGGTTCCACGTCACAACCAAAATGGATTCCCATCTTCCCCGAATATCTTGACAATCGGTATGGGAGAATGACCAAGGTGTGGCTCAACAACTTCATCCAAAACCGACCGCTGGTGTTCGGTGGCAAAGTTTTCTCCGTCATTGGGAAGACGGTGGAAGGCTACGCGCCCGACGGCACCGTGTTAGGGTCCATTTCCGGATATACGCAAGGAAACTGTCCTGATTTCCTGAAGGTAATCTACGCCAATCCACCCTGCGTGTCAGGTATTTCCGATTTCGAGGCACGCTATTATGTGCTCATGCGTCGCGGTATTGAGCAGAATGTGTCGCTGATCATCGCCGCGAATCCCTCTTCCATTGTGGAGCTGCAAAACAATGTCAACAAGTACTTCGACGACTATGTGACTGATATTGAGAACGGCACTATCAAGGCCGATTTGAAGATTGAGCCGGAAATCCGTACCGAGTTGGAGGCGATGCAGAAGCCTAACCCCGAACGTGCTGCGGAATTGCGTGCCCTTAAAGCGAAATATGGCGAGGTGTTGCCCAAGCATTATTGGCCTAACCTGCAGATTCTCAACACCTGGCGCTGCGGAAACACCCGTATCTATCTCGAAAAGTTCAAAGAATGGTTTCCAGAGGGAATGCTCCATCAGGAGTTCGGCTACATCTCTTCGGAGTGCCGCTTCGGATTCCCTCTCGATGACACGTTGAACTCCGTACTGTTCCCGCATTACCATTATTACGAATTTGTGGAAGAATCGGAAATCGAAAACCCGAATCCCCGGTTCCTGCAGCTTCACGAACTGAAGGAAGGCAAACGCTATTCTATCTACATCACCACCGCCAGTGGTCTGTACCGCTATAACATGTACGACCTGATGGAAGTTGGGCCGAGTTTCCAGAACACGCCCACCATACATCTCATCCAAAAGTTGCACGGAATCGTCACCATTACGGGCGAAAAGCTATATGAACAGCAATTCGTGGACGCAGTACACGAGGCGGAGAAGAACACGGGCATCAAGACTCGCTTCTTCATCGGATTCGCCGACCTTTCCATTAAAGGCTATGAGTTTTATTATGAATTTGAGAAGCAAGATATTATGCAAGAACAAGCCGAACATTTCACGGAGGAGGTGGATCGTGTCCTTCAAGAAATAAACATAGAATACAAGGCCAAGCGCGTATCTTTACGGCTCAAAATCCCCGAGACATACCGTCTCATTCCAGACTCATTAGAGGCGTTCCGCGCACAATGCAATGCTGAGGGCTCCCGTGACGAGCAGTTCAAGCTCAATCTACTTTCGGAGAACGAGAAACGGCAAGGAAAATTCAAGAAACTGGTGATTGAAGAATAAAGAGGTCAGTTCACAGTTCACTATTCACAGCGGATTCAACAATCTATAACCTTTATGAAAACCGCACCGTGCAGAAAAAAAAAGGAAACCTTGCCAAAGATTTTATTCACAAATCCAGTAAAGATATGAACATTCGCGAAGTAGAGTGGCTTTTTTTATAAATTTGCCCTTTATTTGATTTTTTGAAGAAACACTTGTAGAAATATGCGTAAAATACTACTATTAAGCATTTTAACTGTTTTTTTCTGTTGGAATATCTTTGCCCAGGAGACCAAGTCTGACAAGAAAGGCAAGAAAAATCAGAACAAGGAGGTGGTTTCGTCGCACGAAGGCGATGACAATGTCACTTCCCTGCCCCCCTCTATTGAGGAGGACGAGGAGGACGAAAGCGGTGGTGGCAACTACGTTCCGAGCCTGTTGCACAGCAGCAAGGACGTGTTCGCCAACAACACCTCCTACACCTTCAGCATTGCCTACTTCAAGCCGCGTGGTTATGACAACCGCTACGGATTGGTCTTTCTGAACGGCTACGATATGAGCAGCATGGTCACCGGCCGCGCCACCTATTCGCTGTGGGGCGGTCTGAACCACATTTTCCGCTATCCGGAGAGCATCAGCGGTTTGAACGAGGTGCCGTTTGCTTTCGGCGATATCGGGGGTGCCATCAACTACAACGTGCGGGCCAGCAACTTCCGCAAACAGCTGCGGGCCACCTATTCGCTGTCGAACCGCACCTACACCAACCGCATGATGCTGACCTACAGCACCGGTCTGAACCCCAAGGGCTGGGCGTTCACGGCTTCCATTTCCTCGCGCTTCGGCAATGAGCTGGCCTATGTGGACGGCACCGACTACACCAGCTTTTCCGGCTTCGTGGCTGCCGAGAAGAAGATCAACAGCGAACACTGGCTCAACTTAGCGGCCTTCACCAACTACCAGCAGCGCGGCATGCAGTCGAGCTCGGTACAGGAGGCTTACGACCTGCTCGACAACCACTACTACAACGCCAACTGGGGCTGGTATCAGGGCAAGCAGCGCAACGCCCGCGTGCGCACCGTGTGCGAGCCGGTCATCATGCTGACCCACAACTACACGCCCGCCAACAACAAGCTTGTCATCCAAACCTCCCTCGTCACCACTTTTGGCCGCAACAACACCACCTCCCTCAACTGGTACGATGCACAGGACCCGCGTCCCGACTACTACCGCTACCTGCCGAGCTACCAGATCGACGGCAACGACACGGCCCAAGCCTACTATGACGTGCTGGCCTTATGGCAGAACAACGACCAAAGCTATACGCAGGTGAACTGGGACCATCTATACGATGTCAACCAGTTGGCCGCATTGCAGGGCAAGCGCGCCCAATACATGGTCGAGAACCGCCGGATGGACCACTTCCAGCTCGGCGCCAGCACCAATCTCAGCTGGTCCATCAACGATCACTGGAAATTCTACGGCGGCGCCATCGTGCGCGGCATGAAACAGCGCAACTACAAGACCATCGCCGACATGCTGGGCGGCAGCTACTGGTTGGATGTCGATAAGTTCTCGGAAGGCGACTTCCCCGAAGACGCGAACGTGCAGTACAACGATCTACAGCACAAGGGCGACTCCCTGCATGAGGGCGATGTTTTCGGCTACGACTACGACTACAATGTCTATGAGGAGAAAATCTGGGGACTCGTGAAGGCTACCTACAACCATTGGGATTTCTATTTGGGACTGCAGGTCGGTGCCTCACAGATCTGGCGCTACGGACACATGCAGAACGGCCGCTTCCCGACTGAATCGCTGGGCAAATCGGAAACAAGATCCCTCAGCGACAACGGCATAAGAGGCGGCGTCACGTATAAGATTAACGGACGTAACTACATCGTATTAAACGGTTTAAGCGAGACAAAATCGCCCAACATCCTCAACTCCTTCCTCTCCCCGCGCATTCGCAACGCATATGTGCCTGGGCTGAAATCGGAACGAATTTTCTCCGGCGATTTCTCCTACATCATGAACTATCCGGTCATCAAGATGCGCATCACGGCCTTCGCCACGAAGATCAACGACGCTTCCCGTGTGATCAGCTTCTATAACGACGACTACGCCAGCATGGTCAACTACGCCATTTCGGGCATCGACCAGCGGTATATTGGCGTGGAGGCCGGTGCGGAAATCAAGCTCGGCAGCATGTTCTCGCTGATTCTAGCCGGCACGTGGGGCGACTATCGCTATACCGACCGCGCCCACGTGACGATGAATGCTGAAAACGGTGTCGATTTCGACGGACAGATGGAGCGCACCGTCTATTGGAAGAACTACCACGTGGCCGGCAGCCCGCAAGTGGCCGCCACCGGAGGTCTGAAGTTCAACTACAACTACTGGTGGGTAAACATCAACTGCAACTGGTTCGACAAGATTTACTGCGACCTGAACCCCGAGCGCCGCACCAGCACCGCCCGCGGCTCCTTGGACGAGAACTCCGAGCTCTACCACTTAGTAGCCGACCAAGAACGCCTGCCCGGGCAGTTCACCATGGACATCTCTGTGAGCAAGTCCTGGCGCATCGTTCACAAATACAACATCGGCTTCAACGCCAGCATCACCAACCTGCTGAACAACAAGAATTTGGTGACCACCGCTTGGGAACAGTACCGCTTCGACTACACCAACTACAACGTCAACAAATACGCCAACAAATACTATTACGCCTTCGGCACCACTTCCAAATGTAAGATAACGAAAAAACTACATTTATTATAAAACACTTCCTTAAGCAGCCTCGAAGAGGCAAAACGCACGAAGTGCAAATAACCCCACACAAGCGAAGCGCAGTGTGGGGACCAAACGAAAGAAACCAAAAAATATGAAAAAAACACCAATAATACTAACTGTAATCGCAGCCATACTTCTCGCCGGCTGCGACCTCAAGCAGGATGTGGCCCCAATGCCGACCTTCATCGGGGAGGCCAACACCACCATCGCCGAGCTGCTGGCCATGCACACCATCGGTTCGGAGGATTCCTTCGATTCCATCCCCGTGGGCTCGAACATCATCATCTGCGGATATGTCACCACCAGCGATGAGTGGGGCAACAACTACAAATACATCAACATCGAGGACAGCACCGGCGGCATCCAGATCAAAATCGACAACAAGGCCCTGTATAACCGATACAAGATTGGGGAGCGCATCTACGTGAAGTGCGACGGCCTGGTGTTGGGCGATTACCGCAAGCTGCCTCAGCTCGGCCTTTGGGCCAACGGCGCCATGCAACCTATCCCGTCGTTCAAGACCTACCTCTACATCTTTCCCGACGGTGCGCCCGAGGGAGAATACCCCGCCATCGACATGACCACCATTCCCGCCGCCAATGACATCCCCTCGACCATGTACAACTGTCGGGTTCGGCTGATTGGCGCCACCTTTGTGGAAGGCGGCATGGCCACCTTCTCCGACCCCGGCGCTTCCACCAGCCACGACATCAAGATGTCCGACGGCACCACCATCACGATGCGGACCAGCAACTACGCCACTTTCGCGAACGAGATACTGCCCGTGGGCACAGGCGAAATCACCGGCATCCTCACCCGCTACAACAACTACGTGCAGATTGTCATCAACAACCCCGACGACCTGGTGGGCTTCACCGTCCCCGTGGAACGACAGACCATTTTCAGCGTCAACTACAACAACGCCTTCAACGAGGGCTGGATCCAGACCGGCACCGGCAACCCCTGGCAGACGATGGTCAACAACAACTTCAGCGGCTTCTACGTCAACCCGGCCGCAAACGAGGACTACTATCTGATCTCCCCTGCCATAGACCTTAGCAACACCGACAGACCGGAGCTGAGCTTCACACACCGCGCCCCGCAAGGCTTCGACCCCAACACCATGATGTGCTTCTACACCTCCAACTACACCGGCGACGTGAGCACCACCCTTTGGATCCCGTTCAACCTTTCCTCCGCTTCGGGACAGACCACCTCCAACGACTTCCTCATGGAACTCCCCGAAGGCGCCAAGTCCCCCAACTTCCGCCTGATGTACCACATCACCGCCGCCCCCTCCTCATGGTACCTCTCAGACATCAAGATCACGGGAGTCGTACAGTGAGCAGTTATGTACGAAAATGCTCATTATATTAAATATTATTCATTGAGCAGCCCCGAAGGGGCAAAACGCGCGAAGCGCAATTAACCCCACACAAGGCGAAGCCGCAGTGTGGGGCCCCAACGTAGAAAAACGATCAGAATATGAAAAAAATAACGATAATCGCAATCCTAATCGCCGCCATCCTCACCAGCTGCAACCGCTGGGAAGAGCCCGAACAAAGAATCCCCGTGTATGAGGGGCCGGCCGCCAACAAGACCATCGCCGACATCAAGGCGAAGCATCCGTCGTTGGGCACAGGCTCGCAAGACTCCATCTGCCGTTACGACGAGCAGTTCATCGTCAAGGCCGTGGTGGTCAGCTCCGACGAGGGCGGTAACTGCTACAAGTACCTCACCATCCAGGACGAGACCGGCGGTATCGAAATTGCCATCGACCGTTCCAGCCTCTTCAACGACTATCCCGTTGGACAGACGGTCTATCTGAACTGCGCCGGGCTGATTGTGGGAGACTACCACAACAAGTACCAGGTCGGCTGGATCTATCAGGGCTCCGTGGGCCGTATCGCGCCCGCCGTGCTTGGCCGTTATCTCAGCAAAGACGGGCTTCCCGACCCGAACCACCCGCTTGTAGCCAACCCCATCGAGATCAAGGGCAACAGCGACCTTACGGCGGAGAATGTCAACTGCCTTGTGAAGATTGACGGCTGCAAGTTCTCCCCCGCCGATGACGGGCTGCCCTTGGCGAACAACGACTACTCCACTGACCGCGAAATCACCTTCAACGGCACGAGCATAACCGTGCGCACCAGCAACTACGCCTACTTCCGCAACACCCTCATCGACGCCAGCAAGGAGTACTGCCTCTACGGCATTCTGAGCATCTACAACTCCTCCTACCAGCTCACCCTGCGCACCAAGGACGACATCCAATACTCCTCCGCATCCCAATCTGAGACGCTCGCCGACATCACTTTCGACGCAAACTGTTTCACCTCCGGCGGCTGGTCGCAATACCCCGACAACCAGTCGTGGAAATTCCAGGCTTACGGTGGCAACAACTTCGTCTATCACAATATCTCCGCAGAGACCTGCGACGACTGGCTCATCTCGCCGGAGCTGAACCTCGGCGACGTGAGCGGTGCCCTACTCTACCTCGACCACCAGAACAATGTTGGCGGCAGTCCGGCAACCTACTACCAGGTCTATTACTCAACCACCTACAACGGCGGCGCTTTCAACGAGAGTGAGTGGACGGCCTTCAACCCGAACCTGAACAACTATCCGAGCAGTTTCGGACTCAGCAACGGTCTGAACCTAAGCGCCATCGGCAACCAAAAGTTCCGCATCGCCCTGCGCTATCACAAGAGCGGCACCGTTGACGGCACCCGCTGGGCCGTAAAAGGGGTGAAGGTGATGAAATAAACGAAAGCGATAATCATACGAAGAAAGAAGGAACGCGAACAATCACGTTCCTTCTTTCTTTATTCATCATTCAGTATTATATTGAGAAAAATGTCGTCCCGCTAAACCACGGAACGACATTTTCTATTGCCTATTTGCTAATGCCTTTTACCCGGCAACTGCCGTCATCGCACTATGGAACACGTAGTTGTTCAGCAGCACGTAGCAGCCCGCGCCGGCGAGATAACCGAGCAGCGCATACGGGGTGATTTTCTTCAGATACCAGATGAAGTCGATCTTCTCCATACCCATCACGGCCACGCCCGCGGCGGAACCAATGATGAGGAGGCTACCGCCCGTACCGGCACAGTACGCTAAGAAGATCCAGAACATGTGATCCACCGGGAAGTTGTACATGCCCATGGCAGCGGCTACAAGCGGCACATTGTCGATGACGGACGACAAGACACCAATCACCGTGTCAATGAGGTAGTAGTTGCCGTTGAAGGTGCTGTCAAGGCCGGCGGCGAGCAAGGAGAGATGTCCCGCGCTCTGCAGTCCGGAGACGGCTAACAGGATGCCGAGGAAGAAGAGGATGCTGGGCAGGTCGATGCGGGTGAGGGCACCGGCAATCGTGTAATGAATCATATCCTTGTCCTTATTCGCCTGGCTCAGGATCTCCGTGACAATCCACAAGACGGAGAGACCGAGCATGATGCCCATATAGGGTTTCAGGTGGGTCAGAATCTTGAAAACCGGGACAAACACCAGCGCAGCGACACCGAGGAAGAAGATCAGGTTGCGCTGCCAGATGGGAAGGCCCTCGTTCTCCAAGTCCTTGGGACGAAGGGATGCGTCGATCTCGCCCTTTTCCACAAAGGAGACCACGATGAGCGGAATAATCATGGAGATAAGGCTCGGCAGGAAGCATTCGAGGACAACGTATTCTGTTGTGACCCGTCCGGCAATCCAGAGCATGATGGTGGTCACGTCGCCGATTGGGCTCCACGCGCCACCCGCGTTGGCCGCCAAAATCACCATGCCGCCGAAGAACCAGCGGTCGTGCTGGTCGGGAAGCAGCTTTCGCAACAACGCCACCATCACGATAGCGGTGGTCAGGTTGTCGAGAATAGCGGAGAAGAAGAAGGTGATGAAGCTCAGAATCCAGAGCAGTTTCACCTTGCTGGTGGTCTTGATATTGTCGGTGATGATATTGAAACCTCCGTATGTGTCAATGAGTTCCACCACTGTCATGGCCCCCATCAAGTAGAAGAGGATTTCGGCGATTTCGCCCAAATGGTGGAGGAGTTCGTGAGTGACAAGGAAATCAGCGAAGGGATGTTCCGAATCAGGATGCTCCGCTAAGAACTCCTGATAACCCGCACCGAAGTTGGCATGAGATAAAATATCCGGACCCGACAGGATGAAAACGGTCCAGATCAGCACGCCAGTCAGCAACGCGAACGCCGTCTTGTTGATTTTCAACGGATGTTCAAAGGCTATGCAGAGGTAGCCGATGACAAAAATGGCAATCATTAAGTAAAACATAATGGCTAATTTTATATTTAACTAAAAGATACTCAGCGATATACCTAAAGACATGGGGTAGATTTTCGGACCTTTGGAGTCCGCAAAGAGCGGGGTCGGCTGGAAGCAGTAATAGATGTCCACAAACTTCCACCCGATGCGTGTATAAACATCAATGTTGTACTTCATCTTGTTCCGAACCAAGAGGTTCTTGTACATGGCCGTATCCGCCGGAACCGCCGGATCACTGCCCTTGTACTTCTGCGAAATCTCACAGATCAAACCTGCACGCACACCCACTGAGACTTTGAATCCATTGGGATGACGATACCGGAACTCCACTGGAATATTGACATTCAGGTAGTTCATTTTCAACACGTTATAATTCACATCCTCGGGCAGCACGTAGTACTTCATGAAGCCGGATTTAGGATCATAACGCAACAGCGCATTGCTGTACTGGGTATAGTAGCTCACGCCCACACCCAATCCAATAGCAATTGGTTTTTTCTTGATTTTGAAATCCCAGATGGCGGAAACCGTAAAGCCGGGGTCAAACTTCATGTGCTTGACCTCCGTGGGCATATTCATCCAGAACGTATGATAAATGTCCATAATAAGTCGGTCGCGGAACACCACAAGCGGCTCATTGACAGTATCTTTCGGAGCGGTATAAGGGGTCTCCTTGGTCTGCGCACTCAGCATCGATCCGGCGCAAACCAGCAACAACATAACGGTCAAAAAATGTCTTCTCATTTTATTCAAAAATCAAACTGCAAAGATACAATTTTTTTGGGTTACACCTCCAACGATTGCAGCGCTAATTCTGCTGCGCGTTGTTCGGCGCCTTTCACGGAATTGCTGACCGCCTCGGTGAGCGAGTTTCCGTCAATGGTGATGCGGGCACGGAAGAGATCGCGGTGGGAATCCGGCTCCGACTCGTGCGTGAACACCAATTTGTGATGATGGTGCTGTGCCCAAATCAGCAAACGGCTCTTGAAATCCTTATCCTCTCCAAGCACGGTTTCCAAATCAACATGAACCAGAAAGATATGGTCGAGGAGGATGCGGGCGGTGCGCTTGTAGCCCTGGTCGCGGTAGATGGCACCCACCACGGCCTCGAAGGTGTTACCGGGGATGTTCTTGGAGGTGATATTCCCAGCAGTCTCCACCATGTCGGAAAGTCCGAGCTTGTTGGCAAGGTCACCTAACTGCTTGCGGTTCACGAGTTTGGAACGCATCTGCGTGAGACCGCCTTCCGTCTCCGCCGGGTATTTGTGGCAGAGGAAGTCTGCGATAATCGAACCGAGCACCGCATCGCCGAGGAACTCCAACCGCTCGTTGTTCTCCCGCCGCCCAATCTGAGACAAACCACTCACGGAACGGTGCATCAGCGCCGTCCGAAACAGGTTGACATGACGAATCCGGAATCCGAAAATATTCTTGAAATAGCTCCGAATCTGTCTGTCTGTCAATGACATAAACTACTCTTGAAACTTTTTGTACAGCAACGTGACATTGTGGCCGCCGAAGCCGAATGAGTTCGAAATGGCCACGTTGACCTCGCGGGAGATAGCCTCGCCGGGGACGAAATTCCAGTGGGAGGGCAACTGCGGGTCAAGGTGATCGAGGTTGATAGTCGGGTGTACGAGGCTGTCGCGCATGGTACAGCAAATCGCCACACTCTCCACGGCAGGACCGGCGCCGAGCAGATGCCCGATCATCGACTTGGTGGAGTTGATGGCCATCTTCGGGGCATGGTCGCCGAAAAGTTGCTCAATGGCGCGGCACTCCGAAAGGTCGCCCAAAGGTGTGGAGGTGCCGTGTGTATTGATGTAATCCACATCCTCGGGGCGCAAACCGGCACTCCGAAGGGCGCGTTCCATCGACTGGTAGGCCGCCTTGCCGTTCGGGTCGGGCGCTACAATATTATATATATCGGCCGACATTCCCACGCCGAGCGCTTCCGCGTAGATGCGGGCGCCGCGGGCAAGGGCGTGGTCGAGACTTTCGAGGACAAGCGTTGCGGCTCCCTCCCCCATCACAAACCCGTCGCGGTCACGGTCGAAGGGACGGCTGGCGCGTTGCGGGTCGTCGTTGCGGGTCGAGAGGGCGCGCATGGCGTTAAAACCGCCAATGGCGAGCTCGATAATCGCGGATTCGGTGCCTCCGGTCACCACCACATCGGACTTGCCGATGGCAATAGCATAGCACGCGTCAGCGATAGCATTCGCGGACGACGCACAAGCGGAAGTTGTGATGTAGTTGGGACCCGTGAAGCCGTATTTCAGGGCAATGCTGCCGGCAACGGTGTTAGCCAGCACCCGCAACAGATGATACGGGCTGAAACGCGGGGTGCGATCCTGGAGCATAAACTGCTGCACAGCCTCCTCGGAAGAGGTCAGACCACCGATGCCGGTACCGAAGACCACCCCGACACGATCCTTGTCGAGGCGATCCCAGTCGAAACGGGCATCTTCCAAAGCTTCCGCCGTGGAAATCAGCGCATACTGGGCGCTACGGTCCAGTTTCGAAAGCTCTTTATTGGTGAAATGCTCTGTCGGGACGTAATCCTTCAGCTGGCAGGCAATGTGTGTCCGGAACTTTTCCGTGTCAAAATATGAAATGTGGCCGGCACCCGACACACCCTTAAGAAGGCTGCCCCAGTACTCGGCCACATTGTTACCTACTGGCGTTAAAGCGCCAATACCTGTTACAACAACTCGTTTGAGGTTCATCACAAACGGATCTTGTAATCGGATAGTTGATTACTTCGCTGCGAGAAGATTTTCGATGTATGCGACTGCGTCACCAACGGTGGCGATCTTTTCCGCATCTTCTTCAGGGAACTTGATGCCGAAGGCATTCTCAAATTCCATAATCAGTTCGACGGTGTCCAAAGAATCGGCACCGAGATCGTTCGTGAAACTTTTTTCAGGAGTCACATCTGCCACATCAACACTGAGTTTATCGGCGATGATGGACTGTACTTTTTGTAAAATCTCTGACATAATTCTTCAATTTAAAACTGGGCGCAAAAATACACTTTTTTTTTTATACGGCAAGAAAAAATGTCGAAGGGTGAAAATTAGACGTCTTACACCTTATACCTTTCCTGATACCCTCTGATAAACCGCCAATAATCAGGCGTTTCCAGTTTCTCGCGCAACTCCGCAAAATGCTCGCGGTAATAGCTGCGCATCTGCTTGGAAGCAAGGCGGTCGAGTTCGATGTCGGTTTCGGCGGTGACATTCTCGTAGGGACGTTGCCGCTTCGTGACTTCCAACATCACCGCGCCTTCGCGGAAAATCAGCTCCCCTTTGGGCGAAACGTCACCCGCACCGTGGAGGAACACCGGCAGAATGTCGGCCCCCAATTCCCGCGCCAGCATGAAGGATCCCTTGTGGAAGCGCAAAATCTCGCGGTTTAGCGAACGCGTGCCCTCGGGGAAGATGCAGATGGAATAGCCACGCTCGTGAAGGTCGCGCAGACGCGGCAGGAGCGCCTCCATGCCGTCGCTCGCAGGATAGCCCTCAGCGTGGCGCATCACCGGCCCGTAAAACGGACTCCGCCATGCCCTGTCGTTGGACAGGAACACCATTTTGGGCGTGAGCGACATTATATATAATATGTCCAGGAAGCTCTGGTGGTTGGCAATGACGACCGCCGGTGTGGCAAACGTGTCGGCGGTGAGGTTTTCGACACGGAACGAGACACCCGGCAGGTGGCCGGAAACGAACCGTGCCAGTTTTTGAAGCGTCGTGTGGTATTTCACTTTTTTGGCCTCCGTCTTTTTGCCGAACGCGAAAAAGAGGTGCGTGTAGGGGATGACAAACAGGAAAAGCGTGATGAACATCAACCCGATTATCAGTGTGTAAATCAACCGTTTAAGGGTGATTGGAGCCTCGCGCAGCTGACCCTTCTTCTTGGTCAGCCAGTCGAAGATGACCGGCGGCAGGAAGGAGGCCATGAGCACCACCGTGGCCATGCCGATAATGGTGACCACAGCGAGCGAACGCAGCGCGGGATGCTTCGCCACAACCAAGCAACCAATGCCTGCAAACATAATGAGTGCGGAGATAATCACGCTGTGCTTGTAAGAAGCAAGACGCGGTTTGCCAGTTGTATATTCGTAGAGAAGTCCTTCGGTAATGAAAATCGTGTAATCGTCGCCCTGACCGAAAATGAACGTGGCGAGGATAATGTTGACGATATTGAATTGGATTCCAGTGAGATGCATCAGCCCGAGAATCCAAATCCAGCCCACCGCGAGCGGCAAAAAGGCCAACAGCGCGAGCTCGATGCGGCGGAACGAAAGCAGCAGGAAGAGGAAAACCACCGCGCTGCACACTAACCCGATATAGTTGAACGAATCGCGCAGCATATCCACTAACTGCCGACCGATGTCGCCGCCGGAGAAGACAAAGGCGGATTCATCACCCGCATCCATAAGCGCATGAACGGCATCGGGATCATCCGTGTTCACGTAACTCACAATCCGCCAGCCATTTTCCAACGGATAGATATATTTGCCCGTAAAGGGTTCTATGATGTCGTTAAAATCTTCAATGTCAGAAACTTGACAAATTTCGGTCACCAATGAAAGGAAGGGGTTGAAAGCCTCGAGCGCGAAACCCTGCGCAGATGCCTCACGCGTGAACTCGCGCAGGAAGTCACGACGGAAATCGTCCTGCCAGAAGGCGTTCCAGCGGTCGGCAGCCTCCTGCTGACGCTGCTGCGACGGCAACATCTCCTCTACCCCGCTCACAGACGTAACCTGCTCGCAATCCCGAAGTTTGCTCACCAACTCATCGTTGCGGTTGACCGCCTCCTGCAACGTCGTACCCTCAGCCACGGCATACATCGTGCCGGAGGACTGCACCTGAGAGAGAATCGCGAGGTTTTCGCGCTGCGCGGGGGTCATGTAGTTGATGTGCGACAAATCGCTGTCGAAGGAGGTCTTTTGCGAGAAATAGCCCAGTATCACGGTGATTATCAGCCCGATGCCGAGGATCCACGGGCGGGCTTTGCTGCGCGAAAGGTGAATGCCGGTCCAGCGGCCGAAGAGCAGCGTCTGCGACGGCGACGGCCGTTTGCGCATCAGCTGCGGCAGGAAAATGAGCACAAAGAGGATGGTACCCAACAGCATGAGGGAGGCGAAGAAACCGAGATCCTGCATAGCGCGGGCGTCGAGCCAGAGCAGACAGAAGAAGGCTGCCACGGTGGTGAGGTTGCCGATGAAGAGCGGCAACACCATCTCGCGGAGTGCCTCCCGACGGTCGCCGACCTCCTTGTATTCGTCGAGGAAATGTAACGGGTAGTTCGCCACAATGCCGACGAGCACCGAACCAAGTCCCAACACAATCAGAGAAATGCTTCCTCGGAAAAGGGCGATGCCGGCCAACGAGAACAGCGCACCGAAAAGGATGGACGCACCGACCCATAAAATGTCGGACAAGCGGCGATAATGCAACAGTAAAATCAAGAGTATCAGCACGATGGCGATGGCCACTGCCGTGATGGAATCCCGTTTAATCTGCGAGGCGTTTGTGGCGGCAATCAACGGACCACCTACCGCGACAATTTCCACACCGGGAATCTCCGACTGTACCTCAGCAGCCTTCTCGTCTAAGAACTTCGAAAGGCGTCCGTTGTTGTAGCTCTCATTCGCCCCGAACGGGCTGTCAAAGGTGAGGATTCCGTGCTTGCCATCCGTGGTAAAGAGATAGCCATCAAGCACTTGGAAGGAATCGTTGAGTTTCAGGGAGTTGAGGCGCTGCAAGGCGGGGGTGAACAGCTGCAGCGGGTCGGAGGGCAGTGTGCGCATGAACACGCCCGAGGTGGGGAACATCAGCATCTGCTTGTCGGCGGCCAACCGTTCCGCGACTATTCCGGGAGTCTGCAACAGCGAATCAATCCGTTGATAATCAGCCTCTTCGAGCAGATATGGCAAATGGGCATATACCGCATCCATCAAATCGAAAACCAGCGTCTCGTCAACGGTAACATTCACATTCTCAGCCATATCGCTCTCTTCGAGAATCTCCCCAAAACGTTGCATGGCATCTTGGGCAGCCTCCACATCGAGGGAGTCTCCGGCGGCGGAGAAGATAACGGCGATGCGGCTCTGTTCGGCAAACTGTTGATAGACCTCCTGCGACTTCTTGTTCTCCCCGCCGTTGGGCAGGAACTTGGCTATGTCCTCCTCGTAACGCACCCGGGAAGCCAAGAACGCAAAAAGGGCAGTCAGCACGAGGGTGAGCGTGATGGTGAGCCACCGCCGCGCCGCCAGAAAGTCGTAAATCTTCAGAAAAAAGTTCGTCATATCACTTCACCAACTTCACGGCCTCGGAAACGGGAATTTTGTTCTCCCCCTTGAAAGCAATCACGAATGCATCGGGATATTTGGCCTTGATCTCCTGCATGATTTTCTTGGCAGAAGCGAGGTCCTTTTCATTTCCGGCGGTATATTTCCAGAGACCGCCCTCGAAATAGCGGTTCACATCCGGGATGGTCTTGAACCGTTT
>Ga0310690_10005618_pt1 | contig 16908 bp, 11 predicted proteins | sample AusTroGonzalo_MG_2_FD_207661 | JGI IMG/M metagenome (GOLD analysis project Ga0310690, IMG submission 207661) | Bovine rumen microbial communities from tropical cattle in Woodstock, Queensland, Australia - Gonzalo_04 (v2) (version 2) | ecosystem: Host-associated > Mammals > Digestive system >...
TCGAGTAAGTTTAAGTTCGAACCTGAGAATTTTGATTATAGCATTGCCAATCATGATCAGGGGCTTATGATTACTCTGAAAGCAAAAAAGGGAACGAAAGGCATCAAGGAGGTACATGCGTTGGTAAAACGTCAGAGCTACGAGCCTATCAGTGTGCGCATCAAAATTTCTTTTATCTGGACTACCATCTCCATCTCTAATTTCAAGTCGGGAGGCATTACAGACGAGATGCTACGCTTTCCTGCTGAAAAATATAAGGATTATACTTTTATAGACAAACGATGATATCAGTAGAAGGACTGAAAGTAGAGTTTGGGGTGAAGCCCCTGTTTTCGGATGCCAGTTTTGTCATCAACGACCGAGATCGTATTGCTTTGGTGGGTAAGAATGGCGCAGGAAAGTCGACTGTCCTGAAAATCCTTAGTGGACAGCAGAGGCCTACGGCTGGCAATGTGAGTGTGCCTGCTGATTGTCGTATCGGTTATTTGCCACAGGTGATGATTTTACAAGACGATACGACGGTTCGTGAGGAGGCACAGAAAGCTTTTGCCGACATTACGAAGATGAAAGCGCGTATCGACAAGATGAATCAGGAACTGTCGGAACGCACAGACTATGAGAGTGATAGCTATTTGACACTTATCGAGAAATACACGACCGAACACGAACGTTATATGCTGTTAGGGGCTGAGAATTATGAGGCGGAGATAGAACGGACGCTGATGGGCCTCGGCTTTCTGCGCACAGACTTCGAACGGCCTACCTCAGAGTTCTCTGGTGGCTGGCGAATGCGTATCGAACTGGCGAAGATTCTGCTTCAAAAACCTGATGTGTTGTTGCTTGACGAGCCGACCAACCATTTGGATATCGAGAGTATTCAATGGCTGGAACAGTTCTTGGCACAGTCGTCGAGTGCTGTTGTTCTGGTGAGCCATGACCGCGCCTTTATCAACAATGTGTCGAACCGTACGTTGGAAATTTCCTGTGGACGGATTGTTGACTATAAAGTGAAGTATAATGAGTATGTCGTTCTACGTAAAGAGCGCCGCGAACAACAGTTAAGGGCTTACGAGAATCAGCAAAAGGAAGTAGCTGATATGAAGGAGTTTATAGAACGATTCAGATATAAAGCCACCAAGGCTGTTCAGGTGCAGCAGAAGATTAAGCAATTGGAGAAAATCGTACCTATCGAGATTGATGAAGTAGACAACTCTGCCATGCACCTGAAGTTCCCGCCCTGTCTGCGTAGTGGTGACTATCCAGTCATTTGCGACGAGGTGCGTAAGGACTATGGCGCCCATACTGTATTCGACCATGTGACGTTGACCATCAAGCGAGGTGAGAAGGTGGCCTTTGTGGGTAAAAATGGCGAGGGAAAGTCGACGCTGGTGAAGTGTATCATGGGGGAGATTCCATATACGGGAGAATTGAAGATTGGTCACAATATTCAGATTGGCTATTTTGCTCAGAATCAGGCACAATTGCTTGACGAGCGTTTGACGGTCTTTCAGACCATCGATAATGTGGCTAAGGGAGATGTCCGTATGCGTATCAACGATATCCTTGGTGCATTTATGTTTGGCGGTGAGGAAAGCGATAAAAAGGTAAAAGTGCTCAGTGGCGGTGAGAGAAGCCGATTGGCGATGATCCGGTTGCTGCTGGAACCTGTAAATCTGTTGATTCTTGACGAGCCCACGAATCACCTTGATATGCCTTCGAAGGATGTGTTGAAGGAGGCAATCAAAGCTTTTGAGGGTACAGCCATTATTGTGAGTCACGACCGAGAGTTCCTGGATGGATTGGTGACGAAGGTTTATGAGTTTGGCAGTGGTAGGGTGAGGGAGCACCTTGGTGGTATCTACGATTTCCTTCAAAGTAAGAATATATCGGAGTTAAATGAGTTGGGAAAAGTAGATAAGAATTCCCTACTATCCAACAATCTTACTTCAAGTGAAAATGTGCCAATTTCGAAGAAAGAAACGGCTGATAATAAGTCGGTTGCTAATCCTGAGGCATTGTCAAAAACACTTGACTATGCAGAACGTAAGGAACAACAGAAACGTATCAAAAGAATAGAAAAGGCTGTAAAAGAATCTGAGTCAAAAATTGAGGGGATGGAAGTCCGTTTGAAAGAACTTGACGATTTGTTGATGCAACCTGAAAATGCTTCTGATATGACGCTTGTGATGGAATATACATCGACGAAGAAATGTCTTGACGAAGAAATGGAACGTTGGGAGATGTTAAACGAAGAATTGACTAAGTAATTTTGGCTCTTAAAGCCGCTATCGAATAAAATTACCGTCGTAAATGTAAATTTACGGCGGATTTTTTTGTTTAATTCAAAAAATTTATTAACTTTGCGCCTAACTTAGTAAATAACTGTTATGATGAACGAAGATATTACCCTAAACCCAACCAAAGGTGCCAGTGGTATGCAAGAGATGCAACACGAAGAACTGATAAGGGAGAAAGCCTCGTCAGTTAATTACCAACAACAGATGCATGCTCACGCTGCACAAGGTGTGGAATGTCCTTATTGCGGTACCGTGAATGAGCCGGAAGCCATGTTCTGTGCTTCGTGTGGAAAACCTATTGGTAAGACCAGTTGTCCGAATTGTGGTGCAGAGATTGACCCTGATGCAGATTTCTGTGAAGTATGTCACCATTATATCCGCAAAGACGTCTGTTCATTTTGCGGTGCACATCTGACAGGAATGGAAGCTTTCTGTCCAGAGTGCGGTAATCCCCGGGGTGGTATCGTATGCCCGACGTGTCACACACTCAATGACTTCTCTTTTTGTAAGCAGTGTGGCACCCCTTTGACAGAAGAGGCCCGTCAGTTGTTGGCAGAGTTGCAACTGACACCAGAATACAAAGAGATGGAGACTTTGACCAAGGAACTTCAGCAGATGGAGATGGTCATCCCTCTGTCAACAGAGCGTGACAAGGTCCGTGACCAGTTGAGTAGGAAGCTACGTGAGCGCGTTTTGACATTGTTAGCCCAAGATCGTGGTATTGCCCAGCCGGTAATTGAAGAGAAAGAGGCTTCAGTTGAAAAACAGGACTTGGAAGCTCAGAAAGAAGCGCGATTGAAACGCTTGAATGAAATTCTGGAGCAGATGGCTCAGAAACCAGAACCACAACCTGCCAAAGTCCGCAATTACGCAATGGCTTGTAAACCACAGGGTGTGCGTCTAGCATGGGAATGTAATTTCAAACATGCTCTGCATTCTAGTCCATGTGGTTGTGCTAAGCCGCAGTTAGGCGGAAAATGGATTATTTTGGGAAAGAATTCAAAGAAAGAAATTAAAGACGATAAATAATGGAAAATCCGGATCTTGAGAATACTGTGCATGTAGAGCCAGCAGCAGGTGATATGACCGTACGCCCGGCAGCAATGGACCAAATCGATTCTTCTGGTTCCATGGATATGACGATGCGTACGACAACCAATTCAGCGCAAGATGATTCTGGGACGCTAGATGTTGCCGGAGATTATTTTGTCCTGAAAGGCGTCAAGTACAAGAATAAGCAATGTCTTAGTGAAAACTCTGGTGAGGCTCAGGTTTATCTTGTTGAGCGGGACGGCGAGGAATATGTTCTGAAGATTTATTATCCGACGTTCAACGTTAACAAGAAGATGTTGCAGACCATCTACAATTTCAAGTTTGAGATGATCGTTTCGCTTATTGACTACGGAAAACTGTACGTCGATGGTAAGAGTCGGAATTATGAGTTGATGGAATATCTCCGAGGCGGCTCCATGGTTGATTACCACTTGAATGGCGACCTTGACAAGTTCCGTCGTATTGCCTTGCAAGCAGCGGCAGCTTTGGCCTATTGTCATGGTAATAATATCCTTCATAAGGATGTCAAGCCGAGCAACCTGTTTTTCCGTGATAAGGAGCATACGGAAGTTGTTCTTGGTGATTTTGGAATCTCCAGTATGTTGGAGAATGACGGTAAACTGCATCAGACGACTCAGGCCAGAACACCCATATATGCCGCTCCGGAGATGTATTCGGATGTGATAGATGGTGTAGTGGAGGTGACGCCTGCGGCAGATTTCTACTCTCTGGGTATCACTCTGATGTATATCTGGCTTGGGGGAAACCCGATGAGCAGTAATGAGCGCGTGATGATGCGCCAGAAAAGCGAGGGACGTTTGCCTCGTCTGAATGAGTTGCCTGAACGGGTTAGAATGATTGTTCAGGGTATGACCGTCGTAAATCCGTTAAACCGTTGGGGATATGATCAGGTGGAGAAATGGTTCGAGGGAGAGAGTCCTGAAGTGGATCTGAGTTCACCATTCCTGAAATATAAGAGCTTCATTGTTGATCCTGACAGAAATCTGGTAGCTGACAATATCCATGAGTTGGTACCTATGTTGCTGGATAATGAGAAACTGGCCATTGGCTATCTCTATAATGGTCGAATCAGTTCATGGCTGGAACAGTGTGGCAATGACAAGTTGAGTACAATTGTCAAAGATATCGTAGTCAACAAATATCCAGTGGATCAACATGCCGGACTGATGGCTGCCGTCTATATGATGGAGCCGACATATCCTTATAAAGATATCAAGGGTAATTTGTGTGATGACGTCCATAGCGTGGCCATATCCTTGTTGAGCTATATTAAAGAATACAGCATGTTGTTGGTTAATCCAAACGACACATTGTACCAGTATCTGGAGTCACATACAAAATGTAACATCGACCGTTTGCGCTCCTATTTCAACCAGTCGGAGAAGTTTGATGCAAAAGTGGCCGTGATGCGCCTGGTATATGAAATTGATCCGGAAATTCCTTTGCTCAGCCGTTTCCCCTCCTCAACCTTGAAAGATATCGTCAGAACATTTGGGAAGGAACACTTGAACGAGGATGAGTGGCATAGTCTGACGGACGGCAGACTGTTGTCTTGGATGTATAGCCATGAAGACAAGATGGCATGTGAGAGCCTGCGTATCCTGACCAGAAATCAGCCGTATTCGGAAGCATTAGCTTATAAGGTTCTCTATAACTTGGATCGCAATGCCGCCTACGACCTTCGTAATGCCAATACTCCGCAAAAGGTGGGAGAATTGCTGAATGAACGTTTGAAGAATCTAGAACATGCCGATGAGGAAGAGTTTACGAAACAGATGTCGGATATCATCAATCTGCAAGGTCGTTTCTCTTATTTTGCTCAATTGCATGGGTGGTCGGAAGTGCTGAATGAAGCTAATCGTTGTTTTGATTTCAATAGTGAAGAGAATAGGGAACGGTTGGGCGCCTACGATGCGAAAACGGCTACGTATAGGTTCTGTAAGATCTTAGGTGTGACGCCAGTCTATGTGTTGGCTGATGGAACAGAACTGACAGACGGTCGTAATCTGCATTCACACGACTATGCCCAAATCAGGAATGAAATGCGTAATGGCTCCTTCACGCAGTGGCTTTCCATTTTCTATCATGAAGATCCGTTTGCCGACTTCACGGAGGAATATGCTTATGAGCATACCTTGGAGGAGTGGTTGAACGCAATAGGTAAGATTGACAGTCATCAGACATATTACAAACGTTTTGTTGATGCTCGCGAGGAGACGTCTAACAGAATTCATAATGTCAGAAGTGGATGGGAGCGTGCAAAAGCCAAGGAGAAGGTCTGGCGCATGGCCTTCTATAGCTTGTCTGCCTTATGGATTTTGATGATGCTGTTTATCGGTGTTAAGGATCGCACATTCTTATTAGGGCATTCCTTTATTTCAATTGGTCTGCCGTTGGGTGGAATGACAGGTATCATTGTCGCTACCAGAGCCTATTTCAGAGGATATGACATCTTCTTCTCTTTCTTGTGGGGCTTGTTGGGAGCCTTCTCGGCCTTCATACCTATTATTATATTAAAATATATGGACCAGTCGCATCCCAGTCTGTTTAATATGACGGTCATTGCAATCACGCTGGTATACATGCTCATTTGTCATCTGACGGACTTCCGTGGTGACCAGAAAGCTGATAATAAACTGATTTCGGAGGTACTTGATAACGATATCAAGTCAACCTTGCTCGAACCGCTATACTATACTTTCAAGACAAAGTCCTACAAGTTCAAGGGGTCAAAGTTCGGGTTGCTTGATGATGTGACCGATCAGGTACGTTCCATCAGTGGTGAGAGTGTGCTCCACTATGTGCTGTGGAGTATACTGGCACTCATATTTGTACTTGACTTTATCATATATAGTCCAAGTCTGATGAATGTCAGCAATCCTGATGTTGATAATTTCAGCTTCAGACCTTCGGAAATGATGCAGAAAATTGAAAAAGACGTTGAATAATGATATGTGAACATTGCCATAAGGAAAACAGGAGCGTAGCCAAGTTCTGTAAGTGGTGCGGACAACCCATGATCAGTCAGAACTTGCTCGACAAGTTGGTTGGTCTTGATAATATCAAGCAACAGCTGAAGATGATTGTCGACACCTATGCTTTCCTGCGTTCGCGTAAGGATATCGCTCAGGTGCGAATCTCCGTTAATGCCATCGTTGTCGGTGAAACGGGAACGGGTAAGACTGCTTTAGCTGAGATCCTTCGCGACTATTTCTATCAGAACAAGATTATCGACAAACCGAAATTGACAATGGTTGATGCTGTCGATTACCAGCGCTTTGTCGACAAGTGGGAAGAAAACATCAAGAAGGCAAAGAATGGTATCCTGTTCTTTGACAATGTCCAGAAACTGCTGCCTGACAAGTATTCCAATCAGGTGAATCCCTTGGACAAGCTCTTTGTCGAGATGGACAAATGGGAGGATAATCCTGTTGTGATAATCTCCGGTCTCCCCAAGGGCCTGGATGACTTCTTGGAGAGTAATCCAGCTGTAGCTAACCGTTTCAAGTACACCTTCCGTCTGCCTACACCGAATTACAATGAGTTGACGGATATCTGTAAACTGAGTCTGAAGTTACGTTATGGTATCTCAGATTTCTCCCCGGAGGCTGACGATCAATTGAAGCGTTATTTCAAGTATCAGATAAAGATTAAGGATGAGACCTTTGGTAATGCTCACCTGGCTATGAAGACGGCTGAGGATATCTTCACTCAGTTTATCAGCCGTGGTGCGCAGGCCACCATCGTAGAGAAGGACGATATCAAGGGCTATGTACCTGAAGAGCGTTCTGTTGAGGATATTCTGAAAGACCTCGACAAGTACATTGGTATGGATGAAGTGAAGTCTGCTGTTCGAGAGATTGCCTATGCTGTGAAGAATAGCGTGGAGCGTGCCGAACGTGGTTTGGGCGAGCAGGAGAAGATGTCGATGCATATCATTTTGACAGGTAATCCGGGAACAGGTAAGACGACCATCGCCCGTAAGTTGGGTGAGATCTTAGCTGCTATCGGCTATCTTGATAGTGGTCATGTGGTCGAAGTAGACCGTGCCAAGATGGTCAGCCCATATCAGGGCGAAACACCGAAGGTGGTTGATCGTCTATGTGACAAGGCGATGGGTGGTATCCTCTTCGTGGATGAGGCTTATACTTTAGCCCCTGTCAGTCAGGCTGGTGACCGTGATAATCAGGGTGCGCAAGCTTTGGAGAAACTGATGAAGCGTATGGAGGACGACCGTGGTAAGTTCGTTGTCATAGCTGCCGGTTATCGGACGGAGATGGACAATCTCTTCCGTATTAACCCTGGTTTCCGCAGTCGTTTCAATTATTTCCTGAATATTGAAGACTACACGCCTGAACAGCTTTATGAGATCATGCTTGTCTTTGCCAAGGAGAAGAAGTATTTGTTCTCAGAACAAGCAGAGGCCTTGACGAAGAAGATGATTACAGAGTTGTACAACTCTCGTGATAAGGACTTTGCCAATGGTCGTACAATGCGTTCCCTGTTTGACAAGATATGCAAAAAACAGGCCCAGCGTCTGCAGGGTGAGAGTATTTCTACGATGAGCAATGAGGAGCTGATGACAATCGAGGATCAGGATATCCCGTACGAGGCTCCACAGACAGTCGATTATACAGAGTGTCTGAAGAAACTCGATGGTCTTGTAGGATTGGGTGGCGTGAAGAAAGAAATCTCCAATCTTGCTGCTTTCCTCAATTTGCAGATCAAACGTGGCGAAACCAATACTTTCCAGGGAAAACATTATGTCTTTACAGGTAATCCTGGTACGGGTAAGACCACAGTGGCACGTATTATGGCCGATGTGTTCAAGACATTGGGTATCGTGTCACGAGGTCAGTTGGTAGAGGCAGACCGTGCGAAATTAGTGGCCGGCTATTCCGGACAGACAGCCATCAAGACCAATCAGTTGGTTGATCAGGCAATGGGCGGTGTGCTGTTTATCGATGAGGCCTATACCCTGAAGTCGAATGATGGCGATTCATTTGGTGCAGAAGCCATTGATACGTTGTTGAAACGATTGGAAGATGACCGTGGAAAGTTTATTTGTATTGTGGCCGGTTATACAGACCAGATGCATGACTTCATTGATAGCAATCCCGGATTGAAGAGCCGATTCACGCAGACGATTCATTTCGATGACTACACGCCTGATGAGTTGACGCAGATCTTTATCAATCTGGCTAAGGGTAAGAACTTTACGATTGACGAGGACACCGAGGCTGCTATCCATCGTGAGTTTGAACAGCTCTATCTGCGTCGCGACAAGAACTTCGGCAATGCCCGTGAGGCTCGTCGCATCTTTGACGGTGCTGTAGAACGTCAGAGTCAACGACTGGTGAAATTGATGAGCGATCCAGGCTTCCAGGAGGCAGATATGTATAAGCTGACGAAGGAAGATCTGCCAATGGCTCAGAGTGAGTCTGCCCGTCCGCTTGAGGAGGTGCTCAATGAACTTGATGAGTTTATCGGCATGCGTACCGTTAAGAACTCTATCCGTCGTCTGGCTGTACAGAGCATGTTCATGAAGCAGCGTGCTGCAATGGGGGCTGGCAAGGTGCAGCAGATGGCGATGAACTTTATCCTTACCGGTAATCCCGGAACGGGTAAGACCTCTATTGCGCGTAAGATGGGTGAGGTGCTTCAGGCTATGGAGATCCTTCCTACAGCCCGAGTCATAGAAGCCAGCCGTGCCACGTTGGTAGGTAAGTATATGGGAGAGACGCCGAAGATCGTAAACAACATGTGCGACAAGGCGATGGGTGGTATCCTCTTTATCGATGAGGCCTATACGCTCAGCGATGGTGGTGACCAATATGGCAAGGAAGCCATCGACACCCTGATGAAGCGCATGGAGGACGATCGTGGTAAGTTTGTCGTTATTGCTGCCGGCTATAAGGATAAGATGGAGGAGTTCCTGATGATGAATCCCGGATTGGCCAGTCGCTTTACGCACAAGCTCCATATCGACGATTATAACGAAGACGAACTCTTGGCTATCTTTAAGCATATGGCTCAGAAAGATTCGTATAACCTGTCACCGACTGCAGAGTTTAAGGCCTTGGATACCATCTACAAGATGGTGCTCAATAAGGACGAGTCGTGGGGTAATGCCCGTGAGATGCGTAACCTGCTTGATGCGACGATCCAGAAGCTCTCACTCCGTGTTTCGCAGATGCCGCCAGAGGAGGTGACAAAAGAAACTTATCAGTTGATATTACCAGAAGATTTATAATTAGACGATTATGATTATTTGCCCGACTTGCAAAGAAGAGATAGATAATGATTCCCATTTCTGTGATCAATGTGGACAAGCTTTGTTGTTTTGTGATCGTTGCGGAAATGTTGGTGTAGGACGTCGTTGTACAAAATGTGGCGGTCTGATGATTGCGCCTGCGAATACGCCTGCTGAAGGCATTCCCGGCATGTCGGAAAGCCTGAAGATGGAGATGGCCACTTCCCGGAGTATGAGAGGGGGTCAGCAGCAGGATGGTAGTAATGGCATTCCGGTTCTGACGCTGGCCAACGATAGTCTCAATATCCGCATTGTGGGAATCAATGGTGCCATCATTGGTCGTCGTACAGGCCCTTATTCCCACTTCTTTGATAAGTACCCATATGTATCAGGTACACATGCACAGTTGAAATATGCAGTTAATACAGGTTGGTGCGTTGTCGACAAGCATTCTTCCAATGGCACGAAGCTCAATCAGCGTAGTCTTCAGCCCGATGTCGACATGTCGCTCAACAACGGTGATGTGCTGACGATTGCCAATATTAATTTGCAAGTGATTGTAAGATAAGCCGGAAATGATGAACTTGTGTGTGACAGCTGCTTGCAGAGTGGGCTGTGTCAGGGAAAATAATGAAGATATGATATTGGTGGGCAGTTCATTCATTCGTAATGACGCCTTTCGTAAGGATATTGAACTTGACCCGCAGAAACGTACCTTGCTTGCCGTAGCCGATGGCATGGGAGGTCACAAAAGTGGTGAGGTGGCCAGTAGCGATGCTTTGCATAATCTTCATTTCTTCTTTAATGACCTTCCCACTGGTCTCTCGGCAGGCGATTTTAACGAGATGATGGTTGTGTGGCTGGAGTCCATCAATAAGATTATCGATTCCAAAGGACGTGTCGATGCACGGTTTAAGGGCATGGGAACCACCCTGGTGGGCATCGCCTATTACGGTGGAAATTTCTTCTCATTGAACTGTGGCGACAGTCGTCTGTATCGTCTTCGCAATGGTGCTCTGCAACAACTCACCACCGACCACTCTCTTAATAATATGCTGGGTTCCTCAGAGCATAGTAGCATTATCACGAACTGTATTGGAGGCGGCAACAAGAATTCATATCTTGACATGGTCAAAATGACCGATGATGTTCAGGTTTCAGATATCTATCTGCTCTGTAGCGATGGATTGAGTGATATGCTGACCGACCAGCAGATAGAAGTCCTATTGAAGTCTGAGGGTGATGCCGACGCCCTCTGTCAAGCCGCCATTGAAGCCGGAGGCTTCGATAATGTGTCGGCTTGTGTGATTAGAATAAAATGATTAATTGTAAACAGCAACCATGCCGTTAAGATTACCCGACAGATTACCTGCCATTGATTTGCTGAAGCAGGAAAACATATTTGTGATGGACGATACCCGTGCCCATTCGCAGGATATCCGTCCTTTGCGGATTGTGATTTTGAATCTGATGCCGTTGAAGATAACCACCGAGACCGATCTGATTCGTTTGCTCTCCAACACGCCTTTGCAGTTGGAGATCAGTTTTATGAAACTGAAGAGTCATACGCCTAAGAATACGCCGATCGAACACATGATGATGTTCTACCGCGACTTTGCCGAGATGCGGAATGAGAAATACGACGGTATGATTATTACCGGTGCTCCTGTAGAGCAGTTGGAGTTTGAGGAGGTGAGTTACTGGGATGAGATTACTGAGATCTTTACATGGGCGCGCACGCACGTAACAAGTACCTTATATATATGTTGGGCAGCTCAGGCAGGTCTCTACTATCATTACGGCATTCCCAAGTATCCGTTGCCGATGAAGATGTTTGGTATCTTCTCGCAGAAGCCCCTCGATCCCAAACTACCCATCTTCCGTGGCTTCGACGATGAGTTTATGATGCCACACAGTCGCCATACCGAGATTCACCGTGAGGATATCCTTGCTAATCCCGACTTACGTCTGATTGCTGAGTCCGACGACTGTGGCGTCAGTGTTGTCATGGCTCGTGAAGGACGCGAATTCTTCATCACCGGTCATCTGGAATATGCGCCTAACACACTCGACAATGAGTACAAGCGCGATAAGGACATCCGGAAAGATGTGGCGCCGCCACTGAATTATTATCGGAATAACAATCCTGATAATCCGCCGTTGGTCACCTGGCGCTCTCATGCCAATCTCTTCTATACCAACTGGGTCAACTATTATGTCTATCAGGAGACACCTTATAACATTGATGATATTAAGTAATTGAGAGCATTAGAACTACTTGCCCCGGCTAAGAATCTTGAATATGGCATCGCAGCCATTGACCATGGTGCTGATGCCGTCTATATTGGTGCCCCTCGTTTTGGCGCCCGTGCAGCTGTAGGCAATAGTGTCGATGATATCCGAAAACTCTGCGACTGTGCACATCCCTTTGGTGCAAAGGTCTATGTCACGGTCAACACCATTGTCTATGACGATGAACTCGAGGCGACGCGACAGCTTTTACAGGCCTTGCTGGAGGCTGGCGTTGATGCGATCCTGGTTCAGGATATGGCGGTGCTCCAGATGATGAATGACCTGCCGATGGCGGCGCATGCATCCACTCAGACCGATAATCGTACAGTGGAGAAAGTGCGGTGGTTGCGTGAAATAGGCTTCTCGCGTGTGGTGCTGGCCCGTGAACTCTCCTTGGAAGAAATCCGGGAGATCCACAACCAGGTCCCCGATGTCGAGCTCGAAGTGTTTGTCCACGGGGCTCTGTGTGTGAGCTATTCCGGACAATGCTATGCGTCGCAGTATTGTTTCGGTCGCAGTGCCAATCGTGGTGAGTGTGCGCAGTTCTGTCGCATGCAGTTCTCGCTCCAGGACGCGAAGGGTAGGGAAGTGCTGCACGACCGCTACCTGTTATCGCTGAAAGACATGAACCGCATCGATCATCTGGAGGAACTGATAGAGGCCGGGGCCACATCCTTTAAGATTGAAGGTCGTTTGAAGGATCTCTCCTATGTGAAGAATGTCACCACTGCTTACAGTCAGCGGCTTGATGCGTTGATTCGTCGTCATCCTGATCTGTATTGCCGTAGTTCACAAGGCATTTGTACCTACACTTTCACACCTGATCTCAGCCGTACCTTCAATCGTGGCTATACCACCTATTTCCTGCATGGCCGAATGCCTGACATCGCCTCGATGGATACACCTAAGGCGATGGGCGCCTTTGTCGGTACTGTGAAGGAGATGCGGCACGACAGTTTCAATGTGGCTGGGGTGGCGAGTTTTGCCAATGGCGACGGACTCTGTTTCCTCGATGAAGAGCGGCAGTTGGTAGGCTTTCGGGCTAACAAGGTCGTCGGCAACCGTATCTTTCCCTATCGCATGCCCCAAGGCCTTAAGCCCGGTGTGCGACTCTACCGCAATAGCGATCAGGAGTTCGATCGTCTCATGTCGAAGCCGAGTGCTGAGCGTCGCATCCCCATCCGTATGGCGCTGCGTGCCGTTTCCGATGGCTTCGAACTCTCGGCTGCGCACCATGTCATTCATGTCCCTGCCGAACATCAGCTTGCCCAGCGCCCACAACGTGACAACATCATCCGTCAGCTGACAAAGCTCGGCGACACCATCTACACCTGTTCTGAGGTGGACATCCCTGCCGACTTCAATTACTTCATCCCGAATAGCCTCCTCTCCGACATGCGCCGTCAGTTGGTAGAGGAATTAAAACGGAAAGAGGTCATCGCAAAGCCCTTGCTACCGGAAGGACGCAAGACCTCTCATCTCTCACCCTTAAAACACCCTTACCTCTACAACATCGCAAACCGGATGGCCTGCGAATTCTACGGTGTGAAGGCGCCATCGGCCTATGAATTGAAAGGTGGTGACGGTCCTATCATGCAGTGTCGTCATTGCATCCGTTATGCCTTGGGTTATTGTGTTAAAAATGGAGGCCAGCGTCCTGTGTGGAATGAACCTCTCTCTCTCGTCTTAGGCGATGGTCGCCGTTTCCGTCTTGAGTTTGATTGCAAGAACTGTCAGATGAATGTCTATGCGCCGTAGCCTCCTTGCCTTCTTCTGTGCCCTCCTGATGGTTTCCTGTTACAACCAGGGACCGATTACGCCTGATGCCTGGAACCTCACCGAGCAACAGCTCGATTCCATCTCCTTTTATACCACGCATCATTATACGCAAGGCTATAATTTCGTTATCAGCCGCGACTCGTTGGTGATCCTCGAGCAACAGAATGAGATGATGCCCGTGCCAGATATCCTTACTGCTGAAATCACGGCAGGCGATGAGACCATGCCGATGCTCTCTTTAGTGGATTCCATTACGCTTCGTCGTCATGAGCATCTTGTAGTGGCCGATATCCGTACTGTGCCAACGGATTCCATCGACAGTGTATGGGTGAAGGTGGCTCGCGACCAGCTCACCTTTGGCTGGGTACGCGAGTCAGACCTTCTGGCATCGGTATCGCCCGACGACCCCATCAGCCAATTCATCGATTTCTTCTCCGATTCCCATCTGCTGATCTTCCTTGCCTTCTGTGCCCTCGTTGGCGGAGCCTATGGGGTGCGCCATTTGTTGCGCAAGGGTGCGAAGATCGTTCATTTCAACGATATCCCCTCGTTCTATCCTACGCTGCTATGTCTGTTGGTGGCGGCATCGGCCGTGCTCTATAGCAGCATCCAGCTCTTCGCGCCTGAGATGTGGCGGCACTTCTATTATCATCCGTCGCTCAATCCATACACACTGCCTTGGCACCTCGGTTTGTTTGTCATTTTCGTATGGGCGCTGTTGATCGTAGCCATCGCAACCGTCGATGACATCCGTCATCATCTGCCGTTGGGAGAGACGGTTCTCTATCTGGGTGGGTTAGCGGCCGTCTGTGCCGTCGACTATGTCGTATTCAGCATCACCACCTTATATTATATAGGCTATCCGCTGCTGATTGCCTATATTGTATTTGCCATTTACCGCCTTTCCCTACAAAAATCCCTATAAATGAGGATTGCATATTTGTGGGAAAAGCATTACCTTTGCAGCCGAAAACAAAAAAGGTAAAAAAGTAAAAGATGGGAATAATATCTAAGGTAGAGGTAAAGGCTAAATGGGTAATGGTTTTACCCTTTATCCTTTTTATCTGTTTACCTATAAGCGCCCAAAGACAGGACGACATGCGTCAAACGGTGGAATATCTGGCTTCACAGGAACTAGGAGGCAGATACCCTGCCACTATTGGTGACACCCTCGCCTCGGAATTCATAGCCGGCAAACTGCGCAGCCTGAAGTTCAAGCCAGTTGTCAAAGCGAAGAAGGAAAAAGGCTTTTACCACGACTTCACATACGGCAAGGAAGTGGAGCGAACCACCCATAACATCCTCGCTGTGCTTCCAGGAAAAGATAAGCGCCTGAGGAACGAATACATTGTTGTTGGTTCCCATTACGACCATCTGGGCTTGGGCGGTAAGAATTCCGGTTCACGCCGTCCAGACACTTTGGGCGTACACCCCGGTGCTGATGATAATGCCAGCGGTGATGCCGTGGTACTCGAACTGGCTAAGTATTTTAAAAAGGTACGCGCGAAAAGAAGTATCATCTTCGCCTTCTTTGGCGCAGAGGAGCAGGGACTTGTTGGCTCAAAGGCTTTTCTGGAGTGGATGAAGCAGCATGATGACAAGCGCATCAATCTCCCGAAGGATAAAAATGGTATTGTGGCTATGGTCAATCTCGATATGGTGGGACGTATGCGCGACCAGGCCATGAGTGTTTCAGGTACAGGCACAAGCAGCACCTTTAAGGCGATGGCCGAGCAGGTGGCCGAACAGACGCACCTGAACATTAGTTGTACGCCTGACGGCTATGGTCCTAGCGATCATGCCTCGTTCGTCGCTGCCGATATCCCTGTGCTCTTCCTGACGACAGGCGGACACATGGAGTATCACACCCCTGACGATGTGCCTTCTACCTTGAATTATGATGGTATGCAGCAGACTTTGGATTTCTCACAGGAACTGATTATGCGGATTGCCAATATGCCTGATACACCTGATTATATCAGTGTGCCCAGCAGCAACACCATGAAGCATGCCAATTTCAAGGTCACTTTAGGTCTCATGCCTGATGTGATGGGAGCCAGTCGTATCCCAGGTCTTCGTGCTGATATTGTCGTGGCTGGAAAACCTGCCCATGAAGCAGGTATCCGTAGTGGCGACATCATTCAGGAAATCGATGGTAAGCCCGTCAAGGATATGAATGAATACATGGAACGCTTGTCGGAACTTGAGCCTGATACCACCATCCCCGTGAAGGTGCTTCGAGGCGAAGAGAAGATCACATTCCAGGTTCATCTTAAACCCGCAAAGAAATGAAGAAATCCGTCTATTGGTTGTTGGCGATTGTCATCACGTTGGTATTGAGCGTTTACCAGCGCATGACGGGGCCTACTTATCCCAAGCGGTTGACGGTGGAGCTGAATGGGGAGCGTTATAAGATCAAACTGCCCAGAAGTGGTGTGCAGCACGATGAGATGGTGACACTGAAAGGTATCCCCTCTGATGTCAGCTCACAAATTCATTACCGCCGATACCCCACGACGAACGACTACACCACAGCAGATTTCGTATGGAAAGACAGTGCATGGCAGGCTGCCTTGCCTGTACAACCGGTAGCAGGCAAGCTGCAGTATTATATCTCCGTTGCAGGAAAGGATTATGCTGCTGATGAACCTGTCGTGATACGCTTCCGCAACGATGTGCCTGCCGGTATCCTGATACCACACATCCTGTTGATGTTTGCTGCCATGCTATTTGCCGTCTATACGTTCTTGTTGGTTGTGACGCGCAAGGAATACAGTCGTTGGCTGAAGATCACGGTGGGCACTTTGTTTGTGGGCGGATTCATCTTGGGACCACTCGTACAACATGCGGCTTTCGGCCCTTGGTGGACTGGATTCCCTTACGGCACAGATCTTACCGACAATAAGACACTCATCTCCTTCCTGTTCTTTGTGGCTGCGCTTGCTACTTTGAAGTGGAAGTACAACAAATGGGTGGTCGGTCTGGCGGTATTGGTGATGATAGCTGTCTTCAGTATTCCCCACAGCACCTACGGGTCAGAGTATGATTATACCACACAACAACTAAAAAGATAAATAATTTAAAAAGGTAAAAAGATGAAAATCAGGAGTTTAATGACAATGACGTTGGCTGCAGCAGCCTTCGTGTTGAGTATGAGTTCATGTAGTAGTAACGATGATGAGCCGGAAGTGGCTGTCGCTGATCAGGTCGTAG
>Ga0310690_10005619_pt1 | contig 16907 bp, 11 predicted proteins | sample AusTroGonzalo_MG_2_FD_207661 | JGI IMG/M metagenome (GOLD analysis project Ga0310690, IMG submission 207661) | Bovine rumen microbial communities from tropical cattle in Woodstock, Queensland, Australia - Gonzalo_04 (v2) (version 2) | ecosystem: Host-associated > Mammals > Digestive system >...
ATGCAGTCAGACAAATACACCCGCGAGGTGGATCAGGTGGCCAAACGGGTGACCTACGCCCTCATCGACCAACAGGAGAAAGGCTGGAACACCTACCACATCGAGGGCATCGACGAACTGCCCTACCTCATCTTCTCCAGCACCTTCTCACGACAGGGCCTGCAGGACTTCCGCCAGCCTACGGGTCTGGTGCTGCTCTCCGTGGATTACGGAATGGACCTGCAACGGATGAAGGCCATCCGCGACATGGCGGTCCAACTGCCCCAGACGGTGCTTGTGTTCCGCAGCGTCAGCAGGAGGCGCCTGAAGATCGTGGTGCGCTGTCAGCCCAAGGACGGTCAGATGCCTGAGACGGCCGTGGATTACGAGGCGTTCCTGAGCGACGCCCAGCAGCAGGCGGCCAAGTACTATGGGGCCTTCTGCGACTGTGAGATCGCACTGAGGCAGGAGTCGTTGCAGCGCGGCTGTCGCATGAGTCAGGACAGCGAACTCTACTATCAGCCCGAGGCGGAGCCGCTGACGATCATCCGAAAGGACCGCAGTCCGCTGGCAGCCTACCCCAATGCCGTGACTGACCATCTGGGCTGGACATCGAGCGACCCCACGAAGGAGCAGCAGGACAAGGAGCGGGCCGACTTCTACGCCTGTCGTCGCAAGGCCCATGAGGACTACAAGCCCGAGTCGGACGACCCGTCGATACAGGAAGACGGCGAGATGACGCTCCTGGCGCAATACTGTCGCAGGTCGGCCCTGCCCATGGAGTCGAGCGTGATACGGGCCGTCCGCTATGCCAGTCACATCAGCATCGAGGATATCCGCAGCATCTTCAAGAGCATCTATGAGAAGACGGCGGAGGGCAGGCCGATGGCAATGATGACGGAGAAGGAGCGCATCGCCCGAAAGGTGCAGGACTTCTTCGAGCGCCGCTACGAACTGCGCTATAACGAGATGAAGCGGCTGGAGGAGTTCCGTCCCAAGGGGCGCGACTACTGGCCGTGGCAGCCGCTGACGGACCGTGACCTGCGTCGCATCGCCCATGAGGAGATGATCGACGCTGGTGCAGCCTGGTCGATAGACATAGAGATGTACGTAAGATCCTCATTAGTCAGGAACTACAACCCCGTGCATGAGTTTCTCGCCGGGTGTGGCAAGTGGGACCAGAAGCGCGACTATATCGGTGAACTGGCACAGCGCATACCCAACGACTACGAGGACTGGCAGCGCTTCTTCCACCGCTGGTTCCTTGGCATGGTGGCACAGTGGCTTGGCAAGAGCCGCGACTTCGGCAACAGCGTCGTGCCCATGCTCATCGGTCCTCAGGCCACCCACAAATCGACGTTCTGCAAACTGCTCATCCCCATGGGACTGCGCGAGTACTATATCGACGACATCAAGATGGACAATGCAGAACAGGTGGAGCGCATGCTGGGCAGGATGGCCCTGGTGAACATCGACGAGTACAACGCCAAGACAGACCGCGAACAGGCCAAGATCAAGCGTATCCTGACGGAGCGCGACGTACAGGTGCGCAGGATGCGGTCAGACCAGTATGTGATGACCCCTAGGATGGCCTCGTTCATCGCCACCACCAACGAGCGGCAGCCACTGAACGACCCTACGGGCTCGCGACGCTATCTCTGTGTAGAGGTGAAGGGCATGATCGATACGGACACCCCCATCAACTACCAGCAGCTCTACGCCCAGGCCCTCTGGGAACTCGACCAGAGACAGCCCTATTACTTCTCCAAGGAAGAAGAGTCGGCCATCGAGGCCCACAATGCCCAGTACCAAAGGATGACACCTACGGACATCCTGCTCAGTACTTACTTCGAGCCTGCGGAGCGCGACAAGCGTTACTTTATGAAGGCCGTCGATATCCTCAGTGAACTGCATGACCACACCATGGGAGCCGACAGACCCAACATCAAACAACTGACCATCGCCCTGAAGGCTGGTCACTATAGATACGGTGCCCAGAACGGCATCAGAGGATGGTACGCCAGAAAGAGATAAATTATTGTAAATCGCCAAAATAATACCATAATATTTGCAATTTTCAAATAATTTGCTTATCTTTGCACCATAATATAGCTAAAAACTGTACACGTATGGCCATGAAATGGATAAAAATGATCAAACAGACGCTGTCGATTAGACTGAGTCTGATGATGGTGCTGGCGATTGGCATACTGCTGATCGTGGCCCTGATCGTGATGTTCCATTTCTCGTGGCTGGCCATGAAGGCCGAGGCCCGTGGCGACGCAGAGCAGACGCTGGAAGGCACCTCCCAGCAGATCGACAATATCCTGATGAGCGTGGAGCAGTCGGCTGGAAACATCTACTTCGACATGATCAGGCATATCAACGAGCCGGAACTGATGCCCACCTACTGCGAGCGACTCGTGAGGGGCAATCCCTACATCGTGGGCTGTGCCATCGCCTTCAGACCTTATTATTATCCTGACAAGGAGCTGTCGATGGTCTATGTGCGCCATGAGGATTACGAGATTGATACGGACAGGGACGCAGAACTGGTGACGCAGACCACGTTTACCGACCGTCCCTATACAGAGCAGGTGTGGTACACAGAGCCCATGAATACAGGCCGCGCCCTCTGGACGGATCCGTTGAAGAACGAAGCGACGGAGGACGAGCCGCTGGTGACCTTCTGTCTGCCCATCTACGACAAGAGCCAGGCGTGCGTGGGTGTGCTGGCTGCCGACGTGCCCATCAGTCATCTGTCACAGATCGTGCTGGCAGCCAAGCCGTCGCCCAATGGCTACAGTACGCTGCTGGCTAACAACGGCTCGTTTATCGTGCACCCTGACACCACGAAACTGAACTACCAGTCGGTGTTCTACCAGATATACGAAGGGGCTGACCATTCCCTCTTGGAGGCAGCCGAAGCCATGGTGGCCGGTGAGGAGGGATACAAGCCGTTCTATGTCGATGGCAAAAAGTGGCACGTGTTCTACAAACCCTTCAAGCGCGCTGCTGCACCAGGGCGCATCACCTCAGACCTTGGTTGGAGCGTTGGCGTGGTATATCCCAACGACGACATCTTCGGCATGTTCAACAGGCTGCTCTATATGCTGATGGCCATTGCCTTCATAGGACTGCTGATTTTCTACCTGCTATGTCGCACCATCACCCACCGCCAACTGCTGCCACTGACCATGCTGACGGATTACACCCAGCGCATTGCCAATGGCAACTACCATGAGACAATACCCTCCTCTGATCGCAAAGACGAGATAGGACAACTGCAGGGGCACTTCCAGAACATGCAGGCATCGCTGGCCAAGCACATCGACGAGTTGGAAGAACTCTCAACGACCCTGAAAGAGCGCAACGAGGAACTGGCCAAAGCCAACGAACAGGCGCAGACGGCCGACAGGACAAAAACCGTATTCCTGCACAACATGACCAACCAGATGGTGGACCCGTCGAATCAGATCACCGTCAACGTCACCTCGCTCTGCGACCTTTACGAGAGCGGTAACATGGAGGAGGCAGAGCCCGTGATCGACACCATCAGCCAGCAGAGCAAGGTGATGGTGGAACTGCTGAAGGACATGCTGCTGACAGCCGATAACAAGACAGAAACAGGAGGTAAGTCATGAGCAAGATCAAAGATACACTGGCAACCAAACTCATGGTGAGCATCCTGCTGATGGCCATCCCCATCTTCCTGATATCGATAGGTCTGGTGTTCGTGCAGTCGCAGAAAGCCATCCACCAGGAGGCGCAGGAACGTGCCGTCAGCACGCTCAACACCACCATGCAGCGCTTAAGAAACCACATGACCATCGTGGAGACGGCCGCCAACTCAAGTACATGGTATGCCATAGAACACTTCAATCCTGACTCGCTGTTGGCACTCACAAACCGCATCGTCAGACTGAACCGCCATGTCAACGGCTGTTCGATCACGGCAGAGCCGGATATGTTCCCCGCCATAGGACGCTTCTCGGCCTATACCGTCCAAGAAGGCGACTCCGTTCTCACGAAGCGAGAGGCCGACTACGACTACTACAGCATGGAGTGGTATCGGGCTGCTGCCAGATCGGGCAAGGCCTGTTGGATAGATCCCTACGACGACTACCTGGAAGGCTCGCTCTCCAACTCTGAGATCATTGCATCCTACAACAAGCCCTTGTATCGAGACGATAAGATGATTGGCGTGATCTCCACAGACCTGTCGCTGAACAGTCTCGACAAGACCATCAACACCGCTGAGCCTCCCTACCCTGGCGCCTTCTTCCTGCTGATGGGCAACGACGGCAAATTCTTCATCAATCCCCATGAGAACAAGAGTCTGACAGCCATGGCCCACGAGATCTCACAAGGCAAGGAGGGCAACACGCATGTGGAGATGGATGGAGAGTTGTATCACGTGTGCTACTGCCCAGTCACAGGCACCGACTGGAAACTGGCGCTGGTATGTCCTGACAGGGAGATCCTGAAGAACTACAACCATCTGTTCTTCTTCATCACGGCCATCACCATCCTCGGACTGGTCGTGATCCTCTGGTTCTGTCGTCGTGGCGTGAACGAGACCATCACGCCGCTGAAGGAACTCCTGGACACCTCGCAGAAACTCTCTGAAGGCAACTACAACCTGACCATCCCCAAGACGGATCGTGAGGATGCCGTCGGCACGCTGCAGAACAGTTTTGCCACCATGCAGGAGTCGCTCAACAAGCATGTGGCTGACATCCGCCAGACCGCTGCCGACACCAAGAAGAGCAACCTGGAACTGGCCTACACCACGAAACTGGCCAAGGAGGCTGTCAGACAGAAAGACATCTTCATACAAAACGTATCCCACCAGATACGCACGCCACTGAACATCATTCAGGGCTTCGCACAAGTGCTGCACGACAACCCCGGACTGCCCAAGGAGGATCTGGCAGAGATTACGAAGACCATGAAGCACAATGCCCTGCACCTGAACCGTATGGTGCTCATGCTCTTCGACAGTTCGGATTCTGGCATCAATGAGGAACTGATGAGCCAGAGAAACGAACTGGTATCCTGCAATCAGATAGCCAGTGAATGTATCAGCTATACCCACGACCACTTCCCACATACGAACATCCAGTTCCTGACGGATCTCGATGACGACTTCAAGGTGCAGACCAATCACCTCTACCTGATGCGTACGCTGCGCGAATTGCTCTATAATGCCGCCAAGTATTCTGACGGTCAGCATATTACGATGCGCATCGCCTATTCGGACCTTGTGCGCTTCATCGTCGAGGACAAGGGAAAAGGGGTGCCTGAAAGTGCACAGGAGTCGCTATTCAATCCCTTTATGAAGGTTGACGATCTGTCGGAGGGTCTCGGCCTGGGACTGCCACTGGCTAAGCGCCACGCACGCAGTCTGGGAGGTGATCTCACCATCGACACCAGTTATAAGGAAGGTTGCCGATTCATTCTGGAAATACCCAAATCATGACGAACGAGACGCACAAAGTATTGCTCTGTCTGGCCTCGAACAGCCAGCAGAAGCAGAATATGGAGGCAGCCCGAAGCCTGCTCTCTGAACTACTCACATACCTCCACTATACCACAGAGCACTGGACGGAGCCTGTCACCTCACAGCGTGCCTGTCCCCCTGTGTTGTATCTGAACCAGTTGGCTACAGGTACCACGACACTGGAGGCGGAGGATCTTAATCTGAGATTGAAGGAGATCGAGCAACAACTTGGAAGAAAGCACGATAAGAGCGGTGTCGTGACCATCGATATCGACCTGTTGCAATACGACGACACCCGTTATCATCTGCGCGACTGGGAGCGTGACTACGTCAAGGATTTGTTAGTAGAATTATGAAGAGAATCATCCTATCCACAGCCCTGTTGCTGACGATGGTCAGTGTCTCGGCACAGCGTTTTGAAGACTATTTCGAGGATCGCACCCTCAGGCTCGACTACACCTTTGCGGGCGACGTGACCCTCCACCAGATATATGTCGATGAGCTCGTCAGTATGCCCCACTGGTATGGTCGCAGACAGCGGCTCGCAGAACTGCCACTGAAGGGCAACGGACAGATCACCGTGCGCTCGAAGGCCGACGGAGAGGTGATCTATCGCCACTCCTTCTCTACCCTCTTCCAGGAATGGCTCGCCACAGAGGAGGCGAAGCACACGCAGAAGTCGTTCGAGAACGTGTTCCTCGTGCCCTTCCCCAAAGATACGGTCATCATCAAGGTGGAACTCTTCGACTATCACGATGAGGTCATCAATTCGCTGACCCATACCGTGGTCCCTCAGGATATCCTGATCCGCAAGGCTGGCGAGCGGTTGGTGACGCCTTACAAGACGCTGCAACAGGCCGCTGACACCTCGCGCTGCATCCATGTGGCCTACGTGGCAGAGGGCTACCGACAGGAGGAGATGGACACCTTCCTCGAGGACTGTCGTATAGCCATGGAGGCACTCTTTGCCCACGAGCCGTTTAAGGAGAAGCAGGACTGTTTCAATATGATCGCCGTGATGTCACCCTCAGAAGAGAGCGGCACCAGTTGGCCCGCCAAGGGTATCTGGAAGAACACGGCCTTAGGCTCGCATTTCGACACGTTCTACAGCGACCGCTACCTGACGACGCTCCACCTGAAGAAGTTGCACGACATACTGGCTGGTACACCCTACGAGCATATCATCATCCTCGTGAATACGGATCACTATGGTGGTGGGGGCATCTACAACTCGTATAACCTTACCTACGCCCATGGCGACAGGTTCCGTCCTGTCGTCGTCCATGAGTTCGGCCATAGTTTTGGCGGCTTGGGCGACGAGTACCCATACGGCAACGATGATCCCATGTATTTCCCTGACACAGAGCCTTGGGAACCGAATCTCACCACCAAATGCGATTTCGGCAGGAAGTGGGAGAATCTGGTGAAGGAAGGAAAGGCTGGACTCATAGAGGGTGGCGGCTATCTGGAGAAGGGTGTCTGGAGAGGGTTTGAGAACTGTCGCATGCGCACGAATGAGGAGCCTGAATTCTGTCTGGTGTGTAAGCAGGCACTCGGCAGACTTATCGATTTCTATACGAAGTAATCAATTCTCCCCCTTAATATCGTACTTGTTTTTCCGCTTGTCGGCCTTACGGGGCTGGCTGGGATGGAAACCCATGTGTGGCGACTTCACGCCCTGATAACTGGCGTGGCGCTCACGGATGCGTCGCACGTAATCGACGGTCTCTGAGCCACGCATATAACCATGCTTCACGATGGGATCATTGTAATACTCAGGTGTGGCGAGTTTCAGCACGTAGGGCGCCACCTCACCCCAACGGTGGGAATTACGGCCGTCGCGCTTAGCCAGGGCCATCGCGTCGCGGATATGGAAAGAACCACCGTTATAACTGGCCAGTACGAAGTTCGTACGTTCATAATTATCGCGGATATCAGAGAAAGCCTTCTGGAGTTCAGCGATCAGTTTGGCAGCAGCGGCGATGTTCTTCTCAGGGTCGTAGAGTTGGCTGCGAGGCACACCCAGATGGTCAGCCGTACCAGGCATGATCTGCATGAGACCCTTGGCACCAGCAAAGGAGACGGCCTTGGGGTCGAACGTCGATTCCTGATAGCACTGGGCAGCCATCAGGCGCCAGTCCCAACGGATATCACGGCTGTAGGTCATAAAGAGATGATCGTAGTGCGAGATGATGCCCTTGCTCTTGTCGAGCATCGGTGAGAAGATACGACGACGCACCTTCTTCGTGGTGAGCAGGGCCGTCTCTTCCTTCTTCACCTCATCGATGAGCGACGGACGATACCAGTTTTTCAGTTCCTCAGCGAGTTCTGGTTTGGCCTCGCCCACCTCAATCTTACCAGGCGTCTGCCAAGCCACCAGATCGACCTCACCCTCCTGCAGTTTGCGCACCATCTCAGCACTGTCGCGACACACATCGACGCGCAGACGGACCCCCAGGGAGTCAGCAAAGCGCTGACAGATGAGGAACTGCGTACCAAGTTGCTTGCCACGATAGTCGTAATAGGTCTCAGGACCACTGAAGGTCGCCATGATCAGTTCACCACTGGTCTGGATATCATGCAAATCGAAGTCTTCCTCGACAACGACAGAGTCGAGCACAGAACCGTAAGGCGTCACCACCCGTTCCTTTTTCGAGGAACAGGCGAGAAGCATGGAAACCAGCCCTAAAACTGAAAAAATATACAAAAAGCGCCTCACTTTGTCAAGAATCTGCTGAAAATCGCTGCAAAAGTACGGAATTTCTTGCACATTCGCATATTTTTGAGTAAATTTGCACGCTTTTTTATAATTATTGAACATTGAACATTGATCATTGAACATTAAAATGTTACGTATTGCAGTACAATCCAAAGGACGTCTTTTCGACGACACGATGAATCTGTTGGCTGAGGCCGACATCAAGGTGAGCGCGTCGAAGCGTACCCTCTTAGTTCAGTCGTCGAACTTCCCCCTGGAGGTGCTTTACCTCCGTGATGATGATATTCCACAGAGTGTGGCCAGTGGTGTGGCCGACATCGGTGTGGTGGGTGAAAACGAGTTCGTAGAGCGTGGCGAGGATGCCGATATCATCTCCCGTCTTGGTTTCTCCAAGTGCCGTCTGTCGTTGGCCATCCCCAAGGAGATCGACTATAAAGGTGTGGAGTGGTTCAATGGCAAGAAGATTGCCACGAGTTATCCCGCCATCCTGAAGCAGTTCCTCGACAAGAACGGTATCCAGGCCGAGATTCACGTGATCACTGGCAGTGTGGAGATCAGCCCGGGCATCGGACTGGCAGATGGTATCTTCGATATCGTCTCTTCTGGCTCTACCCTCGTGAGCAACAACCTGCGCGAGGTGGAGGTGGTGATGCAGAGCGAGGCCCTGCTCATCGGTAACAAACAACTCTCTGAGGAGAAGCGCGCCATCCTTGAGCAGATGCTCTTCCGCTTCAAGGCCGTGAAGGATGCTGAGGATAAGAAATATGTACGTATGAATGCCCCCAAGGCCCGTCTGCAGGAGATCATCGACGTGCTGCCTGGCCTGAAGAGTCCCACGATCATCCCATTGGCAGATGAGGAGTGGTGCTCTGTACATACCGTGCTCGACCAGAAGCAGTTCTGGGAGATCATCGGTAAGTTGAAGGAAATGGGTGCTCAGGGTATTTTGGTAACGCCCATCGAGAAGATGATCCTCTGAGATTAAACATTAAAGATTAAACATTAAATTTCAGAAACATTAAATTTCAGGAATGAATATCATTCGTTTTCCGGAAAAGAAGGACTGGGCGAAGATTGTGGAACGTCCGCATCTCGACGTGTCGAAACTGAACGACACGGTGGCCTCCGTATTGGCTGACATCAAGAAACGTGGCGACGATGCCGTAAAGGGCTATGAACTGAAGTTCGACCACGTGGACCTGCCCTCGCTCGCCGTCACTGACGAGGAGATGGAAGAGGCAGAGCGCCTGGTGAGTGCAGAACTGAAGGCCGCCATCCAACTGGCTCATTATAACATCAACGCCTTCCACGAGGCTCAGGTCTTCCGCACGAAGAAGGTGGAGACACAGCCTGGCGTGGTCTGCTGGCAGAAGAGCGTAGCCATCGAAAAGGTGGGTCTCTATATCCCTGGAGGTACTGCCCCACTCTTTTCTACCGTGCTGATGCTCGCCACACCCGCCAAGATCGCTGGTTGTCAGGAGATCGTGCTTTGTACGCCTCCGAACCGTGAGGGCAAGGTGAACCCCGCCATCCTCGTGGCTGCCCGCATCGCTGGCGTGAGTAAGATATTCAAGGCTGGTGGCGTACAGGCCATCGGAGCAATGGCCTACGGTACGGAGACGGTGCCCAAGGTGTATAAGATCTTCGGCCCTGGTAACCAGTATGTGATGGCCGCCAAACAACAGGTGAGCCTGCACGACGTGGCCATCGACATGCCTGCAGGACCTTCGGAGGTCTGTGTGATTGCTGACGACAAGGCCAATATCGAGTTTGTGGCTGCTGACCTGTTGTCACAGGCTGAGCATGGCATCGACTCACAGGTGTTGCTCATTACCAACTCTGAGCAGGTGATCCTCGACGTACAGGCAGAGGTGAACCGTCAACTCGACCTCTTGCCTCGTAAGGAGATAGCCGCCAAGGCCCTCGACAACAGTCGTCTGGTGCTCGTAAAGGATCTCAATGAGGCCATCGAACTCTCGAATGCCTACGCCCCAGAGCATCTGATCATCCAGACAGCGAACTACGATAAACTGGCTACGAAGGTGGTGAATGCAGGTAGCGTGTTCCTGGGCGAGTATGCCTGTGAGAGTGCAGGCGACTATGCCAGTGGTACGAACCACACCCTGCCTACGCACGGCTATGCCACAGCCTACAGTGGTGTGAACCTCGACAGTTATTGTCGTAAGGTTACCTTCCAGCATCTCACTGCTGATGGCATCCACAGCATCGGCCACGCCGTAGAACTGATGGCTGAAGCCGAACAGCTCGACGCCCACAAGAACGCCATGACGGTCCGCCTCCATACATTAAACATTAAAAATTAGGAATTAGGAATTATGATGACCTTAGAGCAATTGTGTAGGCCAAATATCTGGAGTCTGGCACCATATTCTTCAGCGAGGAACGAGTACGCTGGCAGAGAGGCACGGGTGTTTCTCGATGCCAACGAGAATCCCTATAACCAGCCTTTCAACCGTTACCCCGATCCCTTGCAGTTGGAACTGAAGGATGTCCTCTCGAAGGTGAAGGGAGTACCTGCCGAGTGTATCTTCCTTGGCAATGGCAGTGACGAGGCCATCGACCTGCCCTACCGTTGTTTCTGCAATCCAGGCATCGACAACGTCGTCGCCATCGAACCCACCTACGGTATGTATAAGGTGTGTGCAGATATCAACGACGTTGAGTACCGTCCTGTGTTGCTCGACGATCATTATCAGGTGACAGCCGAGAAACTGTTGGCCGCTACGGATAGCCATACGAAGATTATCTGGCTCTGTACGCCCAACAACCCCACAGGTAACTGTCTGAAGCGCGAAGAGGTCATCAAAGTGATCGAGGGCTTCGAAGGTCTCGTCATCGTGGATGAGGCCTACAGCGATTTCTCTGCCCAGAAGACCCTGCGCTCCGAACTGGCGAAATACCCCAACCTCATCGTGCTCAATACGATGTCGAAGGCCTGGGGCTGTGCTGCCATCCGCTTGGGTATGGCCTTCGCCTCGAAGGAGATCATCGCGATATTTAATAAGGTGAAGTATCCCTATAACGTGAACCAACTCACCCAGCAACAGGCGCTTGAGGCCCTGAAGGATCCTTACGAGGTGGAAAACTGGGTAAAGATCCTGTTGCAGGAGCGCTCAAGGATGATGGAAGCCTTCGAACTGCTGCCCATCTGCGAGAAGGTGTATCCCACGGAGGCCAACTTCTTCCTCGCCAAGATGACGGACGCTACGAAGATCTATAACTATCTGGTGGATAAGGGCATCATCGTGAGAAACAGGAACAGGGTACAACTCTGCCAGAACTGTCTGCGTATCACCATTGGTACCAAAACGGAGAACAGCGAACTCGTCGCTGCCCTCCGTCAATACGAATAAGCACTCTTTGAGGCTTAGCTCTTCTTATTCACGTAGATAAAGATGCCGATGATCACCAGGATGATGACGGCTGCGATGTGTAACCAGTCCATATAGTTATTCCTCCATTAATTTACGATAACGTGCGCGCTTCGGCTCTTCCAGGCCGAGGCGCTGTGCTTTATTGGCCTCATACTCCGAGTAGTTGCCCTCGAAATAGAAGACACTCCCCTCTCCCTCGAAGGCGAGGATATGCGTACAGATACGATCGAGGAACCAACGGTCGTGACTGATGATGACAGCACAACCCGCGAAAGCCTCCAGACCTTCCTCCAGGGCGCGCAGGGTGTTCACGTCGATATCGTTGGTGGGCTCGTCGAGGAGTAAGACATTACCCTCCTGTTTCAGGGCGATAGCCAGATGCAGACGGTTGCGCTCACCACCAGAGAGTACGGCACATTTCTTCTCCTGATCCGCGCCACTGAAGTTGAAGCGTGAGAGATAGGCGCGCACATTCACATCCTTGCCTCCCATACGGATGGTCTCGTTACCACCACTCACCACCTGATAGACGCTCTTCTCAGGATCGATGTCCTTATGCTGCTGATCCACATAGGAGAGTTTCACCGTCTCACCCACGGAGAAGGTTCCTGCATCAGCCTGTTCGAGTCCCATAATCAGACGGAAGAGTGTGGTCTTACCAGCACCGTTGGGACCAATCACACCCACGATACCATTAGGTGGCAACACGAAGTTGAGGTCGCTGAAGAGTTGTTTCTCTGGATACGACTTCGCCACATGCTCTGCCTCGATGACCTTATTGCCCAGACGCGGACCATTGGGGATGAATATCTCGAGTTTCTCCTCTTTCTGCTTCTGTTCCTCGTTGAGCATCGTCTCGTAAGAGTTCAGACGGGCCTTACCCTTGGCATGACGAGCCTTCGGGGCCATACGTACCCACTCCAACTCACGTTCGAGGGTCTTTCTGCGCTTCGAGGCCTGTTTCTCCTCCTGCGCTAAGCGCTGCGACTTCTGTTCCAGCCAAGAGGAATAATTGCCCTTCCAGGGGATGCCCTCGCCACGATCCAGTTCGAGGATCCACTCTGCCACATCGTCGAGGAAATAGCGATCATGGGTGACGGCGATCACCGTTCCCTCGTACTGCTGCAGGTGTTGCTCCAACCAGTCGATACTCTCAGCATCGAGGTGGTTCGTAGGCTCGTCGAGCAAGAGTACATCGGGCTTCTGCAACAGCAGACGGCAGAGAGCCACACGACGGCGCTCACCACCAGAGAGCGTCTTCACACTCCAGTCACCTGGGGGACAGTTCAGCGCCGCCATCGCACGATCCAGTTTCGAGTCAATGTTCCAGGCATCCGTCGCGTCGATGATATCCTGCAACTCTGCCTGACGCTGCATCAGTTTGTCCATCTTGTCAGGATCCTCGTAATACTCAGGCAGTCCGAACTTCACGTTGATCTCGTCGTATTCGGCCAGTGCGTCATACACATGCTGCACACCCTCCATCACGTTCTCCTTCACCGTCTTCTCCTCGTTCAAGGGAGGATCCTGTGGCAGATAACCCACCGTATAGCCTGGTGCCCACACCACATTACCCTGATACTGCTGGTCAAGACCAGCGATAATCTTCATGAGCGTGGATTTACCAGCACCATTCAGACCAATGATGCCGATCTTCGCTCCATAGAAGAAACTGAGGTAGATGTTCTTGAGTACTTGTTTCTGGTTCTGCTGGATGGTCTTGCTCACGCCCACCATCGAGAAAATCACTTTCTTGTCATCGACTGTTGCCATAGATATGTCACTCTTTTTATGTTTCGTTTGCAAAAATACTCATTTTTTCCCATCTAATCACACATTTCCAGAAAAATCTTTGTAAATTTGCAGGCGATAAAACTATCCATCGCGATGAATCAAGATCCACAAGAGAAAGAAAGCCTTCTGCTGAAGAGCCGGAGCGGCAGAGCCTGCATCCGTGAGGGCTATCAGTTTTTCACCAGCCATTTCAGGCGCATCTTCCGTCACACGTGGTTCGTGGCGCTCTGCTTCGCCATTCTCTCTGCGACGGCGGCTGCCCTACCCGTATTAGTGTCACCAGCCTTGATATGGCCTGCCCTGTTACTCTATCTGGTGGCTGTCATCCTGTTGCTGGTAACCTCTTACAGACTGTTGGTGCGCAAGGGTCTCTTCGAGCGTCTGCCAAAAGGATCGATTCCCCGTTGGGCGTGGCTCCGTCATCTGGGCATGGAGACCCTCGTATGGCTCTTCTGTCTGGTAGTTATCTTGTCGCTCACAGTCATCACCGCCCTACCCATGCTGATCGTGATGGCTGCCAACTGGCTTAATAACATAGGTATCCTCACGGGCGATCCAGACGGTATGCCCGACTATATGACGTGGCTCACGATTGTCGTCTTCCTGATTGCCGGTTTCATACAGGGCTACGTGTGGCTCACCATCCTCGGCCCCGTCTATATGATGCGAGGCTCCATCACCCAACAGGAGAAGGAACGCGCTGAGATGAAAGCAAAAATTGAAGAAGAATCCAAACCGAAAGAATATGTACAAAATCTTATTTATAGACCGTGACGGCACCCTTATCGAGGAACCTGCCGACGAGCAGATCGACAGCTTCGAGAAACTGAAGTTCGTGAAGGGTGTGTTCCGTAACCTCGCCTTCATCCGTGAGAAGCTCGACTTTAAGTTCGTCATGGTGAGCAATCAGGACGGTCTGGGTACTGACGCCTTCCCTGAGGACACCTTCTGGCCCGTACATAACTTTATCCTGCAGACCCTAGAGGGCGAAGGCATCACCTTCGACGAAATCCTCATCGATCCCCACTTCCCGGAAGACAATGCCCCCACGCGCAAACCCAACACCGGACTGGTGGAGAAATACATCAACGACCCTGACTGCGATATTGCCAATAGTTACGTGATTGGCGACCGTGAGACTGACCGCACCTTTGCTCGAAACATCGGCTGCAAATCGCTGATCCTGAGTGACGAAGGATTATCATGGAATAAGATTGCAGAGCTCCTTTTTGCTGGTGAGCGCACGGCTGAAGTGAAGCGCACCACGAAGGAGACAGATATCCATATCAAGGTGAATCTCGACGGCACGGGCAAGTGCGATATTGCCACAGGTCTTGGCTTCTTCGACCACATGCTGGAACAGATTGGCAAGCACGGTATGATGGATTTGATGATCCACACGAAGGGTGACCTCGAGGTTGATGAGCACCACACCATCGAGGATACGGCCATCGCATTAGGTGAGTGTATTCTGACGGCTCTTGGCGACAAGCGTGGCATCGAGCGCTATGGCTATGCCCTGCCCATGGACGACTGTCTCTGCTCCGTCTGTCTCGACTTCGGAGGCCGTCCCTGGCTCGTCTGGGATGCAGCGTTCAAACGTGAAAAGATTGGTGAGATGCCCACTGAAATGTTTTTACATTTCTTCAAGAGTCTCAGTGATGCTGCCAAGATGAATCTGAACATCAAGGCCGAGGGTGAGAACGAGCACCACAAGATCGAGGGTATCTTCAAAGCCCTCGCCCGGGCACTGAAAATGGCAGTCCGCCGTGATATCTATCACTACGAACTGCCATCCACTAAAGGACTCCTCTAAGGCTTACAGATTCAGGCTCTTCTTCAGGGCCTCGATCTTGGCCTCAGCCTCCTTCGTGCAACGCTCATAGTCGGCAGCACCCTTGAAGCTGGGATCCTTCACTTCCGTATAGAACTTAATCTTTGGCTCCGTACCAGAAGGACGGACAGATACCTTTGTACCATCCTCACAGAACCACTGCAGCACATTCGAGGTGTCGGGCATCGAGAGTTTCGATACGTTGCCCTGGGCATCCTTAGCCTCCAGTGTCTTGTAGTCCTTCACCAGACAAACCTTTGAACCACCCAGATCCTTCGGAGGATTAGCGCGGAAGTCGGTCATCATCTGCTTGATCTCGTCAGCACCTGTCTTACCTGGACGCACCACGTTGATGGTGTACTCCTTCGAGAAGCCGTACTCAGCGTAGATATCCATCAGCAGATCATAGAGCGTGCGACCGTTATCCTTGGCCCAGGCAGCGATCTCACAGATCAGACAGATTGAAGCGGGTGAATCCTTATCCCTCACCTTATCGAACGGCAGGAAGCCGAAGCTCTCCTCACCACCGCCGATGTACTTCTGCTTGCCCTCAGAGATACGGATCTCGTTGGCAATCCACTTGAAGCCTGTGTAGCAGTCGCGCAGTTCCACACCGTTCTTCTTGGCAATCTCGGCAATCTCCTCAGTAGTCACGATGGTCTTCACCAGGAACTCGTTGCCCTTCAACTGACCCAGTTTCTTCTTGTTGGCGATGATATACCAGCAGAACATCATACAGGTCTGGTTACCGTTCAGGATCTCCCACTCACCCTTGTTGTTACGGCATACGATAGCCAGACGGTCTGCGTCAGGGTCAGAGGCAATCACGAGGTCGGCATTCAGGCGCGTACCTAATTTCATACCCAAGGTCATAGCCTCGGCATTCTCAGGATTCGGGCTGATCACCGTGGGGAAGTTACCGTCGATCACCATCTGCTCGGGCACCACGTGGATATTCTGGAAGCCCCATGAGCGCAGGGCCATCGGAACGATCACGCGACCTGTGCCATGCATAGCGGAATACACGATATTGAGGTCTTTCTGGCGCAGGATCACATCCTGATCCACCATGGCCTCCTTCACAGCAGCGATGTAGTCCCAGTCCATCTCACCACCGATGATGTCAATGAGTTCCTTGTTGCCCTCGAACTTCACCTGATCGATGGTCACCTTGTTCACCTCGTCAATGATACCCACATCGTGGGGAGCGAGCACCTGGGCACCGTCGTCCCAGTAAGCCTTGTAACCGTTATACTCCTTCGGGTTGTGCGAAGCCGTCACGTTTACACCTGCCTGACAGCCCAACTGACGGATAGCGAACGAGATCTCTGGCGTGGGACGCAGACTCTCAAAGAGATACACCTTGATGCCGTTGGCCGAGAAGATGTCGGCGACGGTCTCAGCAAACATACGGCCGTTGTTACGGCAGTCGTGACCCACCACCACTGAGCACTGCTTGCCGGGGAACGCCTTGTTGATATAGTTGGCGAATCCCTGGGTAGCCATACCCACGATGTACTTGTTCATACGGTTCGTACCGGCTCCCATGATACCACGGAGACCACCCGTACCAAACTCAAGATTCTGATAGAAGGCATCGATAAGAGCCGTCTTATCGGCATTATCGAGCATTGCCTGAACTTCTTTACGTGTCTCCTCGTCAAAGGCCGGAGAAAGCCATTC
>Ga0310690_10005620_pt1 | contig 16905 bp, 9 predicted proteins | sample AusTroGonzalo_MG_2_FD_207661 | JGI IMG/M metagenome (GOLD analysis project Ga0310690, IMG submission 207661) | Bovine rumen microbial communities from tropical cattle in Woodstock, Queensland, Australia - Gonzalo_04 (v2) (version 2) | ecosystem: Host-associated > Mammals > Digestive system >...
GGGAATAGGCATTTCCATTAGCATCAGTCAGCCAATAGGGGAACTGTGTTTTAACGGTGGTACCGGTAGTACCTTCTGTCTTACCAACGAGTTCCTTCAAAACAGTCTGTTCGTCACCTTCACCATAAGCAGCAACGATGTTGTATGTACAGGGTTTCTTCTCCTGAGCCTCACTGATTGTAAGACTCCTCATACGGAAGTTTCCGAAAAGGAAGGTAAGGTCACCATCCACCTGTACTTCGAACTTATAGTTAGCATCAGCATTCACCCAAATTGAATCCTGAAGACCTGTTGACGACACGATTCCATCAGGAGCAAGTGCACCACCGTTTAACGCCTGAATACAAGTCTGCTTAGATTCATTACCCTTGGTGGCATTGACGCCATTGAACGTGATGACATCACCCACTTTACAATCGGGAATGGTCATACGCAGATTGGTGGCATTGAACACCAGCAGTCCCTTGAATTTTCCATCAGTATCTCCAACGAACATCTTATCTGCACCAGCAGTAAAGGTTAAATCCTCAGACATTGGCAGGATATTGTTAGCATCGAGCATAATCTCACTATCTTTGAGAGTCTGATGGATAAAGTGACGCTCATCAGCTTTGATACACTTCCAATAAGTACCTTCAACTTCAGGATCATTGCCATCATCAGCAACAATCTTATCCTTTGAATCCTGATCCAAAACAAACGTCCAAGCTGTCTTGCGCTCGGCACCACGGGTCTTGAAGTTCAGTGCATAGCCCTCAGCGGGAACCAGCTCTGTACCGTCAACCTTCACAGAGGTAATTTTCAGCGTGTAGTCTGTGGCAGGCTGCAACTCAAACTCTGCCACATCAAAGACGACACCAGTGGCAAATGTTCCCTCGACACCATCGAAATCCAGGCCTTCACCGAAGTTACCAGCCAGCACAAACGATGTGGAAGCAGGGTCGGCAACACCAGATACTTCAGGGAACGTCACTGTAATCTTACCGGTTTTGGGGCTAATCTTCTGTCCATCTTTAAGGCTGAAGTTAATATCACCCAACACCACCTGAGCCATAGAGCTAAGGCAGAAAAAGAATGCCATAAAAGCAAGCGTAGAAATTTTCTTCATGTTTAATTATTTTAGTTTTAAAATCTTCAAGTAGTTTAGGGAAAAGCCCTCACGCTTTTTGGGGCGCGAGGGCTTATTCTATTTCGGGATGTCCCGTAGTCGATTCAATTACTCAGCAGCAGCTGGCTTAGAAACCTTGATATCATCAAGTGAAATCAGCTTAGCAGCATCGTCGTTCTTGATAACCAGTGAAGAACCTGCAGGAATTTCTACATTCTCAACAACGCTCTCACCTGTTACAGCAGAACCCCATGAAGGAATGGTCAGGCTGTCGAACCACGTCACATTGCCCTCAGCATCACGCAGACCAAGCACGTAAGGAGGCTCAGCAGCGGCAGTAGCATCGTTACGCCCGTAGATGGTTACAGTATAAGTACCAGCCTCTGCGATAGGCTCAGTCCATACGTATGAGTCGGCATCGAGACGAATACCACGAGCACCAGAGAAGCGGTTGAATACACCACCACTGAAGCTCCACCAGCTGTTTACAGTACCCTCGAGCTGACCGAGACCAGTACCATTACCATCACCAGCATCCTCCTTAGGCAGAGCCAGACGCTCAAAGTCGCTGTAGTAAACAACATTCTCGTCCTTCTCATAATTCAATGTGGCGATATAAACAGTCTTGCCACCAGAAACAGTAGGAGTCAGTGTGCCAGGGAATGCAACCTCAGCACCATTGTACTTACCACCATTGTTATTGACAGCTGTGAAGTAGGCAACACCGTCCTTCATAATACCACGTGCGGGATAGATTGTCAGAGCATCACCCTCATAGAACCAGTACTTGTCAGCGTCATAATATCTCTCCAGCAGAGTGCTACCAGCCATACAGTTCAGCAGAGCATAGTACTTCTCAGCCGGACGGAAGAGAATGGTAACTACGGTAGAACCATCCTTCTTAACAACGTTGGTCTCAGTATTGTTGGCCTTATCAAATACCATTCTGCCATCTGCCAAGTCGATAGGAGCGATATCGCTGGGCAGCAGGTTAACCGGCTGGCCAACCACACCCTTATGCTTCACGTCGTCCTTCAGTTTCTTACCAGTACTGTCAATGAATCTAACGGTGTACTCAACACCTACGAAATTCTTAACAGAGATATTAGAGATGACATTGTAACGAGCCAGGTTGAACACCACGTCACAATCTGAATTTACATAATATACGTATGAGCTATCGGTCTTGCTGAACAACTCAACATCACCAATCTTAACGGTTGGAGCCTCAGTAACCTCAATTGAGATAACCTGATCCTGCTTAGCGCCTAACACACCAAACGTACGGCCACCGCCATTACCCTGATAAAGACCGGTCTTACCCTTGTTGGTATAGAAGAACCAGTTTGTACCAGTCTGCAGAGCGAACTTCGGGAAGTCCTCGCTAGCTGTTGTTGAACCATCCTCAGCGGCCTCTTTCAGAGTACCGTCAACAATAGAAGTAGTTCCTACATTGTCAACTGCAGCAGTGCCAGAGATGGTAATACCCTGCTTGTCAACATACTTTTGCGACAGAGCAAAGAAGTCGATTTCCCACTCATCAACATTGGCACCTTCACCACCCTGATTAGGACTACTTGGTACGTCATCTACGGCACAAGCAGTGAATGCGAGACCGCATGAAACGATGGCAGCAGCCATCCATAAAAGATTCTTTTTCATACTGTTTTTAAATAATTTATTAATAATGATTGAGTAATTGCAACATAATTCGCGGCAAAATTAGGTTAAATTTTTCAAATAACCATGCTTTTGGTCGAATAAAATCATAAAATTTAGTTTTTTTATCATTTCAACCAACGAAAATACCACGGCTTTTTCATACCTTTGCAGCCGGATAACGAAAAAAAAATGAACAAACTTAGACTTTACGCTACTTTATTCCTGTCAGCCATGCTTTTGCATAGCCAGGCACAAATCACCCCCATCACCCAAATGGAACAACTGAACCGTGGACTCGTAGCACTGCCTGCTCAGAGCGGCAGCGGCAACTTCGTCAGTTGGCGATTCCTCGGTACCGACGATAGCACGATCCGTTTCGACCTCGTCAGAAACGGCACCACCATCGCCACCAACCTGAAAGAGAGCAATTTCACCGATGCCGATGGCGACAGCAGTTCCAAATACCAGGTCATCACCAAGCTCAATGGCGAGGCCCTCAGCACCTCCGAACCCGTAAAGGCCTGGGGCGAGATCTACAAGAAGCTGAAACTCGACCGTCCTGCCAAAGGGGCACAAGGCGGAACCTACTCCCCCAACGACTGCTCTGCGGGCGATGTTGATGGCGACGGCGAATACGAAATCATTGTGAAATGGGATCCGAGCAACTCACAGGACAATTCCAATGGTGGTAAGACCGACAATGTCTATCTCGATTGCTATAAACTCGACGGCACCAAGCTCTGGCGCATCGATCTGGGTGTGAATATCCGTGCCGGTGCCCACTACACCCAATTCCAGGTGTACGACTTCGACGGCGACGGCAAGGCCGAGCTGATGTGCAAGACGGCTCCTGGCTCCAAAGATGGTAAAGGCAACTTCGTGAATCAGGCTGCCACCGACGAGAAGATCAAAGTCGCCGATAATGCCAAGGACTGGCGCACCAGTGCCGGACGTATCAATGGCGGACACGAATACCTCACCGTTTTCAATGGCGAGACGGGCGAGGCCATTCACACCATCGCCTACTACCCCACCCGCAATGCCAAAGTCGAACTGAGCGAGGCGGCAGGCACCTATAACTGGGACGACCGAAGCGGTAAGAGCGACAAAGGCGACTATGGCAACCGCGGAGAGCGCTATCTCGCTGCCACCGCCTATCTCGACGGACCAGACAAGAACCCCAGCGGCATCTTCTGCCGCGGCTATTATACCTTTGCCCACATCTGGGCAGTCGATTTCGACGGTCAGCAGCTCAAGACGCGCTGGCTCCACAGTTCTGACGCAAGAACCACCTATAAGTTGAGGGATGCCGATGGCAATTCGAAAACCCTCAAAGGTAATACGTGTTATTCAGGCCTGAAACGCTATACGATGTATGCCAACGGTAACCACAACATGTCGATTGCTGATGTCGATGGCGACGGCAAGGACGAGATCATCTGGGGCTCGGCTGCCCTCGACGACGATGGCAAGATGCTCTACAGCGTCGGTTTCGGTCATGGTGATGCCATCCATCTGGCAGATCTCGACCCCGACCGTCCCGGACTGGAGCTCTTCGATGTGCATGAGGAAAAGGGCGACTATGCCTGGGACATCCACGATGCCGCCACAGGCGAGATTATCTGGAAAGGAGGACCAAGCGGTGCAGACAATGGCCGCGGGATGGCTGCAGACATCGTGGCCGGCAATCGGGGCTATGAGTTCTGGTCATCCTATGGCGGTCCGGAAAAGGCTGCCGACCGGAATCAGAACCCCTTCAGCGCCCAGACCGGCAAACAGGTCATCAGCCAGAAAGGCTCCATGAACTTCCGTATCTACTGGGATGGCGACCTGCAGGACGAGCTCTTCGACGGCACCAATATCAGCCACTGGGACGGCAGCAAATTCGAAACCACCGCTTTGGGCATCTATAACGCCTCCAGCAGTTGCAACGGCACCAAGGCAACCCCCAACCTGCTGGCCGACCTCTTCGGCGACTGGCGCGAGGAAGTCATCCTCTGGTCAGCGAACGACAATGCCACCCTGAACATCTTCACCACGAACATCCCAACCACCTACCGCGTGCCGACCCTGATGCACGACCATACCTACCGCATGGGCATCTGCTGGCAGAATACCGCCTACAACCAGCCGCCACACCTGGGTTACTATCTGCCCGACTACATCGAGGGCAAGCTGACAGGCATTGAAAGCATCCAGACCAACAGCCTGACGGAAACGACAGTCATCTACAACCTGTCAGGCCGCCGTCTGCCCACCTCCGATCGCAACACCCTCCCGAAGGGCCTGTATATCATCAAACAAGGAACCAAAGTTATCAAATTCAACAAACAATGAAGAAACTAGTTTTATCAGCTACCGTACTACTCATGGCTGCCTTCAAGGTTGCCGCACAAGAAGTGACGCCACAACTCACGGCCTTCCCCGAGTTCCGTCCTGCTACCGTCTATATGGCTGACGGCAAAAAAATGGACATCCCAATGGCCAACATCTTTCTGAAGAACAGTTCGCTGCTCTATCTCAGTGGCGAGCTCACCAAGGAAGCCAACACCAAGAACCTCCTGCGTGTTGACTTCAAGGACCGCTCCTACATCCGCATCGACTCGGTGCTGGCCTATCAGGTCGATTCCGTCGGGGCAAATGCACTCTTCTGTGCCAAGGTCCTCGACATCAAGGCCTATAAGCAGACGTTGATGAATAATTCCAACATTACCAACCTCAATCTCAACGATCTCCTGACCATGAATATGATTCAGTATTCCACGATCGATATTCAGGACGCTAAGGACATCCACTTCCCCGTCATACCGCTCTATTATTACCGACTCGGCGATAAGTTCGTCCTCGTTCACGAGCGCAATCTCAAACGGGCCCTCGACAAGGAAGGCCGTCGCCGGATGGAATCCGTGATGAACCTCCCAGGCTTCAGCTGGACCGACGAGAAGTTCCTCCTCAAGATCCTGGAGATCATACAATAACTGTCAAACACTCGGGGACGGTTCTTTTTTGTTTGACCCGTTAGCGCGGATATGCTGTCAAACAAAAAAGAACCGTCCCCGAGTGTTTGACTTTTTCCTTATTTTACCGAAAACCGCCAAATATTTATGCCATTTCTTGCAATATTGGACAATTATTTGTATATTTGCACACAAATCCAAACATACTCAGATCATAATGAGACGAAAACTAATCTTAACTGCACTACTACTCGGCATGTTAGCGGCTGTGGCACAGCCTAACTACAACATGCAGCAAATCAAACGCGAACGGCTGAATCGAGGCGTCGTGGCCATCCGCAACGGCCAAAAGGTCATCGTCAGCTGGCGCACCCTCACATCCGACGCGATAGGACAACCCTATAACCTCTTTCGCAATGGGGAAAAGCTTAACCGCGAACCCCTGACTAAAGGCGGCACTTTCTTCATCGACGACAACCCACTGCCAACAGCCGCCACCTACGAGGTGCGAGGCGGCAACGTCAACGGCCGATATACCCTGCCTGCCGATAGTCCCGAGGGTTACCTGGCCGTCAAGCTGCAGAAGCCTGCCGAGGGGGAGACACCCGATGGAAGGCGCTACTTCTACACAGCCAACGACGCCAGCGTGGGGGATGTGGACGGCGACGGACAATATGAGATCATCCTGAAATGGGACCCCTCGAACGCCCGCGACAACGCCCACGACGGCTATACCGGCCCAACCCTGCTGGACTGCTACCGCCTGGACGGCACACGGCTCTGGCGCATCGACCTGGGCCGGAACATCCGCAGCGGCGCCCACTACATACCCTTCATCGTGTATGACCTCGACGGCGACGGCAAGGCAGAGATGATGGTACGCACCAGCGACGGCACGCGCGACAGCAAGGGCACGGTGATTGGCGACTCGCTGGCCGACTATCGCCACAAAGGACCTGACCGGATCGGACGCATCCTGACGGGAAAGGAATATATCACCATATTCAACGGACTGACCGGCGAGGCGATGGACAGCCAGCCCTATATCCCCGAACGGGGCAACCTGAAAGACTGGGGCGACGAGAAGGCCAACCGCAGCGACCGTATGCTGGCAGCCGTAGGCTATCTCGACGGCAAAAAGGCTTCCGCCATCTTCTGCAGAGGCTACTACACCCGCTCGGTACTGGCCGCCTGGGATTGGGATGGCAAAAAGCTGAAGAGCCGTTGGGTGTTTGACACCAAGAACCCCCAATGGGCCAGCTATGCCGGACAAGGCAACCACAACCTGCGCGTGGCCGATGTCGATGGCGACGGCTGCGACGAGATCACCTACGGTTCGATGGCCGTGGATCACGACGGACGCGGACTCTACAACACAGGCATGGGGCATGGCGACGCCATCCACCTGACCGCCTTCGACCCGCATAGCCACGAACTGCAGGTATGGGACTGTCATGAGAACAAGCGCGACGGCTCCGACTTCCGCAATGCCCGCACAGGAGAGGTGATCTTCAAGGTGCCCTCGCCCGCTGATGTTGGGCGCGCCATGGCAGCCGACATCGACCCCACAAGCCCGGGTGTCGAGATGTGGAGCGCCGACAGTCACGGCATCCGCAACCTCAAGGGCGATATCATCAATGCCGCTAAGGACGCCGACGACCCGCAGCACCACAACTACCTGCTGCTCGGCGGGCGCTGGCTGCCGATGAACTTCGGTATCTGGTGGGACGGCGACCTGCTGCGCGAACTGCTCGACAGGGGAAGGGTGTCGAAATACGACTGGAAGAACAACACCATCGAGGATGTGCTGACCCTGCCGGGTATCGTGTTCAACAACGGCTCGAAGTCGAACCCCTGCCTGTGTGCCGATATCCTGGGCGACTGGCGCGAAGAGGTCATCGCCCGCACCCCCGACAGCAGTGAGCTGCGTATCTTCGTGTCGCCCATCCCGACGGACTACCGCATCAACTGTCTGATGGAGGACATCCCCTACCGGCTGTCGACAGCCACCCAGAACGTGGGCTACAACCAACCGTCGGAGACGGGCTTCTACCTCGGACCCGACGAAACAGTTAATCCTTTCTTGAAATAATGAACTAAAAACGATAACGACAATGAAAAGAAGCTGTTTTTTCGCATGGATGCTCACCGTAGCATCAATTTTCGCCCTGACAGCCTGCACGGACGGAAAACCGTCGGAAGAGCGCCACGCAAGGGCCATCCAACAGATCCAGAATGCCTATGAGGACAGAGACTACCAGGAACTGCTACGGCTGGCAGACAGCTTGTGCACCATCGGCGAGCTGAGCGAGCCCGAGGCCTACTACTGGCAGGGCTACGCCTGCGACCGCACCAAGCAGATGCGTATGGCAGAGTTCTACTGGAAGACGGCGGTAGCCCAGACCAGCAACTCCACCGCACCCGAGGATCTGGCCATCTATGCCAAGTCGGCCAGCCATCTGGCCAATGTCCTGGGGTCGAGAGGCGAGTATGACGTGGTGCTCGATATCATACGACCCGTCGTGGAACGGCTGAAGGAGCAGAAATGCGACACCATGAGCGACTACAACAACCTGGTGCTGATGATCGGCTTGTGTCAGTCGCGCTTCGGTCTGTCGAGGGATGTCGCCAACGAGAGCTATGAGCAGGCCTATCAGACGCACCTGAAGAATATAGAGGAGCACCGTTCCGACGAGGCCTACAAGAATGCCATCGCCGGCGTGGTGAACATCGCCTATAACTGCAACGAGACCCAGTCGTATAAGGACGCTATCCAATGGATAGACCGCTATGGCGAACTCATCCAACAGTATGAGCAGCGCAACGCCGATCCGGTCTACGTCGACCGTCAGTGGGCCCGCTACGACATCTATCGCGCCATCGCCCTCGACGGTCTGGGAAAGAACGACGAGGCCGCCAAAGTGTATGAGCACTACCTGACCACCCAGTACAGTCAGACCCCTGAGGGCCGCATCGCCGTAAACGATTACCTGATCGCTGCAGGCCAATGGACAGACGTGGCCGACAACTACGGCAGCCTCGATGCCCTGCTCGGCCATAAGGACTACTCCATCGAGGATTTCCAGAAGATGGTGCTCCCGAAATTCAAAGCCAACCTGCAGGCAGGCCGTCGTGACTCGGCAATGGCCGTCGCCCTCGACATCAGCCACTCGCTCGACTCGGCCATCACCCAGGCCCGCAAACAGGATGCCCAGGAACTGGCGGTGATCCGTCAGAAGGCAGAGAAGCTGGCTGCTGACGAGGCCCTGGCCACTCGCCAGCGCACCAACAACCTGTTTCTGGCCCTCGCCCTGGTATTCTGCGGTTTTGCCATCTACACCTACTATCGCCATCTGAAGACCCTTCGCGGCATCAAGAAGCACCGTGAGCTGAAGGAGGCCTACAACGAACTGGAGACCACCAAGACGATGGTGAACAAGGGTATCCTTGAACAGGACATCGCCCGCAACATCCAGTTGGCCATGACGCCCGACGCCCCACCCCAGCACGACGACATCCGGCTGTTTGCCTCGCTGAAGCCTGCTGACGAGACCGACATCGACCTCTACGACTATTTCGTCAGCAACGACAAGTTCTTCTTCTGCATCGGCGATGCCAAGGGCACGGGTATCAACGCCTCGACAGCGATGGCCATCACCAGAACTGAATTCCGCAGCCTGGCCAGCGACAAGACCGAACCGGCGGAGATTGTGACCTCCATCAACAAGAAACTCACTGACCGCGAGAACCCCGACATGGCCGTCACGCTGCTCGTGGGTATCCTCGACCTCACCACAGGCCGCCTGCGCTATACCAATGCCGAGCAGACAGCGCCCCTGCTGGTAGGCTCCGGCATCGGACTGCTCCCTGTGGACCAGAATGCTGCCGTAGGTACCCATGCCGACTTCCGCTACACCACCCAGGAGACACGCATCGACCCCGGTACGCTGATCTTCCTCTATACCCAGGATCTGCTGGAGGCGAAGAATGAGGCCAACGACACCTACGGTCAGCGCCGCATGTTGGGTGAGAGCCTGCAGGCCTCGAAGATGCTCAGCAAGAAACTGTCGCCCGAAACCTTCGACAAATGGATGAAGGACGCCATCAGCCGCTTCACAGGCAAGGAAGCCGAAGACGTGAAACTCACCATGTTTACCATCCAGTATAAACAGGTGATGCCCGGTGGCCCCTACCAGCGCAGCATCTCTTTCACCAACGACCCAAAGGACGAGGCCTATATCTCTTACTTCACGAACGAGGTCTGTGCTGCCGTGGGTCTGAACGAGAAACTCAGTGCACCCATCACAGCCAATATGGAAGCCATGGTGAAAGACATCGCCAAACAGGCTTATCCCGACGGCACCAAAGGCGATATACACATCGAGGCACGCACGGAGGACAACCTGCTGAAGTTCGTCGTCTCAGCAGCCGATAAAGAACTGACATTAACAAAGGAAATAGCAAAATAATGAGAAAAACGATCCTACTTCTCGCCCTGACATTCGCCAGCACCGCATGGGCCCAGAATGAATCAGCAGGCGATGTGATGAAAACCCTGCGTAAGGTGAACGACTACTTCATGATCAAGTATGCCGACCCCACGCTGCCTACCAACGTCAACCGCGTGCGCCCCTCGTCGCTGTGGACACGCGCCGTTTATTACGAAGGGCTGATGGCCCTCTATGACATCGACAACGACCCCCGTTACATCGACTATACCGACCGCTGGGGTAACTTCCACAAATGGACGCCCCGCAATGGGGTGAAGACCAACGATGCCGACGACCAGTGCTGCGGACAGACCTATTTCGACCGGTATCTGCAGAGCGGCGGTGACGAGAAGATCAAACCCATCCTCGAGAATCTCGACAACCAGATGCAGACACCCAACACCCACAAGCCTGAGGCGGAAGGGTCGCTCTACGGCTGGTGGACGTGGATTGATGCCATCCAGATGGCGATGCCCGTCTATATGCAGGCCTATAAGGTGACGGGCGAACGAAAATACGCCGACCATGCGATGAAGATGTACCTCTGGACACGTAACACCCTCGCTGGCGGACTCTTCAACCAGAAAGAAGGGCTCTGGTGGCGTGACAAGGACTATGTGGCACCCTATCAGACACCCGACGGCAAGAACTGCTACTGGAGTCGTGGCAACGGCTGGGTCTATGCCGCCCTCGTGCGCTGCATGAACCTGCTCTCGCCAAAAGATAAATATTACAAGCAGTTGAAGAAGGATTTCCTGCTGATGAGCGAAGCACTGAGGAAGTGCCAGCGTCAGGAGGACGGACTGTGGAATCCCAGTCTCGTGAGCTATGCCGACTATGGCGGCAAGGAGATGACGGGTACCGCACTCTTTCTCTACGGCATGGCGTGGGGCATCCAAAAGGGCTACCTCAAGGCTACTGTTTACCGTCCTGTCTGTGACCGTGCCTGGCAGGCCCTTGTACGCGACTGCGTGCATCCCGACGGTTTCCTCGGCTGGGCCCAGGGTACTGGCAAGGACCCCTCCGCAGGCCAGCCCCTCTCTTATACCAAGGTTCCCGACTTCGAGGACTACGGCACCGGCTGTTTCCTCCTCGGCGGATGTGAATACTATAAGCTAGTGAAATAATGAGAAGAGCGTTGTTTTTCATAGCTTGTGCGTTTGCATTAGGAGCATCCGCACAGCGCCATGTGGATTGTCTGAACTTCGGATGGGAGTTTCGTTTAAACAACGAGGGCGAGTGGCGACAGATAAATGTTCCTCACGATTTTCAGATCGAGCAGCCCTGGGTGGCACCCGCTGCCGACGAGAAAGCCGATAACACCGATGTCGCTGCCAATATCAAGAGCCGTCTCTCCAGTCGCGGTTTCAAGGAGATGGGCAAGGGCTATTACCGTTACCATCTCACCCCGTCGCCAGAACAGAAAGGCCGTCGCATCCTCCTCGACTTCGAGGGCATCATGTATACCGCCGATGTGCTGCTCAACGGCCAGCCCGTGGGCGGCACCAACTACGGCTACGTGGGCTTTGAGATCGACCTCTCCAACCGTCTGAAATACGGTCAGGACAACCTCATCGAGGTCATCGCTGATACCCGTGAGCCTGGTAACTCCCGTTGGTACACGGGTGGCGGACTCTTCCGGAATGTCAGCCTCGTCAGCACTCCCAGCGACCTCTACTTCGAGCGTCATCCCCTTTATATCACCACCTGCGACAACCGCTATGTGAGTATCTCCGCAGAGTTCACCAATCGCACCAACAAGGCGACGCACATCGCCCTACAGATCCTCGACCCCGAGGGACAGATGACCTACTGCGACACCGTTGTCATCAAGCGGCATCGCGGCACCCGTCGCCAGGAAGCCCGCATCGCCACCGACATTGCTATCAGCAACCCGAAGATCTGGGATCTCGACACACCTTATTTATATACGGCGAAGGTCCAGCTGTTGCGTGACGACGGTACGGTGGCCGATGAGACCAGCGACCAGTTCGGCATCCGCACCATCGAGTTCGGTCCTGAGTTCGGTCTGAAACTCAATGGCCGGAAGGTGCTGCTCAAGGGCTATGCCAACCACCACACCCTCGGTGCCCTCGGCGCTGCGGCCTACCCCAAGGCCATCGAGAAGCGCATCCTGCTAATGAAGCAGTTCGGTATGAACCATATCCGCACTTCGCACAATCCCTACAGCCGCGACTTCATCCGCCTCTGCGACAAACACGGCATCCTGATCGTCGACGAGCTCTACGACAAGTGGACGCGCCAGCACACCGGTGGGAAAGTGCCTTTCGAACAGCTCTGGCAGTATGATGTGCCAGAATGGATCAAGCGCGACCGCAACTCACCCTCCGTCATTCTCTGGAGTCTCGGCAATGAGTTGCAGCAGGATCCCAACCAGCCATTCAACGACTTTGGGGTGACGATGTATAAGTTGCAGAAGACGCTGCTCCAGCGTTACGACTCCACCCGTCTCGTTACCGTGGCCATGCACCCCCGTTACCGCAACTGGGATACCGACTCCCTGCCCCACGACCTCGCCATTCAGACCGACATACAGGCCTACAACTACCGCTATATGTATTTCCCCGGCGACGGACGCCGCTTCCCCTGGATGACCTTCTACCAGAGCGAGGCTTCCATCTCTGCTATGGGACAGAACTACTTTGAGATGAACCTCGACCGTGTGATCGGGCTCGCCTACTGGGGCGTCATCGACTACCTCGGCGAGAGTCAGGGCTGGCCAGCGAAAGGATGGGCACAGGGTGTGTTCGACATCTCGCTCGAACCCAAGCCCAAAGCCTATTACATGCGCTCGTTCTTCAAACCCGACGAGCCGCTGGTGCATATTGCCGTCATCGACTCGAAGAACGATATCATGTGGAATGGCGTGCAGACGGGCAACGACGGCATGAGTGACCACTGGTGTCGCAAGCCCGGCTCGAAGCTCAACATTATCACCTATACCAATGCCGACGAGGTGGAACTGCTGCTCAACGGAAAGAGCCTCGGGCGTAAGCAGAACCCCACGAACGACCCCAAGCTGCGCAACCAGATCCGCTGGAATGATATCACTTATGAAGACGGTCGGCTGGAAGCAGTGGCCTATACTAAGGGCCGTGTCGTAGCGCGACACAAGATCGAGACCACCGGCAAGGCTGTCCGCCTCATCGCCACCCCGGAGGACAATAGCTGGCAGGCCAACGGCACCGACCTGATGCATGTCCGCATCCAGGCCGTCGACAACAAGGGCCGTCACGTCCCCATGGCACAGGATGAACTCCGTTTCGCCGTCGAGGGCGATGCGCAGATCGTGGCTGTCAGCAGCGGCAACCACAATTCCGACGAGCTCAATGTCACAGACCACCGCCGTCTCTGGAACGGCTCAGCCCTGGTTATCCTCCGTGCCGGCAGGCATCCCTCGAAGATTATGCTGAAGACCTCAGCCGACGGTTTCAAGACCATCGTCACCAAACTCGAGACAAAATAAGGCGATATAAAACCAAAATCAGCAAGCTACGATTCGTAACTTGCTGATTTTTGGTAGCGGGAGCCGGGATTGAACCGGCGACCTCATGATTATGAATCATGCGCTCTAACCAGCTGAGCTATCCCGCCATCATTTTTGTTAAGCGGGTGCAAAGGTACTACTTTTTTGGAAACTACCAAAATTTTTCTGGAAAATATTTTGTGTTTCCATAATTTTTTCGTAATTTTGTAGCGATGATTTAACAATAACCAACCCTAAAGCGTATGGGAAAGCAACAAATTAACATCGAATACCCTCTGACAACGGAGTCGCCCAACATTATCTGGGAGCAAATCAGCAGTGCGCACGGCCTGGAACGCTGGCTGGCAGACCATGTGACAGAAGAAGAAGGTGTGTTTACCTTTACCTGGGGAGAGCCTTGGACGGAACAGGACATCCGCAAGGCGCAATTAATAGAATATGTGAAATACGACCATATCCGTCTGCATTGGGAAGAGGAGGACGATGACTCCTACTGGGAGATGCGTATCGAAAAGAGTCCGCTGACAAATCATCTGAACCTGCTGATCACCGACTTTGCGGAGGACGATGATGCCGACGGGCTGAAGATTCTCTGGGAGAGCAACCTCGACCGTCTCCACCGCGCCAGCGGGCTTTAGCAACTTTTCACTATTAACTTTTCGCTATTCGGGATTTTCTTCGTACCTTTGCACGCTGATTATGTTCCGAATCAAGAAATTAGACATATTCATCGTCAAGCAGTTCGGACTGCTTTTCATAGGAACTTTCTTCATCTGCCAGTTTGTGCTGATGATGCAGTTCCTGTGGCGATACGTCGACGAGCTCATCGGAAAGGGTCTGTCGCTGGAGATCATGGCGCAGTTCTTCTGGTACATGGGACTGATGCTGATGCCCCAGGCATTCCCTTTGGCCATTCTGCTTTCGTCGCTGATTACATTCGGTAACCTGGGCGAAAGTTCGGAACTGACCGCCATCAAGGCAGCAGGTGTTTCGCTGTTGCAGGCTTTCCGGCCGCTGATTTTCATCGTAATCCTTATCGCAGGCATCTCGTTCTACTTCCAGAATATCGTGGCACCGATGGCCAATCAGTCGTTCTACCGCCTGTTGCTAGGTGTGAAGCAGAAGAGTCCTGAGGTGGAAATCCCCGAGGGCATCTTCTACGACGGCATCCAGGGTAGTAATATCTATGTGCAGAAGAAAGACCTGAAAACAGGCATGCTCTACGGTGTGATGATCTACCGCCAATCAGGCAGCTACGAGGATCAGGCCATTATCCTGGCCGACTCGGGTATGATGCAGTCGACAGCCGAAAAGAAGCACCTGGTGCTGAACCTGTTTAGCGGCGAGTGGTTTGAGAATATGCGCTCGCAGGATCTAGGCAACAGTGCTGCTGTGCCCTACCGTCGGGAGACGTTCTCGACGAAGCGTATCGTGCTTGATTTCGACGGTGGTTTCAACCTGGCCGACCTGGCCGACATCTCTGGCGACGCCCGTGCCAAGGGACTGGGTAAGATCCTGCACGACCTGGACTCGATCAGGGAGTTTAACGACAGTGTGGGACATGCCTACTACCATGAGGCCCAGCGCTATACCTACCGCCATCCCAGTCTCTCAAAGGATGACTCGTTGAAAGCACTCAAGGAGGCGAAGAGCGGAAAGGTGAACATCGACACCGTCTTTGCCAAACTGAGCAACCGCTCGAAGCAAACGGTGGTGACTGACGCGATGAATACCATCCGCATGTCGATGACCGATCTGGAGTACAAGGGCGAATATACCCAGTTCCTACACCGTCGCGAGCGAACGCACATGACGGAGGCCATTAAGAAGTTCACCCTCTCGCTGACCTGTATCATCTTCTTCTTCATCGGAGCCCCGTTAGGAGCCATCATCCGGAAAGGCGGCCTTGGTGTACCCGTCATCATCTCTGTGCTGGTATTTATCGTCTATTATATCTTTGATAATACAGGCTACCGTATGGCGCGAGAAGACGAGTGGACCGTCTGGTTCGGCATGCTGATCTCCACCGCTGCCCTGACACCCATCGCGGCTTTCTTCACCTACAAAGCCAACAACGACTCGGTGGTGTTCAATATCGACCTCTACAAGAACCTGGCGATGAAGGTGCTGGGTCTTCGCTCGAAGCGACATATCTACCGTAAGGAGGTGATCATCGAGGATCCGAAATACCAGGAGGATGCCAAGAAACTGCTGAGCCTGAACCAGGACATCTACCGCTATACCAAGGAGCACAAGCTACTGCACTGGCCCAGTCCTATCAAGGTATTCTTCCATGCAGGCGACGACCAGGAGATGGAGACGATCAGCGAACGACTGGAGGAGGTGATCGAGGACCTGGGCTACACGAAGGACAAGATCATCCTGTCGGAGCTGAACCACTACCCCGTGCTGGCAACGACCGCCCATACGCGACCCTTCCGCAAGAAGTGGCTCAACATCATCGCCGGACTGATCATTCCACTGGGAATATTCTTCTATATCCGCATGCTGCGCTTCAGAATGCGACTCTACCGCGACCTGCGTACCATCCGACATACGAGCGACCACATTGTGGATCGTATTAATAATATGTAAACATTACTTATATATGGACCCACTACAACTGAACAAGATAGAAGAGGCCATCGAGGACTTCAAAGAAGGTAAGTTCGTAATTGTGGTTGACGACGAGGACCGCGAGAACGAAGGCGACCTGATTATCGCTGCCGAGAAAATCACTGCCGAGAAGGTGAACTTCATGCTGAAATACGCCCGCGGTGTGCTCTGTGCCCCCATCACCATCGAACGCTGTAAAGAACTCGAGCTGCCCCATCAGGTGGAGGATAACACCTCGGTGCTGGGCACCCCCTTCACCGTGACTGTCGACAAGCTGGAAGGCTGTACCACAGGCGTTTCCGCCCATGACCGTGCGGAGACCATCAAGGCACTCGCCGACCCTGCTTCTACCCCACAGACCTTCGGACGCCCGGGGCACGTGAATCCTCTCTACGCCCAGGACAACGGCGTCTTGCGACGCAGCGGCCATACGGAGGCTACTATCGACTTATGTCATATGGCCGGCCTCTATCCTGCCGGTGCCCTGATGGAGATTATGAACGAAGACGGCACGATGGCCCGTCTGCCACAGTTGCTGGAGATGGCGCAGGAGTGGGACCTGAA
>Ga0310690_10005621_pt1 | contig 16903 bp, 25 predicted proteins | sample AusTroGonzalo_MG_2_FD_207661 | JGI IMG/M metagenome (GOLD analysis project Ga0310690, IMG submission 207661) | Bovine rumen microbial communities from tropical cattle in Woodstock, Queensland, Australia - Gonzalo_04 (v2) (version 2) | ecosystem: Host-associated > Mammals > Digestive system >...
ACCTCCTTTTTCTCCTCCTGCAGCGAGCAGGCGACGCGGAGGATGCGGTTGTCGGGCGACTGCAGATCGAGGTCGTTCCCGAAGACCGAATCGACCCGTTTCGCCAGCGCCGCCGAGCCGTTGACCGCGGGCGGCGTGATCGGCACGAAGAGACGGCCGGTCGCGGCGCCGGAGAGGTCCTTGAGGGAAACTCCGCGGGTCAGCGCGCCGGGTTCGGCGGAGTTGATCTCGCGCAGGCGGTCGAGCGAACGGATGACCGCCCGGGCGTTGCGCCCGAGCTCATCGGAGTTCTTCTTGAATTTGTCGAGCTCCTCGACGACCGCCATCGGGATCACGACGTCGTTGTCGTGAAAGGATTCGAGGCTCTGGCTGCTGTGAAGCAGTACGTTGGTGTCGAGTACGAAGGTTTTGGTCGGGGAATCGGACACGTTCGGATCAAGGCTCCATGTCATACTGCTGCGCCGCCTGCTTGACCGCGGCGCTCTTGGTCCGGACTCCGGTCCCGGATGCCTGGATCGTGTCGAAGGAGAAGAAGGGCAGTACCAGCGCGGAGGAGTTGCGGACGACCTGCACGTTGATGACCCGGGCGGCGCCTTTCGACTTCGCCTCCTTGGTCAGCAGGAAGACCACGTTGGAGGTGGTGAGCTGCTTGTGGAACATCGACCAGTCGCCGTCGCCCTTGTTGCCTCCCGTCACGATCGGCAGCCCGAAGAAGCAGACGCCCGAGATATAGACGGTGGTGAAGCATACCGCCTTTTCCTGCGGGGTCCCCAGCCCGAGCGCGTTGAAGCGCTGGGTGGATTCGATGGTGGTGCATCCGGCGAGAAGCAATGCGGCGGCGGAGAGAAGAAGCGTTTTTTTCATGATATATGCCCCTGTCTGGTGGGTGAGTGTTGCACGGCGGCGCTTCCTCCCCGGCGGAAGAATGTCCCCGTTGCCTTACTGTTTATATAACCTATCGCCGAAGAGCACGTTTTTCAAGCGGAAGGCGTCGCGGACGGGCTTTCTTTTTGCCCTTTTTAAGAATTTTTCTTTTTCGGCAAAAGGGCGGGCGATGCTTTGACCGTTCCGAAATCGCGTCCGTTCTGGATCTCCCGGCGCAGCGCGGCGCGGAAGCGGGCGGGCGGGGTCCCGCGGTGCTTGCGGAAAACCCGCGAAAAGTAGAACTGATCCGAAAATCCCGCGGCCGCCGCGGCGTCGGCGACCGAGGCGTCGGGATGTTCCCGCCAGAAACGTTCGGCGTGTTCGAGGCGGGCGGCGATCACCAGATCCTTGAAGTTCGTGGCGTATTTGCGGCGGAGAAACTGCGAGATCGTCGAAACGCTCCTGCCGATCGAACGCGCCATGTCGGGCAGACGCAGTTCGTCGCAGATGTGGCGCTCGATGTAGCGGTCGATCTCGCTGCGGAGATGATCGCTGCGGAGCATGGCGAATTCCCGTACCGTGATGTAGTCGATCAGCGTGCGGAAGAGTCCGAGGATCCCCGACAGCTTTTCGGGCGTGTAGAGAGGCAGTTCGTAAAAAGCTTTTTCCAGTGCCGCGCGGTGCTCCGGCGGGAATTTCGCCAGTTCTTCCGGAACTTCGTCCGTCAGGCGGAACTGCCCGATCATCAGATAGCCGATGGTGCGGCCGCGCATCCTGACCGCGGCGAGTCCGTCCTGGATCCCCGCGTGGCAGCGGTAGGAGATCACGCCATCGTTCCGATCTTCCGCCTCGGCGCGCATCGCGGCGTCCATGCCGAGGCATTGCGGAAGCCCCCCGATCTGCTGGACCAGCGAGCAGAACGCCGAGTTGCACATCGCTTTGCCGCGCCGCACCGGTTCCCCGTCGAGCGAGTAGAAGGTCACTCTGATGTCCAGCAGCGAGGCGAAGTCGTCGAGCAGCGACTGAACTTCGTCGCTCAGCACCAGTTCCAGCGAGCTGCGCTTGCGGGTCGTCATTCCCGTCCCCCCTTTCCCTTGACTGCCGCGCGCTTGCCGCAACGCGGGCGTTCCTGACGTGCTTTTTACGGAATATAGCGTCGAATTGCGGAAAAATCCATAAAAATCCGCCATCCTGCCGAAACTTTTCCTTGAAATTGCGCCGCAGAGACGGCATATTAGAGCCATCATGAAGGAAGAACGCAAACTCAAGATCTGTCATGTCATCACCCGGATGATCGTCGGCGGGGCGCAGGAGAACACCCTCCTGACCATGCGCGGTCATCTTGAAAAGGGGCACGATGTGACCTTGGTCACCGGTCCTTCGCCCGGGCGCGAAGGGGAGCTGCTCCGTCACACCGGGGCGATCGGCGGGAAGATCGTCGTCTGCCGCCATCTGGTCCGCGAACTTTCGCCGTTTCACGATCCCGCCGCGGCGCTCTGGCTGCGCGGATTCTTCCGGCGCGAAGCCTTCGACGTGGTCCACACCCACAGTTCCAAGGCGGGCATCGTCGGGCGCTGGGCGGCGCGCGCCGCCGGAATCCCGGTCGTGGTCCACACCGTTCACGGGCAGGCGTTCCACCCCTATCAGGCGGCGTGGCGCAACCGTCTCTACATCGCGCTGGAACGCTGGGCGGCGCGCCGCTGCGACCGCATTTACGCCGTCGCGCAGGCGATGATCGACCAGTGCGTCGCCGCCGGGGTGGCGCCGCGCGACAAGTACCTGACCGTATACAGCGGCATGGAGACCGCGGCGTTTGCATCGGCGCGCCGCGATCCGGAGCTGCGCGCGCGTCTGGGGATCGCCCCCGATGCGCGGGTCATCGTCACCGTCGCCCGTCTTTTTCCCCTCAAAGGCTACGAATATGTGCTGCCCGCCGCCGAAAAGGTCGTGAAGGAGTTTCCCGACACGGTGGTGCTCGTCGTCGGCGACGGACCGATGCACGACCGGCTCCTCGCCGAGCTTCGCCGCCGCGGGATCGAGCGGAACTTCCGTTTCGCCGGGCTCGTCCCCCCCGAGTCCGTCAAGGACTACCTCGCGCAGGGGGATCTCCTCTGGCACCTTTCGCTCCGCGAGGGGCTGCCGCGCGCCGTGGTACAGGCGCTGGCGACGGGGATCCCCGCGGTCGGGTTCCCGCTCGACGGCACACCCGAAGTGATCCTCGACGGGAAGACCGGCTTCCTCGCCGCGGCGGAGTCCGTCGACGAGGTGGCGGCGGCGACCCGCCGCCTCTGGCTCGACGAGACGATGCGGCGCGAATTCGGCGCGAACGGCAAACGTCTCGTCTGCGACAGATTCGACTGGCGGCGCATGGCGGAGATCCTCGAGCGCGAATATCTCGAAATTTTTTCGAATCGGGCTTGACACCGCCGCGAAACGGAGCTATATTACATCTCGCACCGGCAAAAAGGCTGCTTGAACGGGTATCCGATCATCACCCGAGGGCGGCCGGCGGCAGGGTGCGGTGAACCGTTCGATCCGCGGTCAGTGCGAAGGGCTGCGGGCGGCGGAACAGTGTGCTGTGAATTAGTTCAAGGTGAATTCGAGATGAAAACTTATCTGGCGAAAACCGGAGAGATCAAAAGGGAGCACATCCTTTTCGACGCTTCCGAAATGCCGGTCGGCCGCCTCGCCGTGAAGATCGTCAACGCGCTTCGCGGCAAGGACAAGCCGACGTTCACCCCCCATATCGATACGGGCGCCTTCGTCATCGTCATCAACGCGTCCAAGGCGGTCTTCACCGGTCGCAAGAGCGAGCGCAAAGTCTACGTCGACTTCACCGGATACCGCGGCGGTCGCCGTGAGACTTCCGCCGCCGATGTCCGCGCCGCTTCTCCTGAACGCATCATTCAGGATGCGGTGTGGGGCATGATGCCGCACGGTCGTCTCGGTCGCGCGCAGTTCAGCAAACTCAAGGTCTACGCCGGCGCCGAGCATCCGCATTCCGCCCAGCAGCCGACCAAGATCACGATGGAGTAACAGAACATGGCTATCAATTCCAGTGAAGTTCTCGCCACCGGTCGGCGGAAATGCGCCATCGCCCGGGTGCGTATGGTCAGCGGGACCGGCAAGGTCATCGTGAACGGCAAACCGATGCAGGAGTACTTCCCCTCCGAAGCGCTCTGCGGTTACATCGGTCAGGTCTTCAAAGTCGTCGATGCCGAGAACAAATTCGATGTCACCGCCAATCTCGACGGCGGCGGCATGGCGGGACAGGCGGGCGCGCTGCGCCATGGCCTCGCCCGCGCGCTGGTGAAGTACGACGAAGAACTGCGCCCCGCGCTGAAGGAAGCCGGAATGATGACACGCGACGCCCGCGTCAAGGAACGTAAGAAGTCCGGTCAGCCCGGAGCCCGTCGTCGGTTCCAGTTCTCGAAGCGTTGATGTTGGAGTTTTTGCACCCATAGCTCAATTGGATAGAGCGTCTGGCTACGGACCAGAAGGTTGAGGGTTCGACCCCCCCTGGGTGTACCAAATATTACCCCTCCAGGAATCACTTCCTGGAGGGTTTTTTCATGTCTTTTTCCGGGAAAGAAGGCGGTGCGAAAGGGGCTGCGGGGGTCCTTGAGACGCCGCCGCGGAAAAGGCCTCAGGTACCGCGGAGTACCACTTGAAAAACGTTACACCCTGCTGAGATTTCTCCCGCGGCTCCCCTCGATACCGTAGAACTGACGTGAAATTGACGGCGATTTATTTTATTTCCATGGAAAATCCGAAGGAGGTCTTTCTATGGCAAATTCAAAATCGCTTCGTCTTGCGGTGGGTTCCATCTTCCCCAAGGGGCCCGGCAAAGTCTATTTTTACCGTTATCAGGTCGATGGACGGAGGAAAACCGTTTCACTCCAGACCGTCAATCGTGTCGAAGCACTCAAAAAGGCTCAGGCGTTGGTCCCTATCGTCAAGGCGTCAACTCCGGAAATCGTTGCCGCACACGTGGAATATGCCAAAGGATTCAGGGAAGTGGAGCGCAATCTGTGTGTTTCCGACATCTGGGACTATTATTCCCGGCATCCGGAGCGGGCGATTCCCGCCACGATCAACGAAAAGCTCCAATATCAGGCGAGTTTGCAGGAGTTCATTGATTTTCTCAACGACCCCTGCGGCAGGTGCGTAACATCACTTCCCAGACTGCGGAAGAATTTTCGGAGCACCTCAAGACGACAGGGATTGCCGTCCATACCCATAACCGTAAATAAAAATCATACGACCGACTCTAAAGAGCCGGTCGTTTTTTATTTTGCTTTGCCGCGGCGCGCGGATGCTTGCCCAACGCGGCGGCGTTGTTCGGTCATGTACGATAGTACACTCCCTCACGCCGCCTTGCCTTGTGCTTCGCCCCGCATCGCCGCGGCAAAGCAAAATGGGGTGGGTATATAAATCCTCCGCGCAGCAGGGCTTCGCAAAACGACGTTGCCTTCTGAGGCGAAAAAAGGCATTTGGGACGCCTTTCGGACGACTCGACGAACACCTTCCGACAAGCCTTCAGGTACCACGAAGTACCATTTGAAACCTAACCCATACTTCCGACAGCTACTTTCGGCTCCCTGCGATACCAATAGATGACGTGATATTTTCGGCGATCTTCGTGAAAGCATCAGCCGGAGCAGACTATTACGGCAACCTTCAACGGGCAACTTCAAATTTTCGATCCGTCCACATTGCAAAAAAATTGCGTTGACAAAAAATGTGTTGACATAAAACGCATATATGGAAACAACATATATTCGGGAGGCTCTATATATGTTTGATTATTCCAATATCTTGAATCTACATGAATACGATGGCGATTTCGCTACTGGGAAATATCATATCCCCATAATCGCACCGGAACACATCATCCCGGAAAAAATGATTGATTTTTGTCATTCATTGAGGAGTTCACAATTTTCCTGTGGCGTTCACTTCTTTTTGGATGACTATCGATTCGAACGCGTGTGGCGGATGCCGTGGCGCTACATTCGGCATCTTAAGAACTTTGCAGTTGTGATGTCGCCGGATTTTTCATTGTACATGGACATGCCGTCGGCAATGAAGATTTGGAATGTTTATCGTTCAAGACTGTTCGGCCAGATGATGCAGAGAGCCGGATGCCGAGTCATCCCATCGGTATCGTGGGCGGACGCCGAAAGTTATGAGTACTGTTTTGATGGTATTACCTCGTCTTCCGTTGTTGCGATTTCTACCATTGGAACAATGTATTCAAAGGAGAGCCGTCGAATATTTATGCATGGTTTTGAGGCAATGACAGAAAAATTGAGTCCTGAAAAAATCATTGTTTATGGAAAAGTTCCAAACGAAATTCGGTCTGGAAATTTTGAAATTATTTCATTTCCAAACACATCTTTGACTTGGAAATACGGTCGTCGCGGTGTAAGTTACAAGGAGAAACATTGATGGGCGGCAGAGGCGCAAGCAGCGGTGGGAGAAGCGGACGCGCGCCGAGTGGATATCGGACGGTCGGAAAAGTTCACGGGATAGTGGTTTTAAGAAGTTCCGATCCCAGAGGAAAGATATTGCCGACTGCCGCAAGCCCGAATTCGCAATATCTGGGCATGAATAAACATGGAAAAATAAAGCAGTTGAGAAGTTATGATAAAAACGGTCGTGTGAAACAGGATATAGATTGGGGACATTCCTTTGACGGGAGATCCGAAAAAACCGTACACAGCCATAAATGGAAAAACGGGGAACGGGACAAAACTCATCGACCGTTGACGAAATCGGAGATTTCAAAGTATAAAGAGGTGATTGAAAAGGCAACAGGGCGAAAGGATCTCATATGGGAATGGTAACTGCTTTGGATAAGTTTTATCAGGTCTTCGACAATCCGCGAAAGGACGATTTGTTTTTTGATTATCAGGGGCTGACTTATCAATTGAGTTTCTGCGGATACATTTTTACATCGAGGACCGAAGACGGGGAAGACGAGCGGGAGTACGGATTCGACGAGCGCGGCAAAGAATTGTTCGAGGCTGTTTTGAATTCCAAAGTAAATCAAACCGGCGACAAATCGATCCGGGAGATCCTCGCCGAACTTCCACCTGATGCATTATGTCTGGGGTAAGACCACGTCTGACCGGCAGAGACGGTCGCCCGACTTCAAGAGTCGCTGGGGAATGACCTTTCAGGTACCAGGAAGTGCCATTTGAAACCCTCACCCATACTTCCATAGGCTGTCTTCGGCTCCCCGCGATACCGATAAATGACGCGATATCTCATCGTGACGGGAAAGTGACGGCGATTTGTTTTATTTCCATATGTAGACACTGGTCTGTCGCTTTTGTTGAGCAGTCCGCAATAGGGCGCCCCTGCCAAAAGTCCGCCGATGCCTTGCTCGTCTCAAAACCGGGCTCCGCCGGAGCGCCCTCGGGTTTTGGCGCTGAGGCTAAACCCGCTCGGGACTACCGGCTGATCCCGCTTCCGGATCCTTCGCAAAATCATCTGGCAGCCTTTTGGCAGTGCCGCCGCAATAGTGGATTCATGTTCCGAGCCGACCACGGCTGCCGGAGATGCCGGGAAGCGCCTTTACGGGCGGGAGGCGGTTCCCTCCGGGGAAAGTTCGATACTCTTTTGTACACGCAGAAGGTGATTCCGCCCGCGGACAAAAATCCTTGCATCTTCGGCTTGCATGGCGCCGCCGCAAGGTGCTGCATGGTCGTCTCGCCGGTGCCGCCCCTCTCTTTTTTATGGAATATCGCGGGATTTTCGCGATTTCGGCCGATTTTCGCTTGCAAAATCGCCAAAATGGGGGTATTTTAATGAAATCGCATGAGAAAACTCCGGTTTTTCGGAGATCGGATGCGTAACGCCGGGTCTACCGGCCGGCTTCGCCGAGAGCCGCAGGGTTGACGAGATGCAGCGATCCTGTCGGTTTTTGCGTTCCCGGAAACGGAGGATGACGGCAGCGCCGAGGCGAGGGGATTTGCCAGCCCCGCGTTTCGGTCGTGACAGTGTCGGAGCGACGGTGCGAACGCCGCCCCGATGCCGAAAAAAGGGAAGAAGATGCGCCGGATTTCCGGTCCGTTTCGATGGAGACGGCGGGAGACCGCGGCGGAAGGGAAAGCAACCGGAATAATATATTGAACAGGAAACCGGAATCAATGGAAGTTAGAGCATTGACCAAAAACGTCCGGATCTCGCCGGAGAAGGCGCGCCACATGACGCGGCTGATCCAGGGCAAGAGCGTGGTCGAAGCGCTGGCGATCGTCGATCTGAGCCCCCGCAAGGCGGCGGCTCTCCTGGGCGACACGCTGCGTTCCGCGATCGCGAATGCCGAGAACAATCACGACCTCAAGCGTCAGGATCTGACCGTCAAAATGGCGGCTGCGAACCCCGGCCCGATCATCAAGCGTTTTCGGGCGAAGGCGCGCGGTTCCGCGGGTCGGATCCGCAAGCGCACCAGCCACTTCGAAGTGGTGCTGAGCGACTAACAACAAAGGGGATACTGAATCGTGGGACAGAAAGTAAATCCGATCGGTTTGCGTACCGCGCTTACCCGCAACTGGGAATCCCGCTGGTTCGCCGATAAGAAGACCGCCGGCAAGACCCTCTTCGGGGACTGGCTGCACGAGGATCTCGAGATCCGCCGCTACATCAAGGAGAAATTCCTCGCCGCGGCGATCGCCCGTATCCAGATCGAGCGGTTCGCGAACCGGGTCCGTATCACCATCGTCTCGGCGCGTCCGGGGCTGCTGATCGGCAAGAAGGGCGCCGAGCTCGATTCGCTGCGCGCCCAGGTCGCCAAACTCGCCGCCGACAAGGAGGTCTTCGTCGAAGTCTCCGAGTTGCGCCGCGCCGAAACCTGCGCGCAGCTGGTCGCCGAAAACGTCGCCCAGCAGCTCGAGCGCCGCATCGGTTTCCGCCGGGCGATGAAGCGCGCCATCCAGACCGCCATGGATATGGGTGCGGATGGCATCAAAATCAACTGTGCGGGGCGTCTCGGCGGCGCCGAACTCGCCCGTGAAGAACAGTACAAAGACGGCCGTATTCCGTTGCACACGCTGAAAGCGAACATCGATTACGGATTCACCGAAGCCAACACGACCGCCGGCAAGATCGGCGTCAAGGTCTGGGTTTGCCACAAAGACTCTGCGGAGGAAGAAAACTATGCCGTTAATGCCAAAAAGGGTAAAGTACAGAAAGGTGCAGCGCGGAAGTAACGCGGGTCTCGCCCAGACCAACAACAAGTTGGACTTCGGCGAATACGCGCTTCAGACGCTCACCAGAGGGTACATCACCAACAATCAGATCGAAGCCGCGCGTGTGGCGATCAACCGTCACCTGAAACGCCGCGGCAAAGTGTGGATCCGCATGTTCCCCTACCGGTCCTTCACCAAGAAGCCCCTCGAAGTCCGTATGGGCAAGGGAAAGGGTGCGGTCGAAGGCTGGGTGGCTCCGGTCCAGCCGGGGCGGGTGCTCTTCGAGGTTTCCGGCTGCAGCGAAGTGGTTGCCAAGGAAGCGATGAGCCGCGCCGCGAACAAGCTGTGCGTCCGCTGCAAATTCCTGTCGCGTGAAGGTTGACCGTCATCATGAAGAACAAAGAAATCCGTGAATTGAGCGATACCGAGCTCGCCGCGAAGGTGGTCGAGCTGCGTCGGGAAGAATTGAACCTCAAGATCCAGTCCCGTACCGGTCAGCTGGAGAAGACCGCGCGAGTCCGGCAGGTGCGCCGCGATATCGCCCGCTGTCTCACCGAATCGACCGCCCGGGCCGCCAAAGCCGAGGTGAAGTGAAATGAGTGAAGCGATTGAAGCGACCGCCCGCGGGATCCGCAAGGAGCGGGTCGGTGTTGTCGTCAGCGATGTTCAGGATAAGACGATCGTGGTCCGCGTCGAGCGCCGCACCGCGCATCCGCTTTACCGCAAGATCGTCAAGGTGAGCAAGAAGTTCACCGCGCACGACGAGAACAACGAGGCGAAGAAGGGCGATACGGTCCGGATCGTCGAGACCCGTCCGTTGAGCAAGTCGAAGCGCTGGCGGCTGATGGAGATCATCAGCCGGGCGGTGACCGAGTAAGCCCTCCGGAAAGGATTGAAACATCATGATTCAGATGCAGAGCATTCTGGAGGTCGCCGACAACTCGGGCGCCAAGAAGCTGCTGACCATCACCGTGCTCGGGCAGGGCAAACGCATTGCCGGCGTCGGTGACGTGGTGAGCTGCGCCGTCGAGGAGGCGATCCCCGACGGTTCGGTCAAGAAGGGGCAGCGGGTCCGCGCGGTGATCGTGCGTACCGTTGCGAAGATCCGCCGCAGCGACGGTTCTTATCTCAGTTTCGATGAGAACGCCGCGGTCGTGATCGACAAGGAGAACAACCCCGTCGGCACCCGTATCTTCGGACCGGTTGCCCGCGAACTGCGCGAGAAGAAGGACTTCATGAAGATCATCTCGCTTGCGCCGGAGGTGTTGTAATGAACAGTTATCATGTCAAAAAAGGCGACGAGGTCATCGTCAACTCCGGGAATTTCCGGGGCGAGAAGGCCAAGATCATCGCGGTGCTGACCAAGAAGGACCGCGTCGTGCTTGAGATCAGCGGCAAATCCGAGGTCAAACTCGGCAAGCGCACGGTCAAGAAGAGCAAGGCCAATCCGAATGGCGGCATGATCGACCGCGCGGTGTCGGTGCACGTTTCCAACGTCAATCCGGTTCCGGTCGAAGCGAAAACCGCGAAGGCGGAGTAAGGAGCAGCAATCATGCCCGACATGAAGAAAAAGTATGACGAGGAAGTCCGGCAGGCTCTTGCCGACAAACTCGGCATTAAGAATGTGATGCAGATCCCGAAGCTCACGAAGATCGTGATCTCGACCGGCATCGGTTCCGACAAGGAGCGCGACGCGTTCACCGAGGCGAAGAAGCACATCGGCGCGATCACCGGTCAGGAGCCTGTCATCACCAAGGCCCGCAAGAACGTGTCGAACTTCAAGCTGCGCGTCGGGATGCCGGTGGGTGTGATGGTCACGCTCCGCGGCAGCCGGATGTACGAGTTTCTCGACCGTTTCGTCCACAACGCGATGCCGCGCGTGCGCGACTTCCGCGGGGTGCCGAAGAAGGGCTTCGACGGCGTCGGCAACTACAATCTCGGTGTGCCGGATATTTCGGTCTTCACCGAAGTCGACACCGACAAGCTGAAGTATCCCCTGGGCATCAACATCACGATGGTCACCAGCGCCGGCAGCGACGAGGCGGCTTTCGCGCTTCTGAAGATGCTCGAAGTTCCGTTCGAGGAATAAATTAGAGGGAATCACATGGCTAAGTTAAGTTTGGTCGTCAAGGCGAGCCGCCCCAACAAGTTCCCGGTCCGGAACTACACCCGCTGCAAGGCGTGTGGGCGTCCCCGCGCGTACATCGGTAAGTTTCAGCTCTGCCGCATCTGCTTCCGCGAACTGGCCAGCAAGGGTCAGATCCCGGGCGTGACGAAGGCGAGCTGGTAATAAGGAAGGCAGGAGGAAAACCATCATGAGCATGCAGGATCCGATTGCCGATATGCTGACGAGAATCCGCAACGCGGGCATGGCAGGTCTCGACAAGGCGTCGATGCCGCTCTCCCGCGAGAAGCAGGCGATCGCCGGTGTGTTGAAGGAAGAAGGATACATCAGGGAGTTCACCGTCACCGGCGAGGGCGCGAAGCGCGAGCTGGTCGTCGAACTCAAGTACGCGGATGACAAGCCCGTCATCGGCGGAATGGAACGGGTGAGCAAGCCCTCGTGCCGCGTCTACTGCGGCGTCAGCGAGATTCCCCGGGTGCGCAACGGTCTCGGCATCGTCGTGCTGACCACCCCGAAGGGCATCATGAGCGGACGCAAGGCGGCGGCGGAGAACGTCGGCGGCGAAATCCTTTGCTACGTCTGGTAATCAGTGTAAGGAACACAGCAATATGTCTCGCATTGGCAAAAAACCGATTGACATCCCCGCGGGAGTCAAGGTTTCGGTCGGCGCGGGCGAGGTCACCGTGGAAGGCAAGAGCAAGCTTTCGATGGTGCTGCCTCCGCACGTTTCGGTCGAAGTCACCGAGAAGCAGGTTCTGGTCAATCAGGTCGGCGACGCCCGCGAAGCCAGCGCCATGCACGGTCTGGCGCGCAGCCTGATCAACAACATGGTGATCGGCGTTTCGACCGGATTCAAGAAGGAGCTTTCGATCATCGGCGTCGGCTACAAGGCGACGCTCGCCGGGAACAAGCTGACCCTCAACCTCGGGTTTTCGCATCCGGTGGTCTATCAGGTTCCCCAGGGGATCAAGCTCACCGTCGGTCAGGACAACAAGATTCTGGTCGAAGGCAGCGACAAGCAGCTGGTCGGTGAGACCGCGGCGCAGATCCGCCGTTTCCGTCCGCCGGAGCCTTACAAGGGCAAAGGCATCCGTTACACCGATGAGCGCGTCATCATCAAGGTCGGTAAGTCCGCAAGCTGATAAAGCGCGGTCAGGGAGTATGAAAAAATGTCTGTTGTGACAAAGAAAATGCAGCGCGAACGCCGGCACAGCCGGATTCGCTCCAAGGTTTCCGGTACGCCCGAGCGTCCGCGCTTCTGCGTGAGCATCACCGCCAATCACATTTACTGTCAGTTCATCGACGATGTGAGCGGTCGTACGCTGGCGTCGAGCAGCACCGTCACCGCCGCCTTCAAGGAGGGCGAAAACAACCGGCCGAATATGGCGGGCGCCGCCCGTCTCGGCGAGATGGCTGCGGAGGCCGCGCTTGCGGCCAACGTCAAGGAGGTCGTCTTCGACCGTTCCGGCTACAAGTATCACGGCCGGATCAAGGCGATCGCCGAGGCGGCGCGTGCCAAGGGTCTCAAGTTCTGACAGGAGAGAGAAAACTATGGCAAGACGTGAAAATGTCAACGAAGCCGCTCCTGTGAGCGAATTCGAAGAGAGTGTGATCTCCATCAACCGCAGTGCCAAGGTCGTGAAGGGCGGCAAGAACTTCAGCTTCGGCGCGCTGGTGGTGGTCGGCGACCGCAAGGGGCGCGTCGGTTACGGTTACGGCAAGGCGAACGAAGTCTCCGATGCCATCCGCAAGGGCGGCGAAGCGGCGAAGCGCAAGCTCTGCAAGGTGCCGATGCACGGCGGCACGCTGCCTCACGAAATCGAAGTGAAGTTCGGCGGAGCGCGGGTTCTGCTGCGTCCGGCGAGTCCCGGTACGGGGCTCATCGCCGGCGGCGCGGTGCGTGCGATCCTCGAGCTTGCGGGCGTCGAAGACGTGCTGGCGAAATCGCTGGGCGCCTCCAATGCCGCGAACGTCGCCAAGGCGACCTTCAAGGCGATCGCGAGCCTTTCGACCCGCGAAGAGACCTTCGCGCGCCGCGGGATCGCGCTTCCCGCCGCGAAGAACGAATAACCTTACAACGGAAAGACTGAGTCATCATGAAACTGCATGATATCTCCCCCACTCCGGGGTCGCGCAAGAGCCGCAAGCGGGTCGGGCGCGGTGACAGTTCCGGTTACGGGAAGACTGCCGGTCGCGGTGAGAAGGGGCAGAAGTCCCGTACCGGATCCACCAGCCGTCCCTTCTTCGAAGGCGGTCAGATCCCGCTCTTCCGGCGTCTGCCGAAGCGCGGCTTCAAGAACGCCGACCGTCTGGTCTACGCGATCGTCAACCTCGGAGTCCTCGAAGAGAACTTCGCGGCGGGCGAAGTGGTCGATCTTGATTCGCTGCACGCCAAGAAGCTGCTGGGCAAGGGCGAGACCCTGGTCAAGGTGCTGGCGAACGGCGAACTCACCAAGGCGTTGACCGTCAAGGCGGCGAAGTTCTCCGCGGCTGCCGCCGCGAAGATCGAAGCCGCGGGCGGCAAGACCGAAGTGATCGGATAGCACCATCAAACATAGCAAGTACGGATGAAACGGCATGTGGCGAGCGTTTTATAACACACTGAAAGTCAAAGAGCTGCGCAATCGTCTGCTCTTTACTGCGCTCATCATCGTTCTGGTGAGGGTGGCAAGCAACATACCGTGCCCCGGAGTCGATCCGGCGGCGCTGGAAAAATTCATCCGCGAGTTGAGCTCGTCGTCCTCGACGTCGGGCGGATTCATGGCTCTGATCGACCTCTTCTCGGGGGGCGCGCTGGCGCACTTCGCGCTGGGCGCCCTCGGGATCATGCCGTACATCACCGCCTCCATCATCATGCAGATGCTGGTGCCGGTGCTTCCGTCGCTGGAGAAGATGCAGCGCGAAGGGGAATCCGGTCGGCAGAAGATCTCGCAGTACACCCGTTATCTCACCATCGTGGTCTGCGTGATCCAGGGCACGATGGTGGCGCTGGCGATGGTCAATCCGGGCAAGATCAACCTGCCCACGCCCTCCTCGCCGCTTTTCACGGGGAGCGTGACGGTCTTCGTGCCGATCACGGTGCTGGTCATCACCTGCACGACGATGGTTTTCACCTGGCTCGGCGAACAGATCACCGAGCGCGGCATCGGCAACGGCGTGTCGCTGATCATCACCATCAACATCGTGTCGCGGCTGCCGCACGCGGTGCTGGAGCTGATCGACATGGCGGTGAAGGGGCAGACTCCCGACGGGTCGACCTTCCGTCCGGTTCAGCTGCTGCTGCTCTTGGTCGTCTTCTGCGCGGTGACCAGTGCGACGATCCTGCTTTCGCAGGGATATCGCCGGGTGCCGATCCAGATGGTCCGCAAGACCATCGGCAACAAGATGATGGGTGGCAGCACCTACATGCCGCTCAAGGTCAACTTCGCCAACGTGATGCCGATCATCTTCGCCGGAGCGGTGCTGATGATCCCCGAGTCGATCTTCCAGTACATGGCGGCTCACCGCGGGGGTGCGTGGATGTCATTGGCGATGCTCTTCCGTCAGGACGGCTGGGCGTATGCCGTGACCTACGGTCTGCTGATCCTCGCCTTCAGTTTCTTCTGGGTGTCGTCGCAGTTCAATCCGCTGCAGATCGCCGACAACCTCAAAAAGGAGGGCGCGTACATCCCGGGCATCAGTCCCGGGCAGCCGACCGCGGATTTCCTCGGTTCCGCGATGGATCGGGTCACGGCAGGCGGCGCCGTTTTTCTGATGGCGCTGGCGCTTTTCCCGATGTTCCTTTACAACAGCTTCCGGATCCCTTTCATGGTCGCCCAGTTCTTCGGCGGCACCAGTCTGCTGATCATGGTCGGCGTGGTGCTCGACACGATGAGCCAGCTGGAGTCGCATCTCACGATGCGTCACTACGAGGGCTTCCTGAAGAGCGGAAGATTGCGCGACCGCTCCGGCAATTGAGCCGCAGAGAACGGAAAGAAGTCGGACCGGTATGCCGCGCCTTGCACGGCATACCGTTTTTTATTGGCGGCGAACGATACGGATGAGTACGGAGAGGTACGGGAAAGCCGTACTCCGACGGGAGAGAGCAGCGAGTGAATGAAAGGGAGATGAAAGCATGTCCTCCACAGTGGTAGCGATCGACGGTCCCGCCGGAGCGGGCAAGAGCACGGTTGCCCGTCGTCTTGCCCGCGAGATCGGCGCGAGTTACATCAACACGGGGAGCCTTTACCGCGCCCTCGCTCTGGCGGCGCGGCGCGCCGGGATCGAGATCTGCGAAGTGCCGGAGGAGTTCCTCCATGGTCAGCATCTTGAGTTCCGCGGCGAAACGCTCTACCTCAACGGCGAAGCCCCCGGCGAGGCGCTGCGGACTCCGGAGTGCGCCGAAGGGGCGAGCATCGTTTCGAAGCAGTCCGCGGTGCGTGAATATCTGCTCGGCGTCCAGCGTGCCGCCGCCGAAAAGCAGTGGATCGTGATGGAGGGGCGGGACATCGGGACGGTGATCTTTCCCGATGCCGCCTGCAAGTTCTTCGTGACTGCGAGCGTGGAGGAGCGCGCCCGCCGCCGATTGGCGCAGCAGGGGGAAGTCGCCGCCGGAGCCACGCTGGAGAGCGTGATGGCGGAGATTTCCCGCCGCGACGAACGCGATGCGAACCGCGTGGTGGCGCCGCTGCGTCCCGCCGCGGACGCCGAGATCGTCGACACGACCGGGATGTCGATCGACGAAGTGGTGGCGCATCTGGCGGCGAAAGTCCGTTCCGCGATGGCGGTGCGATAGGCGGCGGTGTAACGCGTTGCTCCGCGATCAGCCCCGAAGGGGCGTCATCCCCACCGGCAACCCGGAGGAATCAAATTATGCCGCAATCCCTGTCATCTGTCTATCTTCATCTGGTGTTTTCCACGAAAAACCGCATTCCCCTGATCGGTCCGGAATCACGCTCCCGCCTGTGGGCGTATCTGGGAGGGATCTGTATTGGACTGCATTGCACTCCCGTGCAAATTGGAGGAACCGCCGACCACGTTCATGTTTTGTGTCTCCTTTCGCGCGATATCGCCATTCAAAACCTTGTCGCAAAAATCAAGGCGGAATCCTCCAAATGGATGAAACAACAAACCCCGTCGGTTTCCGACTTTCAATGGCAGACCGGCTATGGAGCATTTTCCGTAACGCCGAAGGATCGTCAGGTTGTCACCGAATATATCGCAAATCAGGAGGAACACCACAGGGAGAGGACATTTCAGGAGGAGTTTCTTCTGTTTCTCAAAAAATACAACGTTGCCTATGACGAAACGCATTTGTGGGATGAACCATAATCGTCAACGGAGTTTATAATATGCCGCCCTGCCTCGTGCGGGCTGAGCGCATTGTTTCTTCGATCAGAACCCCTCTGCCGCCCCGTTGGGGCTTGGATTGTTTTGATTTCCGTTGATCCGGGGGATAAATCCCCCGGCTGGAATCTTTCGCCCCGTTGGGGTTTGGATTGTTTTGATTTCCGTTGATCCGGGGGATAAATCCCCCGGCTGGAATCTTTCGCCCCGTTGGGGCTTGGATTGTTTTGATTTCCGTTGATCCGGGGGATAAATCCCCCGGCTGGAATCTTTCGCCCCGTTGGGGCTTGGATTGTTTTGATTTCCGTTGATCTGGGGGATAAATCCCCCGGCTGGAATCTTTCGCCCCGTTGGGGCTTGGATTGTTTTGATTTCCGTTGATCCGGGGGATAAT
>Ga0310690_10005623_pt1 | contig 16901 bp, 33 predicted proteins | sample AusTroGonzalo_MG_2_FD_207661 | JGI IMG/M metagenome (GOLD analysis project Ga0310690, IMG submission 207661) | Bovine rumen microbial communities from tropical cattle in Woodstock, Queensland, Australia - Gonzalo_04 (v2) (version 2) | ecosystem: Host-associated > Mammals > Digestive system >...
CCGCCAGAATCACATGTACATCAAAGCTCGTGCAAAGCACAGAAACATGAGACCTTTGGACATGGTTGAGCAGCTCGGCATGTTGCCGGATTTGTGGCTGGTAACAATCAACTTTTTGGTAGCATAAGGGGGCAGAAAATGACAACGAGAGAAACCTTTGCAGTAAACGAAGAAATGTATGAGCTTATCAGAGACGGCGTTGAATACAGCGTATGCGTTAAAGCTGAATGCGAGATGTTGGTTACTTATGAACATGAAGAAACTGACTGCCCTGAATATGCAGACGCAGTTTGTGAATCTGTTGAGATAACAGATGTTCACGTTGACCTTTATGAACTCGGTACAGCAGAAAACGGCTGGGATTGCGAGGTTAAAGACTTTCAGTTTACAGAACAGGAAATGAAAGCATTGAAAGAGTTTCTTGCTGATAAGGCAGAAAAAGAAACTAATGTATATGACTATATCTAAGGAGGTACAGCATGATTAAGGTTTATGCAGATTGCAATGGTTTCAAAGAGAACATGAAGTATGTAAGTTCATTCTCTACATATGATGAACTTGAACAGTTCTTTGAAAAAGAAGCCAGGCATCTTCTTGAAGTTGCAGAGCAGGACAGGCAAAGGTGTGGTTTTTATCCGCCAGCTGTTGCCGATTTAGCAGGCAATTATGAGAAAGCTATAAACAGAATCAGAAATTACTATGTATATTAAGGCGGTATAACAACCGCCTTTTTTATTGCAGGGAGGTTTAATATGCAGCAGGTAGAACGCTACGAATTATCTATTCGCGGTCCAGTAAGAATTGTAATTAAGTGCGGATGTCCTTATTATTGCGGAACAGATTTGGCAAGACTTTTCGGTTACAAGAAGCCTTATGATGCAGTAAAGCATTTTGTACCTAAAGTTACCAAGATTCTTATTCCATGCAAACAGAGTCCAAGCCACAGCAGAACGTTGTGCTTTCTGTCTGAGTTTCAGACATATGAATTTGTACAACGCCAGCTTCAGCTTAAGAAGCTTAAATCAGATGAATGGACACTTGATGTATTTATAAAGTCTTTGAGAACAGGAAGAATGCCTAGTATTCTAAGACCAAGAGAAGTACCGCTTGAACCTATACTTAAACCTGTCAGAAATACAGACAGAGACGGTCACTACGACGGACATGAACTTGATGTACAGACAACGCTGACACTTATCAAGATGTATAAGTCTTTTGTGCAGGATTTAAGGACATTCATCAATGAATAACAAAAAGCTGGAATTCAAGATAATGCTCTTGCAATTCCAGCGGTTTAATATCAGAATAGAAAAGGGGAAAGTACATGGATATCTACGGGTACGAAGGGTATGAAGTTTACAGAGAAGATCCTGTAAGAATAATAATAACAAAAGACAATCAGATATTATTCTGCGGATTTGATGTTGCAAAATTACTGGGATATAAATCCCCTAATCTTGCAGTACAAGACAACTGTAAAAACAGAATTGTAATTCCATATTACCGCACCAGTGACTCCAGAATGTCACGTATTGCTTTCATTCCAGAAACAGATGTTCTAAAGCTTGTAAAGAACAGGGTAAGCAATGCAGATGAATTTCTTATTGATATACTTAACGGTAAAACACCTAAAGTAACACTAGGAAAGTCTTCTAAAAAACTTGCCATTATAGACCTTGAATGTAAAAACTCAATTGTAGAAAACAACGGAAAATATTACGAAATTACTGTAAAAGCACATTAAAAACCTTAATAATATACTAATCTAATCTAATCTAATACGGTATACCCAGATTAGAGATAGTATAGAGATAGAATAGAATAATAGGTGAAAATCTGGTATCCAAAATGGATACCAAGAAGATTTGTGATGAACTATCGTTCATCACGTGTTTAGAAAATGATAATTAGATAGAATGGATAACAAGCCGTACTTTACCAATAATCTGGATATTTTCAGTTTCTAGAGATTCCTCGATGATTCTGTATCTTGTGTTATCTGAAATAATGAGAATCTTGTTATTAGCAACCTGTATTCTTTTAACATAGCCGTTGCCGTTCATGCGGATAGCGTAAACGCCGTCGGAGTTATCCCAACCTAAAGAATCGCATACAACCATGTCGCCGTCATTTAGTGTAGGCTGCATTGAATCGCCATGAACATAAAGTGCGGCTATTCTGTCGCCATATTGTTTTCTAAGCCATGCAGGCAGAGCAAGCAGACCTTGAATAACATCATTGTCAGGCAGCAGGTCACCGTTTCCGGCTGAAAGTTCCTGATTGAGAATAGGGACTAAAAAGTTTTGAGAAGTTTTAAGATTATTTGTATCAACAGTTCCGTTTATTAAATACTCTACTGAAGTATTTAGAACATTTGCTGCTTTTATGGCTATATCTGCTCTCGGTAAAGCACCTCTAGCTTTCCAGCCATTTATGCCGGCTTGAGTAAATCCTATTCTGCGGCTAAGTTCAGCTTCTGTAATATGATTTTCTTTGAGGGCTTGTTCCACGCGTTGCCAGAATGTCATATTTGCTCCTTACGCCCCACCATTCGTATGACTATTCTATAACTAAAGAAGAAATTTAACAAGTTAATATTATTTAGAAAAAAATAAAAAAAATACTTTACAAAATCTTAAACTTAGATTATTCTCTAATTACTTAGATAAATCTATGAGTTATATCTAAGTGCAAAGAACTAGCCTCGGAGAATCGAGCACTCCGGGGCAAACTAAAAGCTATGATGATGTGTCGGATTTCATCATCGCTTTTGCGGTGACTTCTTGTGAAGCTTGGCCCCAGACAATCCGACAGTCTGGGGCTTTTTTTTTGAGGTGGGAAAATGAACGAATTGAGTTTGTTTGAACCGGAAGAAAAGACAATGACAACAAGAGAGTTGTCAGAAAGTTTGGGTGTATCAAACATGGCAATAATGCGTGTTTTGGAGAAAACGGACAACCTTAACGGTACTGTGAAGGTGTCAAATGGAAAGCAGACAGTTTTTACAGAACAGCAAGCAACCTTGATTAAGCAGGAAATTCAGAAACACCACAATCTTGTTACACGTCAGATTGATACAGTAACAACTGAATACGAAGAAAACCAGACTATCGCAAATGCGATGATGATTCTGCAACGAAGAAACGAAGAATACAAACAGCGCGCAGAAGTTGCAGAAAATGCGCTTGCCAGAATCGCAGACGGAAAAGGCTGCTATTCACTCGCACAGACAGCAAAAGCTCTAAAACTTCCTTATGGCAGAAATACATTAAACGACAAACTTAAACAAATGGGATTGTTCCTGGCATCTGGTGAACCTTATCAAGAACAAATAAATGCAGGACATTTCAAAGTTGTTGTAAAGTACGTGAACGACTTTGTTGGAAATAAGCCTGTAACGCTGACTACTGGAAAAGGGCTTGTTTATCTTGCAAAGCGTTTTAATACAGAAATTGATGAAAATATAAAAGCAGATGCATAAGAGGTGGAAACATGGAAGAAATCAAAGTAAACGAAAATGACTTCGTAAGTGCTGTAAAGTCGGCTATCGGCGGTAATGCTGATATTGAAAATCTGTTTATCAAAATCTTTAAGCCGGAGGCAGACAAATGCCAGTTGAAGAAATAATCAAACAGCTTGCAGAAGTAAGACATATTATCACTGATGCACAGAAAAAACAGGAAGAGCTTGAGAATGCACTTATACATGCTAATGACAAAGACTGGGATTTAATTTCAGTTTCAAAAGCTGCATCTAAATCGGGCTTGTCAGCTTCGACTATTTACCGGTTTATTCAGGCAGGCAAGCTGAAATGCATTCACAAAGGTTCACTTAAATATGTCAGCTCTGCTGAATTGGAGAAACTTAACGATATATCATAAAAAATATTATTGATTCTACTTTACAAATAATAAAAAATATGATAGAGTAAATCATACAAGATAATATTTTTTATTAGTTCGCGCGCGCGAACAAAGGAGAAAATACATGGAAGGTTTAGTAACAGTAAACAATCAGATTTCAGAACAGATTGATTTCAAAGCTAAAGCTACTGAATGGCTCAAGAACATGGGCACACAGCTTCCGCCGGCACAGACAGCACAGTTTCTTGAATTGTGCCAGGCATACAAGCTGAATCCGTTCAAGCGCGAGATTTACGCAGTAGGCTACGGCAACAAGTTCAACATCATTACAGGCTACGAAGTTTATCTTAAACGCGCAGAGCGTACAGGAAAGCTGAACGGCTGGACTTGTATAACAAATGATAACTGTACAAAAGCAAAAATCACTATTCACCGTAAAGACTGGCAGCACCCATTTGAGCATGAAGTTTTGCTCAATGAAGTAAAACAGAATAGCCCGATATGGCAGAAGATGCCGACTTTTATGATGAAGAAAGTCTGTATTGAGCAGGGCATGAGATTGTGCTTTCCAGATGAACTTGGCGGCATGCCTTATGCAGAAGAAGAAGTTCCGTATGACAGAGTTATTCAGTCCGATGAAATGCGCAATGTAACACCAGAACCGGAAGCATCTGAAAATTCAGATATCGCTATTAGCGATAACAGAATGCTGCTTGCTGATATTCTGTACAAATATGAAAAGCAGATTGATCCGAAAGCCCGCGCAATGTGTCAGAGCGCATTGAACGGAGATGATGAAAACGACATAAGCGACAAGCTTAATCGCGTGATTGCATATCTTGGCAGAAAAGGAATAGAGGTAAACAATGGCTGAAACATTGGACCTGGTTGTTACAAATAAGACGGTCGGCAGCATTGAAACCAACATTGCGGCACTTGAAGCACTGGTTACAAAGCGTCTTGAAGATTACCGGCCTGAAAACTATCTTGGCGATGCAGACCTAGCTAAGAAAGACAGAGCGGAACTGAACAAGGCAAAAGAAAAAATCAAGCGTGCAAGAATTGACTTGATTAACGAATTAATGAAGCCTTTCAACGATTTTGAAGCTCGCTGCAAGGCTCTTGAAAAGATGATTGATTCTGCAAGTTCTGCTCTTGATGAAATTGTTAAGACAAAAGAAAACGAAGAAAAAGAAAAGAAGCGCGAATACATCGAACAGCTCTGGAAGTCTTACAACTTTGATTTGTTCCCGCTTAACAAGATTTTCAATTCAAAATGGCTTAACAAAACTTTCAAAGAAGCTGACATTCAGGCTGAAATTGAAGCAGTAATTGAGCGCACTTACAAAGACCTGAAAACAATTGAGCGTTTTGCTGAAGATGCAGACAACTTAAAAGCACATTATCTTATCTGCCTTGATATCGGCGATACGCTTGATTACGGTGAAGAACTGAAAAAGAAACGCGAGCTTGCACGTAAAGAAGCAGAAGAACGTGCAGAGCGCGAACACGCCGAGAAAATCGCAGAGCAGGAAAAAGAACTGCCTGATGTAAACGAGTTTCAGAACATGCAGGAAATGCAGAGTTTGGCAGACATTGCATTAGGCGGAGACGGCAAGCCGGAAAGAAAAGAGTTCGTAATTTCAGTCAAATGCTTTGATGAAGAACTGCTTGAACTTAAGGCAGCAATGAACAGGCTCGGCATAGAGTTTTCAGTTGAAGAACTTGTTTTTTAGTAAGTTCCCCGGTATGGGTGAATATACGGCGGCGGGAATAGACCGCAAACATACAAGTAGTAATAGTATTCTAATGCATCGCCCTTGACGCCTGGGGGCCTGCGTGAAAGTGCCGGAAATCGTTGATTTAGAGGCATGTTCCAGACGGCAGGTAATGGCGTTATTTTATCGGGAGGGGTAAAATGAAAAAGGGGCTTGGGAAAAAGTACCGCGACTGTATCAAGAACATCAAAAGATGTATTAAAATGGCAAACAGCACAGAAGACACAAACTTGAAAATCTTCTGGCTTAATGCTGAGCAGGGGTTTCTTACCCGCGCTATGAAAATCGAATCTTCAAAATAAGGGGTGGGTATTTTGGAAATTAAAATCAAAGAAATTGCAGAAGGTTTTACACCTGTTTATAAGCATGAAACTGATGCCTGTGCAGACTGCATGGCAAATGTGGACAATGTGATTATTCCGCAGGGAGACACTGTGTTTGTTCCGCTTGGCTTTGCTGTAGAGATTCCGGCAGGATACGAGGGAATCATTAAAGGCAGAAGCGGTCTTTCTGCATCTGGGCTTATTTGTGCATTAGGCACAATCGACACAGGCTATACAGGCGAAGTCAAAGCGATTCTTACCAATCTTTCAGATGATGCATGGAAAATTAACCGCGGTGACAGAATCTGCCAGTTCAAAGTGCAAAAATCTGAAAAAATCAATTTTATTAAGGTAAATCAGCTTGCTGAATCAGAACGCGGAGAAAACGGTCTTGGTTCAACAGGAATTAAATAAAAGGAGAAACGAATGAACGATTTGAATTCAGTAATTGTTATAGGACGTCTTACAAAAGACCAGGAAATGAAGTACACACAGAACGGTAGTGCTGTAATGAGTCTTAGCATTGCCGTAAACCGAAGCTATAAACAGGGTGAGCAGTGGGTTAATTCTGCTTCTTACTTTGATGTGAGTGTATGGGGCAAAATGGCAGAAACTCTTAACCAATACTTGCACAAGGGAAAACAGGTTTGTGTTTCTGGTCATCTTGAACAGCAGCGTTGGCAGGCACAGGACGGTTCGAACAGAAGCCGTATTGTTATCATGGCTGAAAATGTTCAACTTTTGGGTGATCCGCAGAACAACGGCGCAAGAAATCAGCAGCAGAACTATCAGCAGACACCGCCGCCAGTACAGGCTTTGCAGAATGCCGGCTTGGCAAACCAGAGCAGTTATGCACAGCAGTATCAGCAGCAGAACTACGGTCAGCAGGATTTTCCTGAACAGATTCCGTTTTGAGAGGTTTGAAATGACTTTGCAGCAATTTACAACAAAACTGCAAGCCATGTGTCATGAAGGCCACTCCATGCAGAAAGTAGCAGTCAATGTCGGCAATATAAGATATGCAGTTCAGAACATGGAGTGTATTCCAGATAAAGACGTTATTGAAATCAACGTCTTTGATGCAGAGGTGAGGACATGAAAAAATCTGATGTTATTAAAGCTGAAACAGTGAGTAGCTTATGATGCATTACAAGATACCGCTTAAAACAGACGAAGAGATAAAAGCTTTTTTATCTTCTCATACACGCAGAGAGATAACTGAAGAATGGCAAATCTCGTATGCGTATGCAAGCCAGCTTTGCGCCAAGTATGGTGTAAAAGCAAAACGGTCTGTGTATCACACGCCGGCTGTAGATTTAGATGCACTGTCTGAATATGGAAAAAATCATACTGTCAGACAATGTGCTGAACATTTCGGCGTATCTGACTCAACTATATCATGGTACAGGGTTAAATATGGCATAGAGATAATATACAACAGGGGCAGAGCTAAAAAAGACAGTCAATGTGTAATCAGGCGGTCCGGCTTGGCACAGGATATGATCAAGACGCTTTGTGCAACATATACTGATGCTTCTATTGCAAGAGTTTTCGGCTATTCAAAAGAACGGATACGCCAGCTAAGAATGGAAGCTGAATCGGAAAAATGCTAAAGACCTTCCAATAGAAGGTTAATATGTCTGTTCAAACAAAGGAACGGTTGTTTGTTACAAAAGGGGTTGTTGGTTTGAAACAACAGAAGATGATGCTTATTTCCGCACAACATCTGTTTTTGCTTGGTGTGAAATACCTTTTTTGAGTTTTGAGGAGTGATTATGGCAAATCTTGAGCAAAAAGCAAAAGAAGCAGAAAACGCCATTGTATGGCATGACTTGAGAAAAGACCCGACAGATTTGCCTAGAGAAGATTGTGAGGTTTTTGCAATCGTTGAAAGTGACGGAACTTTATATAAAAGTGTTGAAAATTATTACCTGGATAAAACAGATACTTTTGACGGTTGGGGAACTTGTCAAAATGTTATTGCTTGGTTTGACCCACAGTTTAAGGAGTGAATATGACAACACAAGAAAAAATTGCTGACGTGCTGGACGGCATGAAAGACCTGCTCTTGTACAAAAACGAAAAGTATGGAGATTCTGCTATAAATCCTAAGAAAGTTTTTTATAAAGGTGACAGCACAAACTCCATTCTTATCAGACTTGATGATAAGATAGGACGTATTATGGCAAATCAAAGTGAAACGCCGCGAATTAATGATACGGTAGACATTATAGGCTATTGCACTCTGCTGCTTATCAGCATGGGCGTTACATCGCAAGACTTGGCACAGTTTAAGGACTGAATATGAAAGACAAAAAACAGCTAATAATTATCAGTCTGTCGGTTGTTGTTTTTGTTCTTGTTCTAAGCGCGTACATTTTAGGCACAAAAAACTCAAGACGTATTGCTGTTAATTTTGAGACAAGTGTTCCGGCTGAAGAAGAACACAAGTATCAGTTTCTTCAAAAATCAATGTCCGACTATATATGCTCATTAAGCGAAGAGCTTAAGATTGATTCTGATTTGGTCGTAGCAATTCTTATGGCTGAAAATCCTGAATTTAACCCGGAAGCGGTACATAGAAATATTAACGGAACTATAGACTGCGGCCTGTTTCAATTAAATGACAGGTACATCTGGACAAGTTTTGCAAATGCTTACTGGTTTGATAATGTGGAGTTAGATCCATTCAATTGGAAACATAACTCCTTCTTAGCGATACATCATCTTGCTTACTTGCAGTCTAAGCTTAAAGTAACTGACGAAATAATAATGGCGTATAACTGTGGAATAAATGCAGTTATGGCAGATAAAATCCCGGATTCAACTAAGAGTTATTTACGAAAAGTAAAGACAAATCTTTTTCTGCTTAATCAGCAAGTTGAATAATAATAGGACGTGTAAAACATGGAAAGAATAGCTTTATATAATGACAGTTTCCAAAACTGGAAAAGCCACGATATTGCAAAAGCACAATTGATTTTGACAGATTTACCGTATCAGGTTGGAAACAATATGTATGGCTCAAATCCGTCTTGGTATGTTGGCGGTGACAATAAAAATGGCGAATCAAAACTTGCAGGAAAATCGGCATTTGATACAGATACAAAAGCAGGTTTTAGAATTGCAGAGTTTTTTCATTTTTGCAGCAATCTTTTGAAGAAAGAACCAAAAGAGACTAATTCAGCCGGGTGCATGTTTCTTTTCTGTGCTTTTGAGCAGATAGACGAATTGAAGCATTATGCTGCTGAATATGGTTTTAAGAATTCACAGATTTTCATTTTTTATAAGAATTATTCGGCACAGGTTCTGAAAGCAAACATGAGAGCTGTAGGAAACTATGAAACCGGAATTATGTTTTACAGGGACAAATTGCCAAAGTTCAGAAACAGCGGAAAAATGGTTTTTACATGTCAGCCCTGGCTTGAAGATAAAAACACGCCAAAGATTCACCCGACACAAAAGCCTGTTCCTTTACTTGAAAGCATAATCAGAACTTACACTGATATTGATGATGTGGTAATAGATTGCTGTGCTGGTTCAGGTACGACATTGCTCGCAGCCGCAAATCTTGGACGCCGGGCTTATGGCTTTGAGCTTAAAAGAGAATTTGTAAAAGGCTTTTATGAAAAGCTCATGCCGCTTGTGCAGGAAGATTTATTCACGCAAGCAGAAAGAGAAGATAAAAAAGCAAAGATTCTAGAACTATGGGGTGCATAGAATGAAAACAATACCAACAGAAATAGAAGACAAGGTTCTTGATAAAGCCCGGACAATGTTCGGCATAGACAAAAATGCGACTATTGGAATAGGGCGTGTGAAAATCGATGAAGCGGAGTTCTTCCCAAAGCCGCCTTCATACTGGAAAGAATGTAAGCTGAATCTTTATAACTTTTTAGCAAAAGATGCTTCAGACTATATCCGGTCTTATGACTTTAACGGACTTCATGTAATTGCATCACCATGCAAATACAATGATACAGAATGGCTGCATGTATCGTTCAGCCGTCAGAGAAGAATGCCTGATTACAAGGATATTCAGCTTGTAAGAAAGGATTTTATCGGAACTGACAAAAAATCAATTATGGTTTTTCCAGATGAAGCCCATTATGTAAACATCGCAAAATACTGCCTGCACTTGTGGTATTCAGCGGAGAATCCTATTCCAGACTTTGACATAGAAATCATGGGTATGCGGTCAATCTAAGGGGTGTCTAATGCGTAAGAACAAAATCAGCATTAACAAGGTACAGGAAGCATTTAATTCTGCAATAAAGCGTAGGGATATGCGGTGCGTTATCCGGGACTATGAGCCATGCAGCGGACAGCTTGAATGCAGTCACTATCATACAGTTGGCTCAAGCCCGTCCTTGCGCTTTTATCCGCCGAATGCTTACGCACAGTGTCAGAAGCACCACTGGAATCACCATAACAAGAAAGAAAGTTCTGAAGTGTATCACAAGTATCTGCTGCACTGTCATATGTATTACTTACAAAAAATGGAAAGTATGCGCAATAGTTACATCAAATACACAGATGAACTGAAAGCCGAGATTATCAGACTTTGTAACGCTGATAAATTAAATGAACTGACAGAACTTATAGAAAAGGAGATAAACAAATGAGTAAAAGACGTAAGAAAATTGCAGAAAAGAAACTGCTTGTATGTGCATTTATGTTTTTAGTATTTGCTCTTGTGTTTGCTTTAATTGCGGTGTACTTGGAAGCAAAGACAGGAATTGTAAAAGAGGAATTGCTTCTTGAACACCTTAAAGGCAATCCACAGGCTGTTACGATTGAAACCTTCGGAACTGTGAGCAATTGGATAATGCAGTTTTCAAAAGTCCTTTGTGTTACTTGTTTCGTGTGTTTTCTGGTAAATATTGCCAGACTTATAAAAAATAAATTTCTCGCAGGAGGTAAAAGATGAGAAAAATTATTTTTATGTTGGCTGTGTTGGTTGTGAGTATTCTTTTCACAAGCTGTATTCGTCCGTATGACAAACCTACTTACATAGAGGTTGATACATTTGAAACCGCTTTTGTTATTCCGTTATTTGAAGACGGTAATGTTTCAATGAATGATCAAGTTCAGCTTAATGGAACTGAAGATTATTACAAAAACCATGAAGTGAATACAAAGCTGATTCAGATTCCTCATAAGTGGGTTAAGACTGGAAGATTTGCAAGAAGCGGTCGCTATATGGACGCTGTAAAAGTTGTTAAAGTTTCATTGTCACCAATTAGCGGAAAATGGCTGCCTAATTCAGAAGAAGCCGTAAAAGTTGAAACCAGTTCTTCACAGGGCATGCAGTTTCCGATTACTTATTCATTCCAGATTGAAGCACCTAATGCGGCGAAATATCTGTCAAAGTATAAAGACAAATCACTTGAACAGGTAATCAAAACCGATATTAACAGACATTTCAGCGGTGTTCTTAATGAAGAAACTCATAAACGTGAATACACAGAAGTAAACGCAGAAAGAGATATTATCATAGGTGCGGCTGTTGCTTCCACTAAAGAATATTGCGAGCGTTATGGAATTACAGTTAATTATATCAGAATGTATGACGGCATTGTTCCAGATGATACTTCATTACAAAATAATTTGAATAAGATTGCTTCGATTCAGACAGAGCGACAGGTCGAAGACGAAAACATTAAATTGCTTGCAAAGCAGAAAGAACGTATTCAGGCAGAACAGGCTAATAAGGTTCTTGAAGCAAAGACAGCCGCACTTGTTGCAGAAGCACAATCTTCAAATATTGTACAGACAGCAAAAGACCGCGAGCAGGAACGTGAAAACAGACGTATTATCGCACAAGCACAAGCAGACGCAATCAGAGCGTCCGGGGCAAACTTTAAGCTTCCGACAACATTGATAGTAACCGCTGACCAATACGAAGCACTTGGTATCGGCAATTACATGGGAAGTTTTGTTCCAACTAATTAATAGAAAATCTGCTGCATGGTTTTGATAATCATGCAGTGGATATTTTCAGAAGCCAACTCAAATTAAAGAACAGGAGAAACTAGAAAATTAATGCACTTGCACAAAGGTGGGCAATGATTGAAAGACAGCTTGATGCTCAATTCCATGAATCATTAAAAAGCTTTGAAAAAGCCGGCTGTATTTATCAAGGGGGAAAAATGAAAGTAGAAGTTTTGAAATATCCTGTTGAAAATGACTGGACAGAAGTTTTAAGACGTTGTCTTGTTACGGTAGGAAAGAAATCTGACAAAGTACCAGACATTGAATGGCGTAAAAAACTGCTAAGGTGCAGGCATTCACCGATACGCTATTTGCAGTTTTCTTTTTGCTTAAAAGACATTCCGTATTGGCTGCATGTTGAGCTTGTAAGACACCATGTAGGCGTCCAGTTCTATGTACGTTCGCAGAGAGATGACAGAGCTGTTAATGAAGTTCCACGCTCACAGAAACCGCAGGGAGCTTTTGTAGATTTGATTATGGACTTGAATGCAGATTCATTGATGACAATTTCTAACAAAAGGCTTTGCGGATGTGCGACAAAAGAAATGCAGGAGCTTATGCTTATGATAAGGAATGAAGTCCTTAAGACAAATCCAGAGTTTGAAGAATTTCTTGTACCGATGTGCCGTCACATGAATTACGGATGCCCTGAATTCACATCATGCAAAGGACAGGCCTTATTCTTTAGCGAGGTGAAACTTGGAAAAAAAGAAAGCAATAATGAAGATTGAATCTTATTCAAATAAAGACGGCATATTGGTTTTAAGTGTGTCTGATTTTGGAATAAGGACAATGCTGAAAGGTCTTGTCGAATGGTGTCAGCAAAAATACGGATCGTACATAAAGCTTGAAATGTCTCCGCCGTACCGTTCAAGAAGTACAGGAGCCGGAAGTCAGAATTCAAAAATATGGGCATGTATACAGCAGATAGCACAGGCAACCGGCAATGATCTTGAAGACGTAGAGGATTACATCAAAGGAAAAGCTGTAGCACGTGGTTATCCTTATAAAGTGAACAAACTAACAGGTGCAGTCAGGCCTGTGAGCATGAGGACAATAAATACAGTAGAAGCAAGCCTGTTGATTGAAGAGTTATACAAACTTGCAGCTGAACTTGAAATAAACTTGGAGGAATAAATGATTAGAATATTATGCGGATTGGCAGTGTACTTTTTGGTTATGTTTTCTATTGCCGTAGCAGTAGGTACAGGTGTGCTTGCAGCGCTTAAAGCGTATTTCGGAAACCTCACTATTAACATGATACACAAAGAAGATGAATAGTAATATTTGTGAACAGACAGGTAAAATGTGTTTTACTCAAAGAAATGCAGCTATCTGTATTAAAGGACTGGCAAGAAACAGACGGCGCAGGAAGATACATTCCGATTTACCGAAAAGATATTATTTCTGCAAATATTGCGGAATGTATCACCTGACGCACTATAAAAAGGATAAGCCAAGAAAACAGCACAAGCTGTATTAGTTCATTGCTGACTGAATCTTAGCTTTGAAGTTTTCGAGTTCTGCAACACGTTTTTCAAGCTCAATGTTGCGCTCGACAAGCTTATTTTCAGTTTCGCCTGTCAGCAGATATTCCATTGTGACGCCGAAAAACTTTGACACTGCAAGAACGTTTTTTGCACTTAGAATATTACCCATGCAAGACTGGTTCTTGAAGTTTGGGTATTGCAGATCAGTTACAGCGCAAACGTCTGCCTGATTGACTTTTCTCTGCTTGCACAGTTCTTTGATTCTGGTCCAGAAGGCTTTGCCGTCTAAAACAATATTTTCCATAAGTGAAATGTATCATATAAATGATAGTGGGGTCAATAAAAAAAATCATAAAAAAAATTACTATTTCGCTTTACAAATAATATAATAAATGATAATATAAATTAAAGGTAATAAAAAATATTACCAAATAAAGATAGTTCGCACGCGCGAACAAAGGAGAAGATTATGCAGATAAAGCTATATTCTTATGACGGTAAAGAAGAAAAGCTCGCAGTATCAGCTGTATGTTTTTCTGATTCTTGTGTGTCTTATACTGTTGGCGATATAACTACTGGTGGACATACAGAGATTCTTCATTATTCAAAAGACGGCAAGAATGGTCTTAACTATGCTTGTGTAGTGGATTAAAGGAGATAACAATGAACGAGTGGACAGTTTCCGGTGAGGTTTTTTATCTCAAAGAGCTGAATGGCGAATTTTCTGGAAGTCTGAAGATTCGCGGTAACAGCACCCGTGAAGGCGCTTTTAGTTCGCAGATTCTTGAGTTTCCATGTCTGCTGCAGGAAAGAGTTTGGCAGGAAGCTAAGAAAAAAGGCCTGGCACTGTATAAGCAAGTGACACTTTCCGGTCACATTGAGAGCTGGCAGAAAACCAATTCACAGGATGCGAGACGGATTATGTTTATCGCAGATTATATCATTGAAGTGGGGGAAAAATGAAACAGATGAACAGCGTAATTATTGAAGGAACAATTACAGGAAAACCTGAATACAATCAGTATGTTGGAATCCGTGCATTGCGGTTTATGATTGCAAATGAACGTAATGCGAAAGATGATTGTAAAAGAGTTTATAAGTTCGAATGTGTTTGTTACGGTAAAATAGCAGAGAGATTATCTGGAATTGGACACTTAAAAGAAGGGCGTGATGTAAGAGTTGTTGGCCGCTTGTCTGTTGAGAAAATGAACATCAATAACAAAGAGATTTCAAAAACTGTCATCATCGTAGAACACATTGAATTCAAACCTGTAAAAAAGCAGGAGGCAGAAAATGACAGTCAGAAGTCCTAAAGATGCACTTCCTTTTTTAAGCATGTACAGAAATAAAAGACAGGAATATTTTGGAATTATCTGTCTTGATTCCGGTCTGAATGTAATTTCAAAGAAAGTGCTTTTTGTTGGTGGTATAAACAGATGTTTAGTCGATCCCAGAATTATATTCTGGTATGTCTGTAAACATAGCGCAAGCGGAGTAATTTTATTTCATAATCACCCTAGTGGGACGCTGGCACCTACAGATTATGACATTGATTTAACTAAATCACTGCAAAAAGGATGTGATACTTTGGGAATAACGCTCGCTGATCACATAATTGTTACAAAGCATGGTTATTACAGTTTCCGCGAACATGATTTATTGAAAGAAACTGAAGATAAAGAACTTAAAATAGCAGGAGGAATAAAATGATTTATAGTTTCAGTCCATTTGGTTATGAAGGCGCATTAATTAATGTTGAAGTTGATTTGCGAAGAGGTATTCCGGCAGTAGATATTGTCGGACTTTTGGATGCTTGTGTAAAAGAATCACGAGAGAGAGTAATTGCATCTATTAAGAACAGCGGTTTTGAGTTTCCGCAGGAACGTGTTTTAATCAGTCTGTCACCTGCTGACTTAAAGAAAGAAGGAACCGGATTCGATCTTGCTATAGCCCTTGCAATTCTTGAACAGAGTGAGGAGAAACAGTTTACTCATTCACAAGATGAAAAAGTTCTTGTAATGGGAGAACTTAGTTTAAGTGGAACAGTGCTTAATGTTAGAGGTGTTTATAGTGCTTTGCAGACAGCGGTAGAATCTGGTATTAAGTATGCAATTATTCCGCATTCAGCAAATCTTGAAGTTCCAGAAGGAATATTTGTTCATCAAGTTTCAGATCTGAAAGAAGCTCTTAATGCACTGATAAAAGTAGATGAACACGCAGAAGAAGATGTGTTTGAAGAAGAAAAACCATGCAATACTGATATTGAGTTTGCTGATTTGGGTGAATATGACTATTCCCTTGACACAGTAAAAGGCATGAATGCTTTGAAATATGCTATGGCAGTTGCAGCAGCAGGCAGACATAACATTCTTGCTTATGGTGCGCCTGGTTGCGGAAAGACAGTAACCTTGCAGTGTATGCCGCAGCTCATGCCTAAACTTCTGAAAGGTGAGGCAGAAAGTGTAAGACGTATTTATTCACTTGCCGGACTTGAATTAAACAACAAAGCAAGACCGTTCAGAATGCCGCACCAAAGCGCAACTCTTGAAGGCATGGCTGGTGGTGGTCCGAAATGTATTCCTGGAGAAATTTCACTTGCACATAACGGCGTGCTTTTTCTTGACGAAGCAGCTGAATTCAGAGCATCTGTTTTACAGCTTTTGAGATTACCGTTAGATAAAGGACAAATAACGTTGAGCCGTGCAGGAAGGACTACGGTATATCCTGCAAAGTTTCAGCTTGCAATGGCAACAAATCCCTGCCCATGCGGTAATTACGGCTCTGAAAACAGAAGCTGCGTTTGCAGCCCGCATACCGTCGAAACTTATTGGAAGAAGTTTGGCGGCCCATTACTTGACACAATTGGAATAAGAATTGACTGCAACAAAAAAGATGAAATGAACGGTTACACGCTTGATGAGCTGCGGTCAATGATTAAGGACGCATGGGAAATCCAATATAAGAGACAGGGAAAGCTTAATCAGGATTTGAACGAAATGGAATCCGGCAAGTTTATCAGACTTTCAGAAAATGCAAGGCAGTATCTTGATACAATTAAAGAAAAATATTCACCTCGTGCAATATCGCTTATCAAGAAAGTTGCACGTACTTTTGAAGATATGAATACATCAGAAGTAAACGGTGAAGTTTCTGAAAGTGCAGTAAAAGTTGCGGTAGAATTAAGAGGAGGTGTTCCGACAGACAATTTATAAAAAAACGCACGTGCGTATTTACACCATAATATATTAATGTTATAATTCGCACGTGCGAACAAAAGGATTGGTAACCCTTTTAATAGACAAAGAAACAAAGTAGAAAGCTTTTGATTCAGCAGGTTTGAATTGCTCTTTAGTTTCTTTGGGAGTAATCGGCGTTACCAACCGCAAGCCTGTTGAATTAAAAGCTTTTTTTATTAAGTTTTTGGGAGGAAAACAAAACGGCAGAAAAACGAAT
>Ga0310690_10005624_pt1 | contig 16899 bp, 15 predicted proteins | sample AusTroGonzalo_MG_2_FD_207661 | JGI IMG/M metagenome (GOLD analysis project Ga0310690, IMG submission 207661) | Bovine rumen microbial communities from tropical cattle in Woodstock, Queensland, Australia - Gonzalo_04 (v2) (version 2) | ecosystem: Host-associated > Mammals > Digestive system >...
GCGGTGGTCAATCTGTTAGATCCCGAACAGACACACATTCCCCATTTCTACGTCTATTCGGCATACGATGAGGACTTAGCTTGTTTGCGAGAAAAGATGAAGACTGCCTGCGACAGCCAGGAAGCGGAGACGTATCGCTTTCAAGCTCAGGAGATTGAGGATCGGTTGCGGGCGGAACTCAGCGAGAAGCTGCGTCCTTACGCTCAAGCTTTGTCACATAATCTGAAAAACACCGCCACCCTCGACCTGCTCACTGCAAAGGCTCGTCTCGCAATCGACTGGAACGCCTGTAAGCCGCAAATCGATGACAATCACAACCTTACAATGCTGATTAACCCCGAAATCGCGGCAACGTTGGAGCAGAAAGGGCGCAAGTTCCAGCCCGTGAGCATCGCCTTCGGACAGGAGACCGTGCTCATCACGGGCGCGAATATGGCCGGTAAATCGGTGTTGCTGCAGTCGCTGTCGTTGGCGCAACATCTGTTCCAGTTCGGCTTCTACCTGCCCGCTGAATCAGCTACATTACCCGTTGTGGATGAGGTGATTACGAGCATCGGCGACCGACAGTCAGCACTGAGCGGACTTTCCTCGTTCGCCGTGGAGGTGCTCACCATCGACCGCATCATCAAGACCGCCAGAAGCGGAAAACGGGTGCTCGCGCTGGTCGATGAGCTGGCTCGCACCACCAACCCCGACGAAGGCCGGCAGATGGTGAATGGATTCATCCGCCTCAGCCGCAAACTGCAGCTCACCGCCGTCGTCACCACCCACTACAGCGGCCTCGATGTCGATTGCAAACGGCTGCGCGTGAAGGGGTTGCAGATTCCCGAAGGAGTCAGTTCGCTGAGCGTCGGGCACATCTCCGACTACATGGACTACAGCCTAATGGAAACGCGCAACGACGACGTTCCGAAGGAAGCGTTCACCATTGCGCGTCTGCTGCATGTGGACGAGGAATTCCTCGCCGAATGCGGGTCGGCAGAGTAACCGATTACTCCTTCCCAGAAATCTTGTTGCCCATCTCTTTCGCCTTCTCAGCGATGTTTTCGGCGATGTCGCCAACCTTGTCGGCAAACTCGCTCTCCTTGACATCCTGGATAAGGTCTTTGGCTTTGTCGGCGATATTGTCGGCCATATCACCAACTTTGTCCGCGAACTCGCTATCTTTGACGTCCTGAATCATGTCTTTGGCTTTTTCGCTGACGGATTGGGCTGCATTGGCCACTTTTTCGCCAAACTCAGAGTTCTTGACATCCTCCACGGTGTCTTCCACTTTGTCGGCCACCTCTTTAGACGTGGTTTTGAATTTGTCCAAAATTCTTTGGAAGACGCCTTTTTGTCCGGATTTGGGGTCGTTGTCTATCATAATTTTGAAATTTTAAGTTAGAAGTCGCAAAAGTACATTTTTTTTCTTTTGGAGATTCAAAAAATGTGTACTTTTGCATTATGATGAATCAAACGGAACTAACTGATAATCCGAACAATACGCAAGGAGCCACCATCGTGCTTGACAATCGTCAGGGCGGCGCGGAGACCGTCTATTCCGACATGTCCTTAGCTGAAGCGCGTGACGCGGCGTACGGAAAAGATGTTCCCGAAAAGATTCGTCAGATGCTCCGTTTGTACGAATATGGAGACGGCTCTTTCAAGAAAAAATGCTGGAACTTCTACAAGCAGGGCAAATTCATGGAGGATTATGAGGACAACGAACCATGGGACGGGCAATTCGAGCGCTATTTTCCGACCTATCATGACCTGACCGTTCCCAAGCTGCGGGGTTATTTCACATGGCGCACGAACGTCCGCAAGGGCATATACCGCCCGATTGCCACTTCCTTGGCATACATTTACATATATGAGCTGCTGAACGGCATCGGCACCACTTCTCCGGAGGAAACCCTGTGGAAGATGCAGGAGTTTGAGACGGAATTCCTCGACACGGAGATTGGCGACTGGATGATGAAATACAATCTGCACCGTTGGATGCTTGAATTCGCTGTCATCCACCAACTTCCGAAAAAACTGGTGCTCTCGTTCGCAAGTCCGAATCAGCTGGAGCACGACCGGAAAATCGCCGTTCTCCGCAATCCAAAGGATTATACGGACGAGGAAATTTTCAACACGCTCTGCTATTTCGCTAATGGAAAACTTAAGACATCTTCAGTCCTCACCAAAGCACCTGACGAGGGTCGCCATCTTTTCGCCGAAGTGTGGCGACACACGCTGGCCCATTATAACGACAATGGAAAGGACCTGCTTACCGCCTGTTTCGGTCCATGGAAAGCGTTTCCGTGGTATCCCCTCGCCAACTCGGTGTATTTTGAAACGCGGGATCTCACCGATTTCGATTACGAGCTAAACGAATGCCGGATTTATCAATATCGTGAGGGCCGGTGGTTCGTGCAGACCTACGAGGAGCTGCTTTACAACAAGAAAAAGATCAGCGGGCTACTGCACGAGACTGACAGGCTGCTACGAATTTACCTGAAAACCGGTCACCCACTTCGTCCAAAAGCCGACGATGCTTGGGCCATTCCATACGTGGAGGCGGTCATTGAGGCAGATAGACAAGCGAAAATCGAAGCCGCCAAGCCGAAAATCAACATCAACCTCGAAAGTCTCAGCCAGATCCGTCAAGATGCGGTAGTCACCCGCGAGAGCTTGCTCACCGACGAGGATAAGGCGGAAGCCAGCATCGAGCTAAAACCCGTGGAAGTCATTGTCGCAGAGCCTGTTGCTAAGAATACCAATGGCACTAACGTTGATGTTAACATTGACACTGAAACTGAAGTTGAGATTGAGGTTGACGCCGGAGTTGACACGGGCGTTGACACTGTAACCTTAAACCCGATCCACCGTCAGATCCTGCTCACCCTACTCCATGGCGATTCCGCCGACGAGCTCATCCGGGCACATCGACTGATCCCCTCCGTGGTCACAGACGCCCTCAACGAAGCCTTCTACGACGAAATCGGCGACAGCATCCTCGACTGCGACGGGAATCAGATAACACTTGTGGAAGATTATATCGAAGATGTATCGCAGTTAGTTGAACATTAACTTATTCCAAAAGGGCTGAAAGCCTGAAGTATGCTAACCCAGGGTGAACGAAGTGAGCCCTGGGAACCAAAACAAACTGACATGAACGAAGAAACCCGAAAAGTACCCAAACGCATCTCCCAGACGGTGCTCAACTCGCTGAAAGGCGGGGTGGTGCCGCGTATCGGGCTGCCCTACATCACGGTGGGACGGAAAAGCGAGATCGAGGCGCTTCTCCACGATGTCGAAATCATCAGCGAGGGCGGCGCATCGTTCCGATTCATCGTGGGAAAATACGGATCTGGCAAGAGCTTCCTACTGCAAACTATCCGCAACTACGTGATGGACAGAGGGTTCATTGTGGCGGATGCCGATCTCTCGCCCGAACGGCGACTGCAGGGGACGCGCGGTCAGGGATTAGCCACATACCGCGAGCTCATCGGCAACCTCTCCACCAAGACCAAACCCGAAGGTGGTGCTTTGACCCTCGTACTCGACCGCTGGATCAGCAACGTGCAGTCGGAGGCTGTGCAGGAAACCGGCCTCACCCCCGGCGACCCCGCACTCACCCAGGCGGTGGACCAGAAGATCTACGCCGTCACCGCATCCATCAGCGAACTGGTACACGGCTTCGAATTTGCACGACTACTCTCCGCCTACTACCACGCCTACGTGAGTGGCGACGATGAGACCAAGGCTAAGGTTGTGCGCTGGTTCAGAGGCGAATACAACCTCAAAAAGGAGGCCAAAGAAGAACTCGGGGTGAACATCATCATAACCGACGACGACTGGTACGACTATCTGAAACTCTTCGCCACCTTCTTCCGGCTGGCCGGTTATGCGGGGCTGATGATCATGGTGGACGAGCTGGTCAACATCTACAAGATTCCGAACACTATCACCCGGCAGTACAACTACGAGAAGATGCTGACCATGTACAACGACACGCTGCAGGGCAAGGCGAAATACTTAGGCATCATCATGAGCGCAACGCCGCAGGCCTTGGAGGACAAGCGGCGGGGCATCTACAGCTACGAGGCCCTACGCTCGCGGCTCGCCGAGGGCAAATTCTCGCGTCCGGGCGCCCGCGACTTGCTCGCACCAGTCATCCGCTTAGAACCGCTCACCGCCGAGGAGATGTTGGTGCTCTGCGAGAAGTTAGCACAGATGCACGCCGACCTCTACGGATACCCGCGCCGTCTCACCACCGACGACCTCGTGGCGTTCATCAAGGTCGAGTACGGCCGCATCGGCGCCGACCAGAACATCACCCCACGTGAGGTCATCCGCGACTTCATTGAGCTACTCGACCTGCTCTACCAGCACCCCGCGATGACATTAGCGGAACTGCTCGAATCCGACGAGTTCTCTTTCGCCAAATCCGAGGCCGTCTCCGACAATGTAGCTGACGAAAATTTCATCGAATTCACCCTATAGCCGCCTCATCTAACCGTCTAAACCCATCATCATGAACGTCTTCGCCCGCTATTCCCCCTTCATTCAAGACTACATCTACCGCTCGGGATGGACTTCGCTGCGAGGTGTTCAGAACGCCGCCGGGGAAGCTATCTTCGGCACCGACGACAACGTATTGCTCACCGCCTCCACCGCTTCGGGCAAGACGGAGGCCGCCTTCTTCCCTATCCTGACTCTTCTTGACGAGGATCCATCGCGGACCGTCGGGGTGCTCTACATAGCACCGCTGAAAGCCCTCATCAACGACCAATTCGGTCGCCTGGACGAGTTATGCGAGGAGGCTGGCATCCGTGTCACACGCTGGCACGGAGACGTAGCACAGACCCGAAAGCGCAAGCTTTTAAGGGAACCATCTGGCATACTGCAGATCACCCCAGAGTCGTTGGAATCGCTGCTCATCAACAAGTACATGGAAATCCCGGCCCTGTTCGGCGACCTACGCTTCATCGTCATCGACGAGATACACTCGCTGCTGCGCGGCGATCGCGGAATGCAGACCTTCTGCCTCATCGAGCGTCTCTGCCGACTGGCAGGCTGCCGTCCGAGACGCGTCGGGCTGTCAGCCACTATCGGCAATCCCGAGGCGGCGGGAAAGTTCCTCGCGGCGGGCAGTGGACGCGACACCATAATCCCCAAATTCGACGGTGGAAAGGAGGTTTGGCGACTTTCGATGGAACACTTCTTCAACAGCGGGCCACAAGCCGACGAAGGGAAAACCATCGTGGAAGAGACACCCGAGACTGAGTCCTCGACCGACAGCGCGCCCAAGGAAGCAGACCCCGGCATGGGCTACATTTTCGAGCATACACGGGGCAAGAAGTGCCTGATATTCACCAACTCCCGCGAGGAGTGCGAGAGTGTCTGCCAGCATCTGCGACAATACTGCGAAGCCAAGCACGAGCCCGACCGCTTCCTTATCCACCACGGCAACCTATCGGCCTCCTACCGCGAGAGCGCGGAACAGGAGATGAAGGACGACAGCTCCCTAATGTCGATTTGCGCCACCGCCACGTTAGAGTTAGGTATTGACGTAGGTCGGTTGGAGCGAGCGTTTCACATTGACGCACCCTTCACGGTATCGGGATTCCTGCAGCGGATGGGCCGCACCGGCCGTCGCGGCGATCCATCGGAAATGTGGTTTGTGATGCGCGAAGATCATCCAGAAGCGCGAGCTATGATGCCCGAAATGATTCCGTGGTACTTGATCCAGGGCATCGCGTTAGTGCAGCTCTACATCGAGGAACGGTTCGTGGAACCTCCACGAACAGAACGCTACCCCTACAGCCTGCTCTACCACCAGACCATGAGCACTTTGGCCTCCTGCGGCGAAATGACTCCAGCAGAGTTAGCCTCCCGCGTGCTGACCCTTTCCTGCTTCCAGCGCATCTCGCAGGACGATTTCCGCTGTCTGCTGCTGCATCTGCTTGAGAAAGACCATATTGTGAGAACCGAAAACGGCGGACTCATCGTCGGGCTGACCGGTGAACGCATCGTCAACAATTACAAGTTCTACGCCGTCTTCCAGGAAAATGTCGAATACACCGTGCGCACCGGCTCCGAACAGTTGGGCACTATCGTGAAACCGCCGCCAGTGGGCGATAAGATTGCCATTGCGGGGCGCGTATGGGTGGTGGAGGAAGTTGACCATCAGCGGCACGAGGTCTATTGCACGCTCGTAAAGGGCAACATTCCCGCCTACTTCGGTGACTGCGCCGGCGACATTCACACCCGCATCCTCGAGCGCATGTACGGCGTGCTGGCCGAGGATAAAGAATACCCTTACCTGATGCGCCATGCCGTCTGCCGACTCCGAGATGCCCGCGACACTTTCCAAAAGTCCGGCATCGCCGACCGACCGCTCGTGAACCTCGGCGGGCAGATGTGGGCGCTGTTTCCGTGGTTGGGCAGCTACGCCTTCCTCGCGCTGGAACGCTTCCTCAAAATCCGATGCGCCAAACGGTTAGGATTGAAAGGGTTGAGCCCTTCCCGCCCCTACTACCTGCAATTCACGATGAAGGTCAGCGAGGAGGAGTTCTATCGGATTGTGGCCGAGGAGGCCGCAAAAGAGTTCGATCCCTTGGAGTTAGTCTATCCCAACGAAGTGCCTGTCTTCGAGAAATACGACGAATACGTGCCGGAATCGTTGATCCGCAAGGGCTTCGCATACGGCGCGCTCGACGTGGCAGGGATGAAACAGCGCGTCCTTGGGTGGTGAATTTAATGCAGAAAAATGCGGAATAGCGAAAAAAAATGCGGAAACCTCAAGCAAGATTTCCGCACTTTTCCTCTATTCTGCATCAATTTCCGTAAAAATTACCGAAGTCTGTCAGCTGAGCGCACCAGTTCTTCATCCTTCTTGATGAAGCGGTTCGCGAAGAACAGGCATACCGCCTCAATGACGATCATAATCAGCAGCGGCACAGTGTTGAAGGTGAACTGATAATCCTCCATCCGGGCGGAGAAGAATTTCTTGAACACGATATCGGGACAAATCCACAACACTAACAGCAGCGTAATCAGGAAGATAATCATCGTAAAGGAGACCGTTTGCATCTGTTTCACACGGTTCTTGTAGCGGAACAGTGCGAAACAGCTCATACCGGCAGTCAGCAGGAGGCAAAATGCCAGATAATAGAGCCGGATGACAGATGAACCATCGGGAATATTCTCCTTCAGGGAAATTGAGTTATAGACATATTGTGCCATATCCGTGGTAAGATAACCGAACGGAATGAAAATCAGCACGATAGGGACGATTGTCGCAATCAATAAAAAGATGGATTGAACTCTTTGAATCATAAGTTTTGGTTTTTACTGAAAAGTTTTGTTTAAGGTGATAGTCGGCAGTTTGGCGCCCTTGCCGGTGCCTTTTGGGGTATTGATGTACGGGGTAAACTTCACCTTCACATTGGATTCGGTGCCGTTGCCATAGTCCATCAGGTTGCGGGCCAGGTTGATGACGTTTTTCGCATCGCCATTCTTGAAGATGTTGTACAGATCCATGCTCATCGGAACGTGGATCAGTGCAACGCTACCGGGGTTAATGACCGTCGTCTGTGTGGCACTGCTGCCCTGCGCGATGGACGAGCCTTCCAAGAAGACGTCGTAGTCGTAGGCGCACAGCTTGGCCGGCTTGGACGTCTCGTTCTTCGCGTTGACGTTCACGTTGCAGCCAATCTTGAAGTCTTTGTTCTTGATAGCCTGATACGCCTTTTGCAGGTCAGACCACTGCAAGTCACTGATACTTCTAATGTTACTTAGATTGATACCGGCCCACGTGATATTGTTGATATTGGCCAGACTGAACTTGCAGTTGATCAGGTTGATCAGCTGCGAAAGGCCGCACCCCGCCATGAAAATTGTGGTGGCGGTGATGGTTAAGATGAGGATGGTTTTCTTAAGGTATTTCATAATGCTTATATTACTACCCCGCCCTACGGGCACCCCTCCACCCCGTCCTACGGACACCCCTCCAAAGGAGGGGAATGAAGGGGAATAATCCTTCGACCGGAGCTGTCTCGTTAAACTACTAACTACTGATTACCCTTCCGTCTTGCAGCACGATCTTCCTGTCCGACAGCTGCGCCAACTCCTCGTTGTGCGTGACGATAATGAAGGTCTGCTTGAAGGTGTCGCGGAGGACGAAGAAGAGGTCGTGGAGCTTGCGGGCGTTTTCGGTGTCGAGGTTGCCGGAAGGCTCGTCGGCGAGGATGAGCTCGGGATTGTTCATCAGAGCACGGGCCACCGAAACGCGTTGCTGCTCACCACCGGAAAGCTGGGCAGGCTTGTGCCCTATCCTATCCGAAAGTTTCAGGAAGTCAAGAAGTTCCTTAGCTCTATCGAAGGATTCCTTCCGGCTCTTTCCGGCAATCAAAGCGGGCATCGCCACGTTCTCCAACGCCGTGAATTCGGGCAGCAAATGGTGGAACTGATAGACGAAGCCGATGTGACGGTTACGGAATTCCGCCAGCTTGTCGTCGGACAGGCTGTTGAGATTCACCCCGTCAATAATCACCTCGCCGCCGTCCGGTTTGTCCAACGTGCCGATGATGTGCAGCAACGTCGATTTGCCGGCCCCGGAAGGACCGACAATCGTCACCACTTTGCTGTTCTCAATCGACAGGGAGACCTTTTTCAAGACCTGCAAGGTGCCGTAGGATTTCTCGATTTCTTTGACCTCGATCATAATACAAAAATGTAGAGACGCGGCGCGCCGCGTCTCTACAACGTGGATTCATCGTAATTATTTTTTCTCAATTTCGGCAGCCAATCTCGTGGTCAACAACGGCACCACCTTGTTCAGGTCGCACACAATGCCAAGGTCGGCGACAGAGAAAATGGGCGCGAACTTGTCCTTGTTGACGGCGATGATGAAGTCGGACTCCTCCATACCCGCCAAGTGCTGGATAGCGCCGGAGATACCGAGGGCGAAATAGAGGTCGGGACGCACGGTCTTGCCGGTCTGACCCACCTGACGGTCGTGGTCGATGATGCCGGCATCCACCATGGCGCGGGAAGAGGAGACCTCCGCGTTCGGGAACACGTCGGCGAGAGCTTGCAGTTTCTCGAAGCCTTCCTTGCAACCGACACCGCGGCCACCGGAGACGAGCACTTTCGCGTCAGTGATATCGACTTTGCCCTTGTCAACCTTCACGTTCTCGACCATGCGGACGAGGAACTTGCTCTTGTCGAACATCGGCTTGAAGGCGATGACGTTGCCCTTGCGATTCTCGTCGCGGGTCATCTTCTGCATCACGCCAGGACGCACGGTGGACATCTGCGGACGGTGCTCCGTACACATAATCGTAGCCATCAGGTTGCCGCCGAATGCGGGACGGGTCATCATCAACTCACCCTCTTCGGAAATCTCCAAGCGGGTGCAATCGGCGGTGAGACCGGTGGTGAGACGGGCAGCCAAACGAGGACCGAGGTCACGGCCGATGGTCGTAGCACCAATCATCAAAATGCTGGGTTTGAACTTCTCCACCACCTGGCAGATGGTTTGCGCGTATTGTTCTGTGAGATAGTCTTTTAATTCGGGCTCGTCGATGCAGATAACTTCATCGGCACCATATTCGATGAGCATTTGGGCATGCTTGCTGATGTTGTGTCCGGGGAGGACAGCCACCACCTTCTCATTCAGCACACCGGCCAGCTCGTGAGCCTTGCCGAGCAATTCCAACGCAACAGATTGGATGACACCGTCACGTTGTTCAGCGAATACAAATACGTTTTTATAATCGGTTTTTTCCATTTTTCTGTTGTTTTGGGGTTAGATAATGAATTTTTCTTTCAACTTGCTGATAATGATGCCCACAGCTTCCTCGGCATCCACTTCATAAACCTGGCCGGGAGTCTTCTGCGGCTTCGTGAAGGATTTCTTCACACGGGTCGGGGAACCCTTGAGGCCCAGACGGTTAGGATCGACATCAATCTTGTCGGCGGTCCAGATTTCCACCTCCTTGTCGAAAGCCTCCATGATGCCCTTCACGCTCATATAGCGGGGCTTGTTGGCAGTAGCGAGGACGGTGAGCACGCACGGCGTGGGCACTTCGAGGATTTGGTAACCCTCTTCGGTCTCCTTTTTCACCATGCAAAGGCCGTTGTTGTATTTGAGATCCACGGTGTAGGAAACCTGCGGAAGTCCCAGATGCTCAGCCATTTCGGGAGCCACTTGAGCAGTGTCGCCGTCGATGGCCTGACGACCGGCGATGATCAGGTCGTAGTCGAGGGTCTTGATGGCACCGGCCAGTGCGTAAGAAGTGGCCAGCGTATCGGCACCAGCGAACTTGCGGTCGGTGAGCAGGATGGCGCGATCGGCACCCATAGCGAAAGCCTCGCGGAGAATAGCGTCAGCTTGCGGGGGACCCATCGTGATGACGGTGACATGCGCACCGTACTGGTCTTTCAGACGGAGGGCCATTTCGAGACCGCCCTTGTCATCGGGGTTCATGATGCTGGGCACGCCGTCGCGGATCAATGTACCGGTTTCGGGGTTGATCTTGATTTCGTTCGTGTTCGGAACTTGTTTGATACAAACTACTATATTCATAATGCTCTATGTTCTTGATTATTTGAATAAATTACCGGCAATGACCATTCTTTGGACCTCGGAGGTGCCTTCGTAGATCTCGGTGATCTTCGCGTCACGCATCATACGCTCCACCGGGTACTCGCGGGTGTAACCGTAACCGCCGTGGAACTGCACGGCCTTGGTGGTCACTTCCATCGCAGTCTCAGCGGCGAACAGCTTGCAGCGGGCGGCCTCGACGGCGTAAGGTTTGTGCATATCTTTATTATAGGATGCTTCGCGCACTAACAGACGAGCGGCCTGAATCTTGGCATCCAGGTTAGCCAGCTGGAACTGCGTGTTCTGGAAAGCGCCGATGGGCTTGCCGAACTGTTTACGTTCCTTGACGTACTTAACCGTCTCATCCAGAGCGCCTTGTGCGATACCGAGAGCCTGAGCGGCAATACCGATACGACCACCGTTCAGGGTGTTCATCGCGATTTTGAAACCCTTGCCCTGCTCGCCGAGGAGGTTCTCCTTCGGGATGCGGCAGTTTTCGAAAATCAGCTCGCAGGTGGCGGAGCCGCGGATACCCATCTTCTTCTCCTTCTTGCCGATAGAGAAACCGGGCGTGCCCTTCTCCACGATGAAGGCGGAGATGCCCTTCGTGCCCAACTCCTTGTTGGTCATGGCCATCACCACATACACGTGCGCGTAACCAGCGTTCGTGATGAAGATCTTCGTGCCGTTGAGCACCCATTCGTCACCGTCCAACACGGCGGTCGTCTGCTGCATAGCGGCATCCGTACCGGCGTTGGGCTCGGTGAGACCGAAAGCGCCGATCCATTCGCCGGCAGCCAACTTCGGCACATATTTCTGTTTCTGTTCCTCTGTTCCGTATTCGAGTATCGGGTTGATACACAGCGAGGTGTGAGCCGACACGATGACACCGGTTGTGGCACACACGCGGGAGAGCTCCTCCACGGCCATCGAATACATCTGGTTGGTGCCGCCCTGGCCGCCGTATTCCACCGGCACAGGGATGCCCATGATACCTATCTTGGCCATTTTCTCGACCGTCTCCATCGGGAAACGCTCTTGCTCATCCACTTCAGCGGCGAGCGGCTTGACCTCGTTCTCCGCAAACTCGCGGATCATCTGTAAGAAGAGTTCTTCTCTCTTTGAAAAACCAAAATCCATAGTTTCGTTTATTGTTTGTTCTATTATTGTTTGACTTACCACCCCGCCCTTCGGGCACCCCTCCAGAGGAGGGGAATGAATCGGGCTAGGATTAACTGCTAACTAATCGATCTCCATTTTCTTGAGATTCGGGGAGATGATGAGGGTAGCTTCGGTGGCTGCCTGCACATCTTCGACCGTGAACTCAGGATAGATTTCCGTTAAGACGATGCCCTTGTCGGTGACTTCCATCACGCCCATTTCGGTGACGATCAGGTTCACCTGGCCTTTGGCGGTGAGGGGCAGGTTGCATTTGTGGAGGATTTTCGGGTTACCCTTCTGGGTGTGCTCCATGGCGAGGATCACCTTGCGGGCGCCCACGAGGAGGTCCATAGCGCCGCCCATGCCGGGGGTCAGCTTGCCGGGGATCATCCAGTTGGCGAGGTCGCCCTCTTCATCGACTTGCATGGCACCAAGGACCGTCACATCGACGTGACCGCCGCGGATGATGCTGAAGGAGTCGGCGGAGCTGAAGGAGACGGCACCGGGCTGAGCGGTGATGTAGCCGCCGCCGGAGTTCACCAGGTTGTCGTCCTCCTGACCCTCAGCGGGGGTCGGGCCCATACCCAGCAGACCGTTCTCCGACTGCAGGATAACGTTCACGTTCTTAGGCAGATAGTTCGGAACCATGGTCGGCAGACCGATTCCCAAATTCACGACATCGCCGTCATGGAGTTCCTTTGCGACTCTCTTGGCGATAATTTCACGCATTTGATTTTTGTCCATATTATCTTTTTTTTTCGTTTGTATTTTCTTCTCTACCCCAGGGCTCACTGCGTTCGTCCTGGGTTGACACGTGTCGGGCTTGCAGCCCTCACGAAATCAACCCGCAAAAATACAAAAATATTCCGTAAATGGACGCACCATTACGAGGATATTTTTCAACTATCATATTATTTATGTAGCCCTCCCCAAATGCAGTCTTATTGTTTACTTCCTCATTATGACATTTGTTCAACTTATACAAGTTTGATTTTGAAGAAAACACTATGGGACTACTCATTTTCTCCAATTTCGTTCAGTTTTGTTTCCAATTCCTTAATGGTAGGGATAGTCCCTTCGATTTTTTCAGGATAGAATCTCTCCAATTCATATTCGGATATGCCTATTGGTTGGCTACTTGACTCCAACGCATATTTGGCGAGAGTGTTGTCTTTACTTCTGCAAATCAGCAACCCAATGGTGGGATTGTCTTTTCCTTCTTCTCGCAGTACGTGGTTTGCGGCAGCAACGTATGTTCCTAACTGTCCAATATCTTGAGCGTCGAACTTGTCTATTTTCACCTCAATGACCACGTAACACCGGAGTTTGATGTTATAGAACAGAAGATCAATGAATTTTTCTGTATCACCGATTTGTAAGCGGTATTCTTTGCCCACGTATGCAAAACCGGTGCCCAATTCTATCAAAAAATTGGTGATATTGGCAAGCAGAGCTTCTTTGAGTTGCGTCTCGTTATGTCTTTTAGTCACTCCAGCAAAGGCGAAATTATACGGGTCCTTTGTGAGTTCTTGTGCCAAATCACTAGAGGGTTCCGCAATGGTTGCTTTGAAGTTTGTGATAGCTTTTCCGCTACGTTCATACAAACCTGTATCAATCCAGTTGAGTAGCAAGGCTCTGCTCCATCCGTTTTCCACTGTTTGGTTCACGAAAAACAATGCCTTTTCCACATCGCCTTTCACCTTGTCCATGATAAGTTTATGATGTCCCCACGGTATCTTGAAAATATCCTCGTACAGATGTTGCGTTTCAGACACAGACAATTCGCCCCCAACTTGGGGGTGTTTTGACGGAAATACATTATCGGGAAATTCGCCCTCAACTTGGGGGTGAATTACAAAATGCTGTGAATAAAGTAGATAAAATCGTCTGCAATATCTCAGATTTGTTACAGAAAGTCCTTCAACTTGAGGCATTTCTTTTTTCAGATCTTTGCTCAGCTGTGCGATGACACCTTCGCCCCAACGCTCTTCCACTTTCATTTCCACAATGTCGTGCCCCAACAGCCAATTGAATCGCAACTGTTCCTCATTCACTTTGATAGCCGCTTTAATCTGACACTGGCGGTATCGCTTCACAAGGTTTTGCACCCATTGCGTGTATGATTTGTCCATTATGGTTATTGTCTTGCTCATTCTTCGATAATGTTTAGTCTTTGTTTACTGACTTCCGTTGTTTTTTCTTTAGATTGTTGTATTATGTGCGTTAGTGTATCCGCATTTCGTCTCGTTGAACTTCTTTGTATAGCCGTTGGAGATGCTTTGGTTTACGTCGCACTCTCTCATTTACTCCCTCATTTTTTTTTCGTAACCTATGTATGTGAATTTCCGTACTGCGAAAGCGTTAAGGAAGTAGCACTATTTGACAATCTCCACCGTCCATCCCATATTGAGAGCCTTGTTAATTCTATCCAACATTTTCTTTTTGTCCAACGTACTGCTATGAGTATGGACATACAGACCTGGTGCGACTTTCCGTGGCGTACGTCCGTTCTTTGGGGCATCGGTGGTCGACACTATGTTCACATGGGAGAACTTCAAACCCAAAGCTCGAACATTTTGCAAGCCAGCTTCAATAATAGCAGATGTAAATGTTGATGCAGCGTCGTGTTCCTGTAATATGGAACCGTCCTTTCTTGTGACACAAAGTCCAGTTCGTGGTGCGATGTTTGTTCTCTTGACTTTATGAGGACCTACTACTTTATGGACCATTTCAGGATCTGCTTCAAGCCGTTTTGCATTAATCAATGTGGTGATGTTTGTCTTGCGGCTTAATGCCACACTGACGGGTTCGCCCGGGTGATAGTCAACCACCAACACCAAATCTCGCTGAACCTGCTTTAGCGCAGGCTCGATGGTTTCCGTGACAACAGGAAGAATTTCTTTCTTGATAATGTTTTCTTCCAGTTCGCTGACCTGTCTTTCCAAATCCTCATTCAAAGAGAGGCCTTCTTTCCGCAATGTCTCCATTGCTTTGTACAAATCGCTTAATCGTGACATAATGTATGGGTTTTCTTTGCGAATAAAAACATATTGACGACCAATATATTACAGTTCTTGTGGATTAACTCTGCAACAAGAATACTATCCATGATAAAACAGTTTTTTTTGTTTACTCCCTCACCTACTCCCTCATCTACTCCCTCATCTACTCCCTCATTTACTCCCTCATTTACTCCCTCATTTATTTCTTTTCTTGCAGATATCAGTGTGGTTTTTGGTTTGCACAGTTCTTTTGTTGCTACAGTTTGGCGTGAGAAAAGAATATTGATTGATTATCAGATTGTTACAGGAGTCTTTTTTGTGTTTCTTCTTTATTTCTTTTCTTTTCTGCCATCGGATAGTTCATATCGTCTATACGTCCTACCACCAGTTGTCGCAAGCTCATGACCAACCATCTTATATACCATTTTCCGTAATTCATTGAGCTCAACATCTGGCAGCCTCTCTGCAATTTCAGACATCAAACTTTTGGGATGCATTCTTAAATCCTCAAGGACAAGGGCTTTCAAAGCATAAGGTTCAATGCTTTTAAGTGTAGTTTTTATATTTACTTTAGAATTTGAAATTAACTTTGGATTAATGCTATAGGTTGTTGCTTTTCCGTTGCCACTCTTGATTATCAATCCTTTGTTTAGGAGTGGTTCCACATAACTTCTTAGCCTTTCTGTATCAGAGAGCTGCAAATAGGTTGACAATTTTGTCGCTAACATTTTGGTTTCATTCGCTATTGCGCCAAAAGTTATGTAGCCCTTCTGTGTTAACTCATAATTGTTTAGGGTGTAATCTAATAAAGGGAGAATATTCACATTCTGTATCTCAGAGTATTGCGTCACTTTAAACTCATTATACGAAGATTCAGGAATAGGTTGGCGTTTCCCTTCCATGGAGTTCAATTCGTAGATTAGGTCATAGCCAGAACCTTCACCCTCCATCAGCCCCATATCGCTCATTATATTAATGAGATATGGATTACGGCGATGCCTTTGGTGCAATAAATTGTCAACCGTCACCCCCAGTGGTAGTCCTCCAGGATTTGAGATTTCCAACCTGTCAGGATATACACAAATCATAATGTCACTCGATATGGTAAAACTTTTGTGAGCAAAAGCGTTTAGCAACAGCTCTCTTATGACTTTGGGATGATAATGCCTTATTTGCTTCCGGAACAGACCATCTGGGAATTCATAATAGTATTTCAGTTCAACAGCCTCCTGTTCAATCTCCAAAAGGAGCTCTTTGGGGTTGAATTGATTTTCATGCCAGTCCACTTTTCTCACCTTATGTTCCAATTGGTCATAAACAATATATTGCACGGTTATAGGATAGGAAATCCGACCACGTTGTTTGGCCGTTCCAATCCATAGCACACCGAGATTTGTAAGAACACCATTGTCAACCAAATTGTAGTGTTCAAGAATTTCTAAGTCTGTCATCTGTTTTACGTGATTCTTTACACGATCTGATTGACGGATGTCCTCGGCAAAGCGTATGATATTTTCTTGCGGAACATCCTCCCTTTTGATTTTTGTAGCCAAAATTTCCCATTGGTATGCGCCTTTCTCGATGGACAAACGTTGTAAGTCTTCGTTCCTGACGGGTTCGCACTTGTCGCCCACTCTTAAATAAATTTTACCATCGGAAGTCGTGGCAATTGATTTTAGGGAGGGTGCCACATGAACTTCGAAATATTCTGCACCATTAGGATGAGTCAAACGTTCAGAAGAAAAAACGCTAACATTAAAGCATAAACTCCTCAGTCTGGATATAGTGTCATTGATTTCCTCTTCATTGACAGTTTGATTGGGCATTGGATCTTTAGTGTCATTTTCTATTCCGACGTAGATTGTTCCTCCTTGTGCATTGGCAAATGCAACACACGTGACCGCAAGTTCTTTAAAACCTTTGTCTCCTGTACGAATTTTCCTGATGCTCTTAAACTCTTTCGTTTGTTTCTCCGTTGTCATATCGAATTATCTTGTTTATTAGTATCCTGTGTTCCCTATGGAAGTTATACTTGCTTTTTTTGTTATCAGATGATGCCTAAGAACAAATCGCAATCCTCGACCGCTTTCAGGCAGTTCTCCATATTAGACAGTGCGGAGTTCACTCTGACGGTGCCCAGATGCGAATTCC
>Ga0310690_10005625_pt1 | contig 16897 bp, 12 predicted proteins | sample AusTroGonzalo_MG_2_FD_207661 | JGI IMG/M metagenome (GOLD analysis project Ga0310690, IMG submission 207661) | Bovine rumen microbial communities from tropical cattle in Woodstock, Queensland, Australia - Gonzalo_04 (v2) (version 2) | ecosystem: Host-associated > Mammals > Digestive system >...
TTTTTTCTTCACTTACTGCCTGTTGGTTATAAGCATCAACAATTGATTGATCTGGTTTATCTCCATTAAATAACTCATACATTTCTTGAATATGATCAATTTGTTCACTCATTGTATCATATTTATCCATAGTATCATCTAAATTATCATTCATATCTTCGACAAGACTATTTAATCCTTCTAATTGATTTTTTAGAACATCACCTAATTGAGAAGCAATATTTTGAGCGTCTTCCATAGCAGATTCAGATATTTCTTTTAAGAAATTTTCATCTGTAGATTCATACATAACTCCATTGGCATCTGTTATAATATAAGAACCTTTTTTATTATATTGATTTCACATATTTTCCACATCTGCTATTTGTTGTTGAACATAATTTAATAAACTAGATTTACCATTATTTTTTACATCTTTTAATAATTTTATTTGAGCGTCTAATCATGCTTTTTGAGTTTTATCGGCTGTCTCTTTTAAATCTTGATATTTCTTGATTATAGTATTAATATAATTATTTGCACCTTCTGTTAATCTATTTCATTCATTTTTATTAAACTCAAAATCTATTTTAATATGTTGGCCTGTAACATTTTTAATACTTTTATTTAATTCATTGAAATCTTTAATTCATTCGTCTATTGATTTAGCAGATTCTCTTTTAGCTTTAAATATTGATTCTCCTAAATCTCCTATAGCATCTTCAGCTTCTCTAATTGATTCAATTGTATTAGGAATATCTGTACTATATAATTGATCAAAACCTTGATATGCTTTATCAAAATCTTGTAATACTTTTTCTCATTTGGTAATTTCATCTTCTAATGGTTTTAAATCTTCTGGCGATGTTTTTTCAGCAATTGCATTATACTTATTATAAGCGGCTTGAATTTTTCGATTTATTGCATCTCAAGTAGCACTATATCCTTTATATTGACCATTATCATCAAATAAATTTTTGCTATCAACATCAACTTGTTTTGCTATGTTTGTTAACTGTGTAGCATAAGAATCTTTTTCTGATTCTTGTATTTTTCTTTTTTCTCTTAATGTTTTAACTTGTTCCTGTAAAGTATCTTTCTCAGTTTCTAGTACTGCTAATCAACGAATACCACCCTCAGCAAGATTATCTTGCTGACGATTTAAATCTGACATATCAGATTCAATTTTATTTAAAGTAGTATTTACTTTTTCGTATATATCTTTTTCATTTGTAGGAACATCTTTTTCAGAGCCAGTAGATTTACTTCCACCGCCCCCACCACCAGAACCTCCTTTAGAACCGCCATTTGATGATCCATAACTACCTACGTTTGGAATTGGCTTACGTTTTGCCGTGACAATAGGAATATCTACATATCCATCCAAAGTTATATCAGGAGTTAACGCTTGTGTCGCAGCGGCCATATCTAATTCTGCTGCAGTTCTTTGTGTTGAAGCTGCTTTATATCTTGCATTAATTGGAACTCTTCTATAACTTACTTCAATATCATATCCAATACTTTCAAGTACAGTATTAATATCATTAACAGCTGCTTTTCCAGACACTATCATATTTTGTAAGCCACGAATAAAAGGACCATCATCTAAATAAGCCCCAACTTCTATATCAGGCAAAGCTTGTATCGCATAATCTCGTCAACGCTTTAATTCATTAATTGTTTCATCTGTTAAATGATTATCTAAATTAATTTGTTGAATAATAGGATCGCTTGTTATTATACGTAATCTTTCTATAGCAGTAACATCACCATTAGCAACATTCCCTAATTCAGCTAAAATTTCAGAATTATGTATTAAATCATCAGAAATAGCAGAAACATTTATATTTAATAAACTGGCAAGGACTTGTTTTAAATTATTATAACCTGCAGCTTGAGCTGCTGGATCAGTACTATGTATTTGATTATTTCATTCTTCTCAAGACTCACTCAATGCTTTAGCAGCATTGGTTGTTTCTAACATATCAATTGCTACTTCTTTAATTTCTTTCTCATTATCTGCTAATTCTTGATTAAGCATATTGATAGTATTTTGTCATCGTTCTGTTTCTTTAGCGTTACCTTTGGCTTTTTGTTGATATTTTTTAGCTAAATCAATTTGTTTTTTAATTTGATTATTTTCTTCTATTAAAGTTTTTTTACGAATAGAACTATCATTATCATCCGTTCCAGCTCCACCACTTTGTTTAAATTGATTGATATAATCATCTAACTGTTCTTCTGTTAAGCCAGCATCTTCTAATACTTTTTTAATATTTTCATCATCTCTTGAAAATTCTGAAGCAAGATCTTTTAAATCTAATAGTTTTGGAGGATTTTCTTTAATATATTTTTGGAAAGCATCAATAAAACTTTTTGCATCAGCAAAGCCGATTCTTTGTAAAACATCTTCATGACTTGTAGCTCAATCTTGAATTGTTTCATTTATATTTGCAATATCATTTTGAGACATAGTAGAAAAATCAAAACCAGCAAATTTTCCATTTTCATTTGTTTTAATAATTTTAGCCATGTCTTCGCCAAAAACTTGAATTTTTTGATTATATTCTTCTTGATAATCTTTTGCTTTATTTGTTGTTTCATTGACTGCTTCTAAAGCAGGAACATATTTTTGTAATTGCTCTCTAGTTAATTCTATTGTTTTTCCATCTAATCCAGAAAGAGTTGCAACTCCATCTTTCATATGAAAACTTGCTGAATCATATCCCGCAAGATCAGCATATCTTTTAGCTAAAAGTTCTGTATCAAGTCCTTCATCTAATCTTTGTCTCTCTTCTAAAATAGAAAGATAATCTTCATACATTTTATTAGCATAAGAACTATTAGGATCATAACTTTCATTTTGACTTAACATCATTTCATCAAAATAAAGTTTATTACTAGTGTCATATGCTTCTTTTTTACCAGCAATAATATCTAATTTATCACCATTATTTTTAATACTATTAATAACTTGTTCGACACTAGGAGCGCCCCATCCAAGAGTGCTAAGAGCTCTACTAATATCTTCTTCAGTTAATTCAGAAGAAGATTTATTATTTTTTTCCATATAATCAACTAAAGCATTAATTGTATTTTTCCCGCTTCAATCAAAAATAGTAGTAAGACCCATTTCTCTAGCTGTATCTGTTTCTTCATTATTTGATTTAGCTTGATTATATGCTATTTGTGTGGAATATTTGGCATTACGAGCAGCAAGTTCTTGATTATTAGCTTGTGCTAATATTTCCTGTTGACCATTTTTACTTATTTTTAATTGACCTTTTTCAGTTCTTTCAATATATTTAGATAATTCAGGATAATTAGATAATAACTCTAATACCAAATCATTATTTTCTTTTAATTTTTCATTTCACTCTTCAGTTCCAGTTGTTAATTCATCTAATGCATTACTAACTTTATTTAGTTCTTCTAAAGAAGAAGTTAAATTTTCAACCGTTTCTTTTGTTTCTTTTCATTTTGTATTAGCTTCTTCCGCGGCTTTCGCGGCATTTGCCATAGCATTTGCGTCTGCATTTCAAGCATCATAAGAAAGTTTTAACACAGCAACTACAGCTGCGACTGCTCCCGCAACAGCTAATATAATAGGATGTGCAATCAACCATGCACCAAAAGCTTTAGCCGCCTCTAATGCTCTAATAGCAAGTATTTTTAAAGCATTACCTAATCCAATATTTGCGACAGTACCGCCTTGTGCAGCTATTGTTTGTTTTACTTGTTCTACAGTTAATCCTGTAGTAGCTGCTATAGCAGCTACTTCTTGAATAGTATATTCTTTCTTAGTTAAAGTAGACTTTAATATAGCTATTTTTTCTTTATCAGTAGCCGCAGTAGCCGCTTTCGTTGCTAATATATAAAAACCTTTTTGTCCTATTGATTCTTTTATAAGAACATTAGCATCTCATTGAGCCATATTATTTGCTTTTTGAGCTATAACATTTGCACTTTCAGCTGCGCTAAGTGTTAAATATGCTCCTCTTAATTGCATAATAACAGGAACTGTCATCATAGCTGCCATAGAGAGGCCCATTAAAGTTTGTTCTATTTTTTCAAAAGGATTTAATTCATCATTACCTAAAGCCTCAAAAACACTACGAATACTTTGAAAAGCAAAAATAATAGACATAGCTCCACTAGCAATATTAGAAATATTATTAGCTAAATTTTGAACAGCTCCCATTTCTGCCATACCTTGCATTTCTTTAGCAGAAACTTCCGCAGCGGCTGCAGTTTGTTCAAAACGTATTTTTAATTGCTCTAAAATTATTTGTGCATCTTTACCATTAACATTTAAGTTTTTTAAAGTTTGTAAAAAATGCTCTTCAGATAAACTAATTGCATTCAAAGCTTCAGTTAACTCAGCAGAACTTGTAATTTGACCTTGCTCTATTTGAGTTAATATTTTTTGAGCATTAGATAATTCTTTTACTCGTTCCTCATCAAGTTTTTCACTTTCTATTAACTCTTGAATTATACCATTTAATCCAGCTGCTTGCGTTTGCATTTGTTTTAAAGTATCTGCGTTTATATTACCAGCTTTAACATTATTTTCAAAAGCGTTTGTTAAAGTAACTAAACCACGAGCTAATTTTTCAACATCTGAAGTTAAAGCTTGGTACATCTCACTTTCTTGTAAATTGTAACTTACACCATCCGCTTTTGCTTGAGCCATTTCTTTAAGAGCAATTGCATATCTCTCTTCAACAGTAATAGCTCCTTCTAAAGATACTTCTTCAGCCCTAATTCCAATTTCTACTGCTTCTAAAACTGATTGAAATTCTTTTTCTGCAACTGCAGCTTCTGACATAATACCTATATGTTTTTGAGCGCTTGCATTTAATTTATCTAATTGTTCTTGAGACATATTTCCCATATATTGTTGAACTTTAGCTATATTATTTGCCATATTGTTCATATATTGATTATCAGTATTTAAACCTTGACCTCGAAGCTGAGCTTGCGCATTTCCAATTTGAGTATTTAAATTTTCTTTAGCTAATTGATTTGTCTGTCTATTTAAAACACTATTACCTATGCCTTGAGCAATGTTTTTGCTAAACACTTTGGTAATAATAGCACCTAAACCAAGTAAGGCGTTACTTCCACCACCAATAGATTGAATTAAGTTATCAAATGTCTCTGCTAACAAAGTAGCAGCATCAATTAATCCATAAAAATCATCTGTATCAAATGCCTTGGTGAAAATACCTTCAATAGTTGCACTTAAAGCATTTAAACGACCTTCCATAGAATCACGATAAGTTTCTTGCATCCTATCGTAAACTTCTGTCCCAGTTTCTTGTTGAGAAGTTTTTAATGATTTTTCATAAATATCCGCACTATTCATTAATGCTTCAAAACGAGCTAACTGAAAACGACCTGCAACAGTTTTAGCCAAAGCAGCTCTTTGTGTTTGATCTAAATCTTGCCACACTCCCATTAAATCTTGAATAATATCACCAGCATCCCTTAATTTGCCAGCATCATCTAAAACTTCAACTCCAACTTTTTCAATAGCTTTAGCAAATGACCCCATATTTACGCCATCTTCAAGGGTTTCACCTAAACTAATATCAGCAATACGAGAATATAAAGTTTTAAGACCATTACCAATATTTTCAGGAGCTTCACGAGTAGTAGCTTCAATGGCAGCAATATGAGCCGCAAACTGATCCATATCAACACCAACAGTGGTAGCAACAGCCGCAGCTTTCTGAGAAGCAACAGAAAGTTCTTCAACGCTAACAGCCGCATTATTTGCTACTGCCGCTCATTTAGAAACAGCATTACCTATATCATCAACTGAGATATGAAAAGCATTCATATATGCGGTAATTTCATCAGATGCCATTGCAGAATCTTGTCCAGAAACGTTTGCTAAGTGAACAGCATACTCGCCTAACTGTGTAGATGTTTGTAAACTATGACCCTGACGAATAAATACTTCTGTAGCATTTGTCATTTGAACAGTAGTACCACCAAGACGTTTAGCTGCTTCATTAGCCTGAACAGCAAAATCATTCATTGCTTCTCTAGAAGAGGCAGTAACCATTTGAATATTAGTTAAAGATTTATCTAAATCTTTAACGTATTGAACTGATTGATGAATACTATTCATAATACCACTAAACATACTGGCGATCACGCCTCATCTAAATGTATTACCAAAAGTATTAGCAATTTTATCAGTAGTAGATGAAACTTGTTTCATACCAGTATCAATTTTTGTTAATTGACCATACATTTGGCCAAAAGCACGAGTTCCTTGGCTCCCTAAACTAGAAAAACTTTTATAATAACTATTAAGAGTTTGATTACCTTTTGTTAACTCAGAATTAAATTTTTTTATATCTAACATTCCAAGTTTTCCATTAAATGCTTTAGTTAATGCATTATCAACTTGTTTAATATCTGCCATAGTTTTTCTAAAAGCATTATCAGGTATCAAACCTTGAGCATTTTTAGATACCAAACTATTTTGTAAAGTAGCAAGTTCAGCTTTTAATTTAGCGATACCAGAGCTATCTAAAGTTGTTCTAATTTGATATTCTACGGTGTTACTATATTTTGCCAATGTTCTCACCTTTCTTTGTTGAACTGGTGACAACTCCAAGAGTCTCACCGTAATTCCTTTTATCTCTAACTTAATAAAGTAATATATACCCTAACTAATATAAAAGAAAATAAAAGAAAATAATAAAAAAAAGCCCCTGCGGCAGCTACGCCGCAGAGGCTTCGTTAATTAACAAATATACGTATATTTAATAATTATAAAAGACTATCTTCGGGTAATTCTCTTACCTTTTGTTCCATTGGTAAACGATTATTCATTCCCCAATTATCAGCTAATTGCAACATATCTAACACACCAGCTTCTGAAGAAGCATCCCGCAATTGCTGGGCCGCATTTTGAACAATACTCCCACTTAACTCTTGGATATTATTAAGCAAACCACGAGCAGAGATAGTATATTTATTATATTCTTCAAACCAACGTTGTGCATTATCACTTAAATCATCAAGCGCTTCCGCATAATTTTTAACCATTTCATCCATAGTGCCATCTTCTACAAGCTTTTCCCAAGCTTCAACGACACCTTGGCTAACTAAATGTGAAATTTCATCTTTGCGGTCATCATTAAGTACGATCGCCGCAAAACAATATAAAGCACGTTCAAATATAAATGAATTTAAAAATCCATTTTCTTCTGCAGCTTGAATTGCAAAATTAATAATATCAAATTGTGCGGCAGAAGATAATGCAGATGTTTTTTCTTTATTAATATTTAATGACATTATTCCTCCTTTTGTCTCCTAATATTAGTATAATATAAAATTTTTTATATGTCAAATTATAAACTAGCAGCCATTGCCATATCAATCTCAAATTTAAATTTTTTTCCTCAAAGAGTCCTAATTTTTCCCATTTGATCTTCCATACGTTTTTCAATATCAATATCTCTCATATTTGTCCCAATAGGATAATTTTTAACTACAGATTGTCTCATAGTATTAAAATTAGGAATATTAGGATAAATAAATCTAGATTGATTATTAGTTAAAGCTAATAAAATATCAGCTATACTAAAAATTTGATTATTTACAATTAATAATCCAGCAAAATCAATTCCTTGACTTGTTTTTGCTCCAGTACCAACCAATGCTCTAAACAATCCTATTCATTGAGCTGCTTCTTTAAAATCATTTCATAAATTAACTGCCATAGAATCTCCACTACTCATATTAACTACATCAGAATTATCTGAAGATAAAACAGCTAAATGTTGTTCAAATCAAGATATGCCTTCTTGTGGATTTAATAAAGTCATTGATAATAAAGAATTTAATCCAATTGCTTGTGCTGTAATTCTTTTTGGTAAAGTTTTTGCTGAACTATAACCTTTATTATTACCTTTAACATTACGACCTGACTGATATAATTTTTGAGATACAGGAATTTTTATTATTATAGACCCATCACGAATAACAATAGCTCAATCGCCTTTTTGTTGAATTTTTCTATTATCTAATTGAGCTAAAGTTTGTCCTAAAGTTTTATCGGTATTTACTGTAACAAAACCGTTAACATTGAATAATTTTTCAATAATTTCTTTGATTTCTTTAGTTTCTTTATTTTTTAAATGTCAAGCAGCATAGCTTCCAACAATTTCTCCTACTTGTTCTCCACCCAAAGCATTAAAAAGACTGCCAACACTTTTACTTAAACTTTCTGGATCAAAGGTTAATGAAGCATTTTTTGTTGTTAAAGCTGCACTAATTTGTTGACCTGTCATACCACTTTTGCCCATTTGAGCAACTTCATTTAATGTTTTTAAAATTTGTTCTAATTCTTGAAAATTACTGGCTGCTTTTTTATCTATATTTTTTTGATCTATGTTACTAAAAAAGGACATATTATATTTAGAAAAAATTGCTGGATTCATAGATTGTCCTTGTTTATATAATTGAAAACTTTTATCTAATAAGGCTGGCTCTTCTAGTCTAAAAAATACTTCAATATAACTAGCTAATAAAATTTCAATTTGTTTAAAAACATAATCTGCTTGATCTAATACATCAGTTCCACTTAAAGAATTAAAATCTATATCTTTTCCAAAATTATCTCTAAAACCTTTTATAATGCCACTACCAGTATAAGGATCATCTTGTAATTTCTCAGTGATTGTTCTAGATAAAGCATCTCCAGCAATACTTCCTGCTCCAGAAGAAGTTCATACTTTTAATAAACTTTGCAATTGTTCAAAATTTATATTTTGCAATTGTCAACAAGAAGGTGCATTCATTTTAGCAAAACCATAAACAAAATCAGATAATATTTGAGATTTAGCATTTTCTATAATTTGAGGTGGAGAAACTTCAATATTAGGCATGTGAAAATGTAACTTACTAGATTGAACTCTATTTAAGTGTACGCCTGAATCTTTTTGAGTATTTTTAACAAAATGAGCGCCAGTTCCTCGTTGATACTTAGATAAAGAATCCATCTTCACCTCCTTGTTTTTTTATACAAAAATAAGGGGCGCTCGCGAGAGCACCCCTTATTCTTTTCATTAATAATACTATGGTGTAGTTGTTCCTGTAGTTGTTCCTGTAGTTGTTCCTGTGGTTGTTCCTGTAGTTGTTCCTGTAGATACAACTGTACCAAAGATAGTCTTACTTCCATAAATTTCATCATAGTATTCATCGCTATCCTTAGTACCACGGTCTTCATTGTGACCAAGAACACCATAATCAATATAATTATGAGCAGTAGCTTGAGGATCAAGAATCTGAAGAGCAGCCATAACTTTCTTTGTCTTATCAAACTTAGTATAAGCTGGGAAGGCATCAATTGTAAATGTAAATGTTGATGGATCACCAGAGTTAGCCATACTAAAGGTAAAGTTAGACTGAATCTTTCCACGCGGAATTACAAATTCAGCAGGGAAGTCCTGACCGGTAGCTTCATCACGGAATAATGTAGAAGCCTCAATGTAATAATATCCAGCAAAGGTCTTAGCATCAATCTGAAGTTCTTGAGCTCCTTCAGTATAACGAGCATAACAATCAATACGAACTGTTTGACCAGCTTGAATATCTTCATCCGGATAATCTTCAGCATCTAAAATAAAGATAACATTAGTATTGGCTGCTAAATCTTCAATTGCACCATCTGCACCAATTGTAGCTGACTCAGCTGTATCTGTTCCAGTTTGAATCTCAATTTCCTCTGCTGTAATAGCACTAAGAGAAAGTTTTTGAGCACCAGCACTATCAAGTGTAGTAGCATAGATAGGAGCTTCGATAGAAGCAATTAACTGAGCGCCATTACGCATTTCATAAGGAAGCTTAGCAACTAATTTTGGACTTTGTTGTGTTCCCACATCCTCAATAACCAAATCATATGTTTGATGAACATAAATATATTGAGCTGCACTGGAATCAGTTGCATTTGCACCCTTAACAACACCTGCACCAGAAAGCATATGAAAACTTAATGGAGACATAAGTGCATCTTCGACGGTAAATGTAAGTGTTTTCTCGCCGTCCCAACCAATTAAACGAGGATTACCTTTACCACCCTGTGCATATACAGTTGTAGCAGCACCTTCAAGAGAAGATGTCTTTGCTGTATCTAAATAAAGAACAGGCTGCATAGCATCAAAGTGTTGGTTACCAATGTCTACTGCGGCAAGTGGCTTGAAAACAACATCGCAAATTTCGCGAACACCAAATCGCATGTGTTTTCCTCCTTTAGAAAAAATCTGTATACATATTTTTCCTTAGTAATTTTCTAGTTCGCGCAAACTAAAAAATTTCTATATAATAAATCGGCCAAGGCACCGAATTATTACTGATATAATGTTCTAAACCACTCTTTTGGCTCTTCCATCTTAGAAGTATCCATTAGAGGAGTTGTAGCAACTTTAGAATAAAAATCACTAGAAACTTTAGCAAAATAACGATTAAACGCATCATATAATTGAAATGGAGTATAATTATAAAATATATTTATATCCATCTGCATTCCAATAGCAAGAATAGATGTATATCTTCCAAACAAAGATTGACCTGCTTCATCTGTTTTTTGTTGTGCAACTCTTTGTCGCCCACGTTTAATCTTTTCCGCAATTTCCGCGGCTTTGCTGTTTGCAGGATTATAATCCCTTTCTTGATCATTTTGTGGTTCAAATAAATCATTAATTACGTTTGAAAATTTTTCAAAATTAAAAGGAGTAATGCGACCAACTGGCCTTTTTTTACCCTCTTCTTCCATTAAAAATAATATTGAATTATCATCAAACTTAATTTCATAATCTGGAAAAATTAATTCAAATAATTTATCAACAGAATCTTTAATCATAGGTTCGTTTTTAAATATCGTCATAAGTAATTGAAAATCTGATATAATTTCTAATTGAGGATTGCCCTCTTTTACCTCTTTAACTAAATTTTCAGGATGAGCAAAAATATTAGTAATAATTAAAAATTCATCTTCACCAAACAATACCACGTCTTTTACCCGAGGTTGTGTTAATATAATATTACAATCAGATATTGGAACAGGTAAACCAGAAAGATATAATCCTACTTGTCTTAAATCTCCTTTTATCGCCATAACAACCTGCCTTAGCTCGCAGGATAAGTATATTCTGATGGTAAAGTATCATCAATTTTTTCTCTATCATCGTTTCCATGTGTTGCACGATAACGAATTAACATACCACCTAAATATTCATTAAGAACTACTTCTTGCGCACCCATAAATTGCAGAGTACCAATACCACTTAATCTAGTTTCATTCATTAAGCCGTCAATGTATCCTGCAATTTGATAGGGACGTAATTTATAGTCTTCAAGTTCTCAATAATCTAAATGGCATATAATTGTAAAACTAATAATACAGTCTCGATAATGCGGATTCTCTGTAGGAGTAAAACTATCAAATTCTAAAAGAATATAAGATTTTACTTCTTCATGCTCAGGAAATGTTAACTTAGGTACTGTCCGCAAATATTTACCATCTTTTAAATCATGCAAAGTTTTTTTGTCTATAATTTCTTGAAATTGTTTTTGAGTTTCATCAAGGCAATTTGGCGTATTAACTACCAGCAACCTTTTTAACTTATCACTATAAGGTCTGCTTTCTACAAATAGTTTACGCCAAATTGTCTCTTGATCAACTTCACAGGAGAGGAAAGTATTTTTAAAGTTTTTAGCTAACAATACCGATGCTGCCTTCATCACTACCTCCCCACAAACTATTAATTTTAATTGGCATTTCTTTTACGCCATATTCAACAGTATCACAAACTAAAGTAAACTCACCCTTCTTGCCAGTAAGTACTTCAATTACACATTTAGTACCATCTTGTTCAACAATTCTAACTAAATTAGAATTAACACTAAATGTTCCATTGGCTTTATAAGTATAAAAATCATATGGATAAACTTCAGTCGGACCTTCAATATAATAAGTTCTTTCCCAGTCAATAACCGCGTCTAAAGTTTCATCGTTTCCATATGAAACAGTATAACCACCAACTGCGCCATCATATATACGAACTTTACATATTTGTCCGTCATCAAGAATTTCTGTTATTTTAACTCTTGAATTACCAGTAACCTTCCATTCTTTCTTTTCATCATAATACTCTTTTGGAATGAAATATCCAACAATAGTATCTTGTTCAACAATTTCTTCTCCAATAATATGACTTTGATTAGAAGCATCTATAATTTCTGGTAATTCAGCAATAGGATTGTCATAATATTCTTGAACTTCTAATTCTAATACTCCAGGAACAGAAATAGAATCTGTAACCTGAACTTCCCATATATGATTATCAACTTTAATATGTGTAAATCTATCAAAAAATGCTCTTGTCTGAGCATTGTTTTTAATAAAAATTGTTCCAGATAAATTTAATTCATTAACATTAATACCACGTTTAATAAACCAACGAATATCTGTTTCTGTTGGCCCTTGAAAATAAATTCAATAAGTAGTATCATCAATAGTTAAAGTATATCTACACCTAATAATTTCAGAATGCAAATATGCTAATTCTGTTAACTTTGGAAGATATACCATTCAATGTGTACCATCATCTAAACACTTAAATACATCTCCTGGCTCTAATTCAGAAGCATATTCTACTGAAACAATTTTTTTATCATAATCTGGCTTTAAGTTATCTTCATTAATTAAAGCCGGTCATGCCGCGTGTAAAGGAGTCTCTATCATGCGGCTATTGTAATCATTTTTTAACGCTGCCCGTAACCCATTTAATTTTTGCTGATTAATTCTACCCAGCATATCTCCGCCCATATGCTCAAGTCTTGCCGCTAAAGTTTTAATCGACATTTCTTTTTAACCTATCTACTAAACTGCAACATTCAAAAATAGTGCGGCGGTACTTCATAAAATCTCCCTCTTCGCCTTCTTCAATTAATCCCTCTAACTTACAAATTAAAGAAAACAAATCTTGTTTATCAGGGAATAAATTATACATACCGGTTAATTCAAGAGTAATTGTTTCAAGTGGTTTAATCCACTCTCCACCCTCTTCCCGCATCGGTAGCAGTTTAAAAATTTGATTCCCAACTCTTTTTAAACATTCTCCAAGAGTGTAAGAATCAGTATCTATACTAGATTCAAAAACACATAACATTACAAAGGCTCAACAATCTGGGTATATGCAGATAAGAAATAATTATTCTTATCTCTTTTACTACGTCTGCGGTAAAGACGTTGTAAATGAAGACCTTTTTGTTCATATTGGGCTTTAAGGGCTGTTAATTGTTTAATATGACTCGCCTGAGAAGTGAATTTAAAATCTGTACCACTATATTTTTGTCTAATTAAATCAATAGTAGCTAATTGATAACCAATTCATTCACTAATCATATATTGGCGAATAATCATCTTTTCTTCAAGATTTAGTTTTACACCAAATGTTTTATTTTCTAAATCAATAGTATCAAATAAATTTTTCTCATATGGAAATTCAAAGTGCGGGAGAGCTGCTAAAAGAATTTCTTCTAACAATTCTTCAGTATCTTCCCTAGTCATTTCCATAAACATATCATCTGTTATGCCAGCTAAGAAAAAATCATATTGTTCTTGGAAAGGAGTTATTTCTTCTAAGTCATCTGGCATATCAATCTCCTTTCTCAACTAGTGGCGAACACGTCTCCCACCAACTGTAACGCTTTGGCTAGAACGACGAGTATGCGGAGCTGCTGCCGCATTTTTATTTTCAATCGCCTCGGCTTGTTCTTTAAAATTAATCATATTATTTACATCGACACCAGTAATTTCTTGAATTGCTTTTCTTCTATTGGTATCGGGAATTTTCAACTGTACTGCCCTATCAACTAACATATTTTTAATACCTTCAGGCCCAAACTCTAAAGCATCTAAAAGTTCGTCAATAGGACTGGATGTGAGCGCCGCATCAATATCTTTAATTGTCCAATCATATTCTACCATTGTTGGATCAATATTAAATTCTTGACGAAGCTCATTATTAAGAATACATAAATAATTATGTAAAAGAATTTGTCCACCAGTTTGATAATTTAAACGTCTAAGTTCATCTACTGGCACTTTTTTTGTTTCAAATGGATTAAAAACAACCCTACGATTTAATTCATCAATCTTATAAACAACCATATGGTCTACAAGATTACGAACTTCTACCATTTCTTTATCTTCTAACATTTTTTCTCCTTTTATCTCTTTTTAAAAAAATAAGGGGAGGAAGGAATAATCCTCCCTCCCCTTAAAATAAATTAATGTTCGGACATGATATTAATATTAATTAACAATAGCGATATCATTAATTATACTCAAATTATGTCCTTCTCCGATATATTTTTCTTGAATGGTAGCAGGTGTAAATACACCACCATTGAAAATAAACTTAGTAGTTGAATCTCCATTATCACTATAATATATTTTATTTGTTCCTTTAATATATGCATTTTCAACTGTTATATTACTGGTCTGATTTGAATATAAAATAGCCCCATTTCCAGATTGTATATTTTGAGTGCTATTATAATAGGTAACATTAATTCCATTCAAAATTATTTTGCTACCTTGTATTGCAATAAGACCACAGTCTAGTGCAAGGTTGTTTGGTCTAATACCTTTTAAAACTCCATTATCCATAAATGGTTTAGTCCAAGTATTATCCATAAATTCAACTACTGCTGCATTAGAAGCACTTATTTGTCCCATAGAAATTTCTAGATTATGACCATTTAAATCAATAATTGTATATCCTTTATTATATACTTTTATTTTTTCAACTGTGCCTGTTTCTACTATATCGGAATTTAGAATTATTTTTGTGGGCAAATCATTATCAAATGCAACATGAATTAATTCATCATAAGTATCAACATATGCTATATTAATATCATCGCCCGGATCTACCTATGGAGTGACTGTGCCAGGAGTAGGGGTAACTGTACCACTATCATCAGGAAGATTATGTAAACGTGTTACCTTGCTAAGATCAGTGTTACGATAGCTAAGCATAAAGTTTGTGAAGAATGTAGCAATGCCAAACTTCTGATAAGTCTGGAAATCTGTGCTCCAGTCATCATTATCTTCGACTGTGCGGACGCAAGTGCCACCCTCAAAGACTAACTTAACAGGCTTTTCGCTTCCAACAGGCATAATATAAGCCTGAGCAGGATCAACTACCTTCTCAGTATTTGTTTCATCAACCATTGACTGAGGAAGGATAATTACTTGATGGCCCTTATAATTGCCAAGCATACCATTTGCCCAGAGAGCATCTTTCATGTTGTCAGAAACCCACCCCTCAGCAGGAAGCATCTTAGCAGCAAACTCAGCTGTGCAATAAATAGCAGAACGACCATAAGCATCGCCAATAGCTAAGAGTTCGTCCATTGTAGCCTCATCAAAACCAGCAACTTCAGCACGCTGAACAGCAGGAAGATTTGCTACTGTGGCCTCAAGAGCCTTAGCAATCTCACGATAAATGTATTCATCCATACCTTCAATAACAAGACTTGTAAGATCGGAGAACTGGAGACGACCATCGAGGAATTCCTCGAAGCCAATGCGGGCAGCGCCACCAATGGCAGATGTCTTAACTTCAATCTCACGACCATCAAGCATGAAGACCTCGTAGCGGCCAGCTAAACCAACACGAGTAACAAAATTCTTCTTGGCACGAATCTTAGCAGCTTCAGTAATACGCTGACGGAAAATAGCCTTATCGCCCTGTGCAACACGACGAACATCAGCAAACTGCATGTATTGCTGCTCAACACGAGCAGGAAGAACCTCATTAATTGACTCTTCAATTAAGCGGAAAATAGTATTCTGATTTTCCTTATATGTACGATAATCAGAGGCTAATGCACGGAACTCTGTAGCAAGAGCTTCATTAACCTGATCAAGTGTAAATTTCTCTTCGCCAAAGGAGTAAGCAACTGGAGCCTTTGGATCAGCAGAAACTGCAATGCGAGCTAATTCGCGTAGATCTTTATAATCCATTATATGCTTCCCTCCTTCAATTAAGCCTTGATGCACTGTAACTTAACAGCAGGCTGACCATCAGGTAATGTCCATTCCTTAACAACACGGAATACTACGTCACCATCATCACCCGCGGCAAGGATGCCATCTTCGCCAGGGGTAACATCGTCGCCGACTTCAAGTTCAGTGTTCTGTGCGAACATATTAGTTGTAAAAATATCACCAGCTACAATGCCAAAGACACGAGGATAAATCTTACCATCATAGGAATCCTCGACTTTCTGTGCCCAGTCCTTGTGCATCTGGTGACGTTCATCATAAAGCTTTTCCTCATTGTAAACGAGCATCCAAGCGCCATCGCCGTCAAAGTTGACTTCGCCTGCGGCATAGTCATACTTTACAAACATACCATTCTCAAGGACTGTAATGTCCTCGGCGGCGGGGAGCTGCGCATAGACGCGACCATCACGAGGAGCGGATAAATGATTAGGCTCTACCTGACCATATCCGTCGCGTTTAATGGTAATTGCCATATTAGCACTTTCCTCCTTTAATTTACTTGCCTACTGTTTGACGGAGTGCCTGTACCATGCTTGGTACAAACCCCGCAACTTCATCATCTAGAGAGAATGTTAGGCTTGGATCTTCTTCCTTGACAGGTTCAGCTTCAAAATTAATATCATCTTCAGCTTTACCAGTTAAAGAGTCAAAGTCTACATTCTTTTTGACATAGATGACAGCTAGTTTAGATTCAATTTCTTCTAAACTGTACTCTGATTTGTGCTCAATAACATCTGCTTTATCTTCATCAGAAAGCATATGATATGAGTTAATCAATGCATCCTTTTGCTGATTCTCGATGCCTAGCTTGAA
>Ga0310690_10005626_pt1 | contig 16896 bp, 34 predicted proteins | sample AusTroGonzalo_MG_2_FD_207661 | JGI IMG/M metagenome (GOLD analysis project Ga0310690, IMG submission 207661) | Bovine rumen microbial communities from tropical cattle in Woodstock, Queensland, Australia - Gonzalo_04 (v2) (version 2) | ecosystem: Host-associated > Mammals > Digestive system >...
CCAGAACAGTAAAGCCGAGTTCATCGAGTTCGAACCAAGTTCGGACCCCGTCCTCGAAACCAAAGTCGTCAAGTGTGTCTGCTCCGACGACAAGACCAAGCAGTTCAACGAGAGTTCAATCATCAAGGTCAACAACGAACACACGCAGATAACATTAACATTATTAAAATTATTGAAGGTATTCACTTGAATTGTTTCCGCCATTATGTATGGAAAATGTGAAAGTCCAATCCGAGTTTTTGTCAATCCCGAATTGGACTTTAATTAAAATTAAATTTATTAAAATTATTAAAGCGATTAAAACAAAAAGGGTCTGCTGAAACAAATCAGCAGACCCTTTGCATTTAACCGATTGTGTGTATCAGCACCAACCTTTCAATGCAGAGAAACATTCCTTTGAAACCGATTGTGTGAGTTCGTAGGCGAAACACGTTGTGTTGCTCGGGTTTCTATCAACGATACTTTGCAGTATCTTGACTTGCTCCTTTGTCATTCCTTTGACGAGTTTCTCCGCATACTCCTTCAATAGTTTCTGCTCGTGCTCGTAACCTTCTTTCTCGTTGTCGAACAACTTTCCGTCCGCAGTGCGGAAACGTACAACCGATATTGTCTCCATAATGCGCCCCCTTTTTAATAGACTTGTTCGTAACTAAATTTGTAGCCGTTGTGCAGAAACCCAGTGTATGACGATAGGAAGTCGGTAACGAAACTTTCAATCCTACATTTCAGTTCGTCTCCCTCAACACCCTCTTCGTCAAGGTATGAGCAATCAACATTGTTCGGGAGTTCAACATCCTCTCCGTCAGTCTCCCAGTCTATGTCATAGACCTCTACTTTGTAACATTTGACTTTCATAGTACATATTGTTTTAATTGTTTAACATACCACAAAGATACGATATTGTTCCGTGAAAGTCAAGACTTTCATAAGAAAAATTTCCGTAAAATTTTCATCGTTTCGGAAAAATAATGTCCCGAAAACTTGACACGTAACGGCAGCCTGCCGAAGTCTGTCTCGGGTTTAATAATTTTAATAATGTAAAAAAAGAAACCCGACCACCATTTAGGTAGTCGGGTTTCCGCTGGGTAGTAGTCTCCAATCTTACATTTTCAAGAACGTGGCGATAAATGCCAACTCGGTGTCCTCGCAGTATGCGTTCAAGAAAAGTCTCGCACTATCTTCGTCGCATACACTTTCAAGGTCTGCCAACCATTTTTTTCTCTGCTCATCGTCTGCGTTGTTGAGTGCCTTTGCGTACAATGCGTTGCAGATGTTAAGCAAGTCTTCGGTAAGACCATTTTCTTGGTAGTAGTCCTCAATGTGCTTTGAGAAACCGCCTTTCTCGTCTGCGTCTTCAATAAGCACGTTCGTGAGTTCTTCCAACTCGTCTTGCTTTTCGCTCAACTCGTTTTTCGCTTGTGCGATTTGGCGTAGGTACTCTCGCTCCTGCTCGTTGTGTAGGCGGACAATGGTCTCCCATTCCTTGTTGAAACTTGATTGGGCAGTCTCCCAATCCTCAATCGTTTTTTCCAAAGTTGAAATCTCAACCTCTAACTCTTGTTTCTTTTCCTTGTAACCCATAGCATTAAAGTATTTAATTGTTAAACATTTATTACATTGCAAATATACGATATTGATTTATGAAAGTCAAGTCTTTTGCAGAAAAATTTACAAAAAAATTTCCGGAAATTTCCGTCATTTCGGAAAAATAATGTCCCGAAAACTTGACACGTTGCGACAGACCTGCCCAACTCCGTCTCGGGTTTAATAATCTTAATAATATCAATAAAAAAAGTGGGGTGCATTTTCCTATGCACCCCACCGATTTGCAACCCGAAAACTCGGGACTATTCTACCTCTTCCGCGTCTATGTCTATGACCTCGTTTTCTTGTTCTGCGACACCACCAAACTGAATTTCCGCACTCATTTGTTGCATTTGGTTCATTTCGTTTAGAATGTCCTCAATTTCGTTGCTCTCGCCCTCTCTCTCTTCTTTTTCCCTCTGCGAGCGAATAAGTTCGTCAAGGTCTTGCATTTGTTGTCTCCGCATTTCTTCCGCACTTGTGTTGCGTGCTTTTACTTGTTCGTCAAATTTCTCTTGGTCGTATTCCATTGTGTGTGTATTCTTGTTGAATTTGAAATACACACGCACGTTTTGAAAGTCTCCACATCGTCTATTCTTTGAGAACGTGAAATAGCGGTCTTGTCCGTCAAAACGATATTCAAGCATTGCAGTAACGGAATGTTTCAAGATAGTGCTACCTACATAATCTCCGCCCTTTGTTTGGTGCTGAATTGCAATGATTGTCTTGTTGAATTTTTCCGCACTCGCTATCAACATATTGAGCAACATATTTTGTGCCTCAGTCGCTTTCATATCGCAGACTTGTATCATTTTTACCAACAAGTCTTGGAAACTATCAAGCACTATGAAATTGAATTTGTCGGTGTAGAAAATTGTTTCCAACGCTTTTATGCAAAGTTCCTTTGTGGTCAACCATTGAGCGAACGGAATAGTCGGCACGTTCTTTGCTATCGGGTTTTTCTCCGCATAGAATTTCAAGTCGGATTTCATCATTTCAACCGATACATATACTGGGCGAATGTTGTCATTGTTTTTACGCAACATTGACACCATATCCATAAGTTGGGTTGATTTACCTACACCGCTCTCGCCTACTGCGATGATTACGTTTTTCGTTGAGAAACCGATACCCATATCTTTGTCGCTTGCGATTGTGTCTATGCAGTCCACGTTGGTCTTGAAATACTCAAAATTTTCGTCAGCGATTTCGCCCAAGTCAACTGCTTCAACCTCATCATCTTCGGTCAAGTCCGAGAGACTTGCCAAAAGTTCCTGTGTGTGTGCCTTAACCGAGTTTGCGGTAAAACCTTTCTTGAACGTGGTTTGGCGAGTTGTAACGATTTCTTGTGGTATCTCCATACCAAAGTCCTCATCATCGTACACGTTGAACTCTCCGTTGGTGCGGATTTCTTCTTGCATTGCGTCAAGGTATCTTTTGGCGGTCGGGAACGTGATTGTCATTTGGTCTCCCATTTCGTCATTGAAAGATTTTACGCAGTCCGCAACTTTTACCGAGTGTGTGTAACTTTCCGAATTTGCGAATTTGTAACCACCATTCTTTACTGCAAACCATTGTCTAAATAGTTTTTCGTTTCTTGTTGTGCCATTTGTACGTGCCATAATCTTAATGTTTTAATTGTTAGTAAATAATTGTTTAATTGAACGAGACAAAAGTACAACATTGAAAAAGCAAAGTCAAGGTTTTGGCGAATTATTTTTAATACAAAAATGTAACTTGCTGAAAATCAGTCAAATAATTTTTAACATTATTAAAATTATTAAAATTATTCGCTTTGTTATATATAGTTCATATAATATAGCAAATGTTTGTATAATAGTAGGTGAGACCTGGCATTTCCAATTTTAGGGCATTTTCGTGCGTTCTGCGACACTTTCATATATTTTTGGGTAAATGTATCGGGGATTTCGTAAAAGTGTCTCAAATTTAATAATTTTAATAAAATTAAAAAAGCGGTACGGAAAATTCCGCACCGCCCACCTATGAAAGAAACAAAAACCTACAATTTCATTAAGATTGAAATATCGTTGTCCAAGTCATATTTGCCGTTAAGCAACTTGCCACCACCGATTTGCAACCATTTTGGCTCGTTGATTTTGAAACCCATATTGTTGCTACCGAAATTCGTAAGCACGTTTACCAAGTCCCATATTGAGGTGTGACCGCAATGAACGTATTTCTTTTGTTCGTTGCTCATCTTTGTAAGGTCATAACCTTTGCCGAGCAATTCCATTTTTCGGTGCATATATTCGGGGAAAAACTCCGCCAAGAACTTGTTCTGCAACATTTGAGCAAGTTGTTCGTCTGCCCCGAAACCGCCCATACGTGTTGTGATTTGACTGATTACACTTTCAGTCTCCAACACACTCGCTTGCGTGTGCTTCGCTTTGTTTACCAACTCAACGAAATTTTCGGGTACGAAACCATTGGACTGCATACGGAAAATGTGGTTGAATAGTTGCGTCAAGTCCTGCGGAGAGATACCGCCCAACTCAAAATGACTGAAATTGTCAATCGTCTCCATTCCGTTCGTGCAGACCAAACGCAACGCAAAGTTGTCAACACGTGTAACCCCATTCTCGCTTGTGATTGACAAACCGAATTTGTGGATTTCGTCATTCTCGTTTGTTACGGAAATTTGCTGATTTGACACCAAGCACAAACGAGAGTTGCCCATTTGCGTTGTTTTTGCGTCTATAATATCAAGTCCGTACTTGTTCGCAATGTGTTCGCCCAAGTCAAACACCGACTTGTTGCTCAAACGTGCTTTGTCATTTGACATAAGCGAAATGATTTCGTTGTTCGGTGCGATGATGATACGAACGAGTTTGTCCGCTTTCGTCATTGCCGAACGTACCGAGTTGAGAATTTGTGCGGAAATTTCGGTGTTCCCGACATTTTTGATACTTTTCTGCATACCATTGAGACCGCACTCGCTCATAAGGTCGGAAATGAAACCTTTTGAAACCGACATTGGTTTGTCTTTGATAAGCACAATGTTTTCTGTGAACGTGTTCTTGCACAACTTAATCTCCGAAAGTTGCATTGTAAGATACTTTTGTTCGTTGTTTAGGGCATTGCTTTTTGCCTCTGCCCACTCTTGCTGTGTTAAAATTTTTGTACGCATAAGTGTAAAGATTTAAGAGTTATACATTTGTTTAATTGTTCGGTGCAAATATACGATATTGATTTTCGTTTGTCAAGTATTTTGTCAATTTTTTTTCAAAATAATATATCGCATTCCCATTTCGCTTGCGGTACGTTTGAGTTCAGCGATACTATTATATGTGTGTGGGTGCATTAAACTACCCCATTTCGTGTAAAATTGTGCCGTAACCTTAATTGCTTTGCCCATAGTCCTAAATGTTTTAATTGTTAAACGTGTTGCAAATATACAACTATAAAATACGATTGTCAAGTAATTTTATTAAAAAAATTAAAATCAATTGATTATCAATGAGTTACGCACAATTATCTCTTGACTGCCCCGGGTGCTGGTGTCGAACGTGTCAAGTTTTCGGGACATTATTTTTCCGAAATGACGAATTTTTTTGAGAACCCGAACTACGGTGGGCGAACTGTCCGGGCTCGTGGCATCCGTGTCAAGTTTTCGGGGCATTATTTTTTGTGTAGGTGCAAAAAAAATCGGGGGTGCATTCCGCAACCCCGACCAAAAAAGAATTAAATTAAAATGAGTATTACAAATTCCAAACCGATGTGTCGAAACCACCAATCTCTATTATTGAGCCGTCCGATTCGTCCCAATCCTCTTGCGTGACTTCGGGGTGTTCCTTTTGGCACTCTTCCAAAGTCTCATAGTCCTCAATCCAAATCTCATTATAGTCGGTTGTTTCATTGACCTCTCCGAGTTCATTTGTGTATGCTATATGCTCTGCGAATCCGCAACCATTTTCAGTTGAATACATTTCAAACTCAACCCCGAGTTTGCGTGCATATTCAAACAAGGTGTAGTATTCGGTGCCTTCCTCCAAGTCTCCCCACATACCTTTCCCTGTATGTGCTTGTTCACGCATAGACAACGCACAATCAATCATTGCACCCTCTACACTATTTTTACACGTTCCGTCAAACTCAATGGAACTATCCCTATCGTTCCACATATCGTTGAAATCGTCATCATCGCAGATTGAGGTCTCTGCTCCTCTACCGAGCCACACACCATTCTTCTGCTCCATTCCGTCAATGAATTTCTTTACGTTCGCTTTGTCTCCTTTGACCCTTGCGATAAAACTACATAAATTTGCCATAGTCTTAATTGTTTAATTGTTTAACATTTATTACAATGCAAATATACAACATAAAATCGGGAAAGTCAAGACTTTCCCGAAAAAAATTATTCTTCCTCAATTACATTGTCAATGCACTCTTCAAGAATATCATCGTCTATCTCTTCCCACGTCTCCTTGATTTCCATCATAGGTTCGCCTTGAAAACGTATAACTCCGTCCTCTACAAACTCTCCGCCCTCTTCCGACCAATGGTCGCCCTGCCAACCAGCAGTCGGGATGTAGTATTTTTTACCTACAAGTTTCTTCGCACGTTCGATAAGTTCTTTATTCTTTGCCATAGTAGTAAATTTAATTGTTTAACATTTAATTGATGAGACAAATATACAACATTGAAATTCGTTTGTCAAGTATTTTGTGAAAAATTTTTAACATTATTGAAATTATTCCGTCGGCTGACTGGGGCTGGTCTCGGACGTGTCAAGTTTTCGGCACATTATTTTTCCGAAAATCACAAAAAAAATCGGGGTTGCGGAATGCGACCCCGACCCAACAATTAAAACCATTTCTTGTATGTTTCCGACTGAAATACGGAGTTGTACATATCAAACCCCATATAGTTCACAATATCGTCTCCCTCGTCAAGTTCGTACTCGTTCCCGAAACTATCAGTACCGCATAGGAGAATATCCCCGAATTGGCTCAATTTCAACTTTGTGATACGGACTGAAATTACATCGTCATTTCCGCAATATGAAATGTAGAACGGAAAATCCGATAGGTCACATTCCTTGCATTTCTCCAAGACTGCGTAAACCTCGTTCACGCATTTCGTCTGCAACTGCTCTATTTTATTCAAGTAGTCTTTCATAGCACCAAAGATTTAGTAGATTTCAATAATATCGTTGATTGTAAAGTCCTCTCCATTCTCCCAATCCATAAGGGTTTTAAGTTCGCTTATTGACGAGACATAGAAGAAAATATCCTCGTCCTCATCGTCCACTCCGTTGTTGAGTTTTATCGTTTCGATTGAAGCACTTTCGTCATCGTGCCAAACGATTTCACATCTGCAATATGTTTCGTTGCCTTGCAATTCCATATTGCTTAATTGTTCTTTTGCTCTCGCTCCGTAATTGTTATCCATAGTCTTAATTGTTTAATTGTTCAACATTGCAAATATACGATATAATTTAGGGAAAGTCAAGTCTTTCAGCAAAAATGTTCAACCATAACATCAATAAAATCCCTCTCGTCTTGCGTCAAGTCCGCAAACATCTCTGGGTTGCAAATGTACCCCTCCAACAAATTTGAAACATCATCGCTCCAAACATCACTATCTCCCTCATAGTTTTTGTAGTCCTCAAACCACCAATCCATTTTGCAACGCATTGCCACCTTATCAAAGATGTTCATTTGGTCTCCGCTAAATTTGACTTGTGTACTCATAATGATAAAAGTTTTAATTGTTCGGTACAAATATACAACATTGATTTGCATTTGTCAAGTAAAATTATTAAAATTTTTAACATTATTGATAATCAATGAGTTACGTTATCCGACGACTGGGGGACAGTGTGGCAGGCTGGAATCCGTGTCAAGTTTTCGGGACATTATTTTTCGTGTCGAGACAAAAAAATCGGGTGGTTGTTTACCACCCGAACACTTATGCAAGAATATAAAGCACCGCACACACTATTGCCGTTATTGCTATTCCTATCGCAGTTATAATGAACAACACCGAATTTTCATAGTTTAATCTTCCCATAGCCGTTAGATTTTTTTGTATTGAACCAAATATGTTCCGCAAGGGGTATCATTGTTTATTGAGTTAATATCTATCAACTCAAACCCCTTGTAGCATTCGTTGGCGACACCAACAATATCGTCTCCGTCAAATGTTGCTATACATTGCTTGCTTTCCTCGCAAAGCGACATAATGACATTGATACGTTCCTCGTTCCCGAGTTTGGCAAACTCCGAAAGTTCCATATATGCGCCTATACACTCAACCGATTTCACGCAGTTAAAGACCCCGAAATAGAGATAGCCGTGTACGTGCATTTGCTTTACACCATTGATTTCCTCAATCGTGAAAAACTCCAAGTCTTCAACTTGCTCAACACTCAATTTTTTATTTTCCATAGCAGTTAGTTTTAATTGTTTTACATAGGCAAATATACAACATTGAAATTCGTTTGTCAAGTTTTTCGACACATTATTTTTTGTTTGCGTGCAAAAAAATCGAGGTCGCAAAAACCACTAACTTAATCTTCGTCATTCACAACATAGTCAAGATAGTCCTCAACTGCGTGTACGATAGGTATTATGCTTTCCAAATACACGTTCCCATAATTGTAGTCAAGGTAAACATCGTAGCAGTCATACCCAGTGTCAACACTCGCTTTCAAGTCGCCCTTATCGTCAATGAAGATGCTTGTGATTGTCGCAACCTCGTCTCCGTCATTCCCGACAACAAAGATATTATAGCGAATATCATTGTCAGCCAAGTCCATACGTTTGTCCTCAACTTGTTCAACGTACTTTCTAACCTCGCTGAACAATTCTTTTTCGTTGAAACCTTTCAGCAGATTTTTGTTCTTAATCTTTTTCATAAGTCTTAATTGTTTAATTGTTTTACATAGGCAAATATACAACAATGGAATGCGAAAGTCAAGTAAAATTATTAAAATTTTTAATTTTATTGATAATCAACAAGTTACATTGCCGACGACTGGGGACTGGGCAGGTGCCTGGAATTGCCGTGTCAAGTTTTCGGGGCATTATTTTTGCCCAGTACGCAAAAAAATTCGGGTGGTCAGCCAACCACCCGAACTCCAACAATTAAAACCATTCACTATTTAATATCCTCGTTGACGATGAAATAGAACATATCTCCACCGCACCATTGCTTGACGATTTCAATCAGCGAGTACTTTATGAAATCATAATCACCTTCGTTGTGGGCAAGTTGGAATTTTAAGCGGAAATCGTCATAATAGACATCATAGTTTGATATGACCTCGCCCAACTTGGACTTTGAGCATTGGTAAAGCACCCTTTGATATTTGCCGAAGACCTCAATCGTCTGCGTGTTTGTGTTTCCACGCAAAGACCATTTAATGAAATCGTACACAAGTTGCTCCTTGTCCTTTTGGTAAATCGGTGCATACGTGTCAAGCGGATTGTACCGAAGAAACTTTATGTCATTCAACTTTCCCATAATCTTTAATTTTTTAATTATTGTTAATAATGTTAATTGTTTACATTGCAAATATACAACATTAAAATATGAAAGTCAAGCAAAACGAGAAAAATCTTTCAATTCAACCCAATCTTCTATTATTGAAATATCTCCGCTCTTTTTGCATACGGAAAAAATTCGTTTGCGTTTCGCAACCTTGAAGTTGATTTCACGATAGATTGAACTGAGCGAGTTGTAGTTCTCCCTACATATCGTGTGTATCTTACCCTCATAGTCCTCATATTCAATGAAGTACTCTGTGTCTCTCCACCACGATTTTGGCTTGAGCAAATCATTCGTTTCCATAATTTTCCGAAAAATGTTATTCTTCCTCAATTACGTTGTCAATGCACTCCTCAAGAATGTCATCGTCAATTTCGTCCCAAGTGTCAAGTATTTCCATAAACGTATTTGCAAATCTGCAAACACCCTTTTCAGTGAAATAGCCACCCTCGCTTTCCCAATCATAGCCGTTCCAAGCCGCTTGTTCAATAAGGTATTCAGCCCCGACCTTGCCGAGTTGCTTTCCTTTCTCAATGAGTTCTTTATTCTTTGCCATAGTCTTAAATTTTTAATTGTTTGTTATTATTGTTAATTGTTTACATTGCAAATATACAACATTGGAATATGAAAGTCAAGTTTTCGGTCAATTTTTTCAAGGAAATTTCATCTGTCACGACGGCTGCCGAGTACGTGTCAAGTTTTCGGGACATTATTTTTCGTGTTTAGGCAAAAAAATCGGCACGTTTCACAACGTGCCGACAACCACTAAAACAATATGACAAAAACAAATCCCTAATCTTTTTCAATGCAGTATTCAGCAAGAATTTCCAAGTCGCTCCAAAATGAGCCGTCACAATATGCGCCTGCCATTTTTGACGCAAGTTTCGTCATACTGAATGCGTCCGCCTTTCTTTGGTACTCTATCGGCAAGTCATGAATGCTTACTGATGTTATAGGGTACTCATCGTCCCCGATAAGTGTTCTAACATAATCGTCACTGTCTTCATACGATACGAATATCAATGCACGTTCGTTTACTGCGTCCTCAAACACACGTTGCGAAAATTCGCTTGTGTACTCTTTCTCCAAAAATTCGTCCAAGTCAATCGGTGTGTCCTCTCTCTCCTTGTATTCCTTCTCAACGAAAGAACGTGGGACTATAAACACGAAGTTGCTATCATAGCCTTCGTGGTCAACCTTGCAGTGCAGTTGTATCGTGTTGACCTCACTGCTCACAAATGGAAAATACTTTGTTCTCATAGTCTTAATTGTTTATTGTTTACATTGCAAATATACGATATAATTTCGGGAAAGTCAAGTCTTTCCCGAAATTTTTTCAAATTATTTCGCCTTGTAGTATATAGCCTCTCCATTGCTGAAATGACCGCCACAAACGTATTTCTCCGATGATTGTTCGTAAACGTGTTTCTCAATCTTCTTTCCGAGACCATAGGCACGTTTCAGCACGTTCTTGTTCTTGATTGTATCAAAGTCCTCGCTCGTCAAATACTCTCGTTCCCCATAGCCGTTGTCAATGTAGTCGTGTACGATTTCAAAGGCATAGTCAAAACTCATACCCGAATAGTAACCCGAACACGCAATGCAATGCACGAGTATCGTGTAGTTTCCGTTCACACGTTTCTCAATCGTACCCATATAGTAGCCACCATAGGAGCGGTTGAAGTCAATCGGACATTCGCTTGCCTTGTAGTATTCGCAATTCTTGAACACGCCTTCCCCGACAATGCGTTTCAGTTCGTTCTCAACGTACTCCATTTGTGAGTTGTAGTCCTCACTCATCATATCATAGAGAACGTCCGTATCGTCAGCATATTCGGGATAGTCCTTTTTGTAATCGTCAACATAAAAGTTCACGATGTGATAGTTGTTTGCGTCATAGTGACAAAAATTTGCAGTTCCCATAGTAGTAGTGTTTTAATGTTAGTACAATTCGTCCCATTCCTTCATAAGGTCTGTGAATGTATCGTTGTCCTCTACCGATACCAACTCAACAAAATCCCCATTGCCCTCTTTCGTGCATAGGTTAAGACCCTCAAACTTTTGCTTGATTTCTTCCAAGTTGTTGCCCTCTACAACAATCTCGCTCCTAAATGTTATTCTTGCTTTCATAGTAATTAAGTTTTAATTGTTTTACATAGGCAAATATACATTATTGATTTGCGAAAGTCAATAGTTTGAGCAAAAATTTTTAAGGAAATTTCGGGGACTGGGGAACGCTGGTGTCGAACGTGTCAAGTTTTCGGGACATTATTTTTCCGAAATTCACAAAAAAATTCCGTGTGCGATTTTTGGAAGGTTGGCACGCACACGGAACATCAGTCGGTTTAGACCCGAAGAAATCTTACATCATAGACAAGCGGACTGCGAGTTCGTGGTTGTCCACGTTCTTGTTTCCGCACACACGAATTTTCAACTCGTCAATGCCCCTCATCATACGGAGAGCCATTTCAATCTTCGCTACTGAGTTTCCTCTCAAAAGAGAGATTTGGTTTTCAGTTACATTTGCCATAATCTTAAAATTTTAATTGTTTGTTATTATTGTTAATTGTTTACATTGCAAATATACAACATTGATTTTCAAAAGTCAAGTCTTTTAGCAAAAAATTTCACACAATCTTATTATGAGTGCAAGTTGCTCCTCTAATGGAAGACTTGTGAAATGGTCTGTGTGTTCCTCGTTGTTTCCGTCATTGTAGCATACAACAACATTTCCGTCCTCAACGTACATAGACTTCAATTCACGGCTCTCCTTGTAGTAGCACACATTCCCCTCGGGTGCGGTATCTTCTTCCCAATAGTTGAACACTGGGAAATCAACTCTTTCGTTGTTCTCAACGAAACTTGCAATGAAGTTGGAAACTTGACCTTGCAAGTTCGGCACAACATCTTTTATCTTTATAAGTTTCTCCATAATGATATAGGTTTAATTGTTTATGCAATAAGATATAGGTACAATGCACGTTTGTAGTCGGTTTCCGACTTCGTGTGTATGTGGAACTCCTTGTTAAGGTTCTTTACCTCATCGTCATTCAACTTTGCAACGAAGTCCCAAGTTTCTTGCTTATCGTGTCTTGCGGAAACCTCTTCCGCTCTTCTAATCAAGTTATCCATTGTGTGTATGTTTTAATTGTTTTACATAGGCAAATATACAACAATGATTTGTGAAAGTCAAGACTTCGGGCGAAAAAATTTCACACACGCACGGAAACCTTAACTACGGTGGGGGAAGTGTCCGGGCTGGGCTAAAACGTGTCAAGTTTTCGGGACATTATTTTTCACATCGGGCAAAAAAATTCGGGGTCGGTCTCCCTGACCCCGAATTTACTCATTGGGTTTGACTGACCTCTTATAATGTCAGTTCAAATTCGTTCACATCTATCGTGCTACCGCACTTGATTGAGCGGATATTTTCAATTCTAATGTCCGCACACCGAACGATATTTTCAGCCGAAACACCTTGTCTCTCTGCGGTTTTTTGAGACTTGTAATCATCTCTCGCTGACGGGCAAAGCATATCTTGTTCCTCTGCATACGAGATTTCCATTTCTCCCTCTGCGGTAGGTATCGTGTACTTTGCTTTCGGTGTCCACGTTGGTTTCATTGAAAGGTAAAGATTTCCGTTGTAGTAAACAGCAACATCGTTCACTCTCTCTCCCCATTTTCGGTTTTCCTCAACAAAATTCGGATTTTCCTTTTGTACAAGACTTACATAGTTGTCAAAGTGTGTAACCACTCTCGCATACTTTGATACGAAAGGTATGCCGTTCGCTTTGATTTCTTTGCGTGTGTTCTTTTGTGTGCGGTAATCAACTGCAATGTAGATTTTACGTTGGTAAGCATTGTACGCAACCTCAAACACTTGTTTTTGCTCGTCAGTAAGTGTGTTATACACACCCAAAGCCAAAGCATACACGTTGTTTTCAACATTCGTACTTGCAGTTACTACTGCTTGTTTGGTTAGGTTTTCAAAAAATGTTTCCATACTTGTTAGGTTTTAATTGTTAGAACTTGTTTTTATTATTTGATACAAAGATAAGTTATTGAAACGCAAAAGTCAATAGTTTGGGCGAAAAAAAATTCATTCATACTGCATTTTTTTTTGTAACTCATTGATTATCAGCAAGTTACGCTCGGGAAGTCGAAGATAGCCTCACCCAGCTTCCGTTCCGTGTCAAGTTTTCGGGACATTATTTTTCGGAAATTCACAAAAAAAATCGGCACGTTTCACAACGTGCCGACCTCCGAAAAAATAGTAACCTAAATTTATAAAAGTATGGAATTTACTCTACAAGTCGGAAACGTGAATAGTTCACATAATCCCATTTCTTTGCTCGGTGATACCACCAAAACTTTATGTAGGCACACAACCAACATTGTGCGTAAATAATATCGCATAGGGCGAGCATATCGCCTTTGTATGCCTTAATGCTGAATTTGTATTTGTATCGTTTCATAGTACATTATGTTTTAATAGTTGTTGCAAATATACAACATTGGTTTGCCTTTGTCAAGTAATTTTATTAAAATTTTTAATTTTATTGATAATCAATGAGTTACGTTATCCGACGACTGAGAACTGGGCTTGAGTCTGGGGATTACGTGTCAAGTTTTCGGGACATTATTTTTCACATTGCCACAAAAAAAATAGGGCGGTCTTAAAGACCACCCCCATAAAACCCCTCAATTTTCTTTCCGTATTCCTCATCGGTCATATCTCCCTTTTCCACAAGTCGGTCAATCACCTCCCCGAGTTGGTCGCAGTAAATTCCGTCAATGCGTTTCTTGATTTTTCCGTTGAGTTGGGTTGTTGTTATCACGTACAAATCGTCTCCCCGATTGTAACTGATATTCACAATTCCCTTGTGCTTGAAACCCGATACACGAAACGATAGTGTCGCCATACCCTCAAATTCCCTCGCAGTCCAAGAACGTGAACCCCAAGACCAAATAACATTTCGGTCAACACTTGCGAACAACTGCTTTTGTATCGTTGTCGCCACCATAGTAATGTATTCCTTTTCCATAGTAGTAAGTTTTAATTGTTTTACATAGGCAAATATACATTATTGATTTGCGAAAGTCAAGTTTTAGGGCGGAAATTTTTCACGCTTAACTACGGTGGAAGGTCAGCCTGTGCGCCTCGAGGTCCTCAGACTGGAACACGTGTCAAGTTTTCGGGACATTATTTTTCGTGTCGAGACAAAAAAATGCGGTCGGAGTTGACCGACCGCATATTCCTATAATGAGTAACCATTGTCCGTCCACACCTTTTTTATTTCCTCATCGGTGTATATTTCGGTCATCGGGTACAAGTTCTTCAACGACTTTTGCTTCCCCTCATACGGGTGTTCAATGAAGATGCCCAAACCGCCACGCCAAAAAGTTTTTGCCTCATTCAGCACCATTCGGCTAATGTTGGTCATTATTGTTATGTTTTTCGTATCAGTACGCCAATCGTAATGCTCACGATAATAGATTTTGCATTCGAGTTTTATCGTTTGTTCCTCGTTAAGAAACACGTTCTTTGTCAAATAATGCTCACAACCGTTCAAAAGGTACGAATATACGTCAAACGCAAATCCGTTCTTACACGGCTTTGACCATTTTTCCGCCTGCTCCATTGTAATCTTTGCCATAGTCTTAATTGTTTTAGTTGTCAATCATTTAATTATCTGCTACAAAGATAGTCCATTTCGTTGCAAAAGTCAAGTTTTCTTGCAACTTTTTTCAAGGAAATTTCATCTGTCACGACGGCTGCCGAGTACGTGTCAAGTTTTCGGGACATTATTTTTACAAAATGTGCAAAAAAATCGGGGTCGGTTATTCCCGACCCCGACTGACTACTTGTGCACCACTTCCAATTTTCTGCATTTATCCGAGACCACAAAGTATTTTATAGTGCTCTCGGTTCTTTTCTCATAAGTACCATTGCCGACTGCAACTCCGACAAAAAATTTATTACATTTATCCATAGCATATAGTTTTAATTATTAAACATTATTTTTCCCAACAACAAGCGACCATAGCGACCGCCAATATAGATATTGAAACGCCTATCGTTCCCAATACTACCATACCGCCAAACGTGTACGAGCCGAAAAACACGCTCGCTGAAACACGTATTCCGTATGCGAATGTAAGTATTCCGCACACAACCGCAAAAATGTTATTCAATTTTTTCATATCAATAAGTTTTAATCGTTTAGGCAAATGTACAAAAATAAGTTGCGTTTGTCAATAGTTTGGGCAAAAAAATTTTCACACCGCTCATACAGGACAATCCTGAAGGCACAGAAGTGGAACGTGTCAAGTTTTCGGCACATTATTTTTACAAAAATTGCAAAAAAATCGGCACGTTTCACAACGTGCCGACCAACCAAAAAACAAAAACACCAAATGAAATTATTCACTAAAACACGTTTCACAACGTGTACCACTTGCTAAAAATCAAATTCCCATAGGGTCTGCACCATACCGAGTATCGTGCTGACCGCACCGACAATAATGACTATTTCGTCTGCACCCTCAACTACCGCTGAAAGTTGGATTACCCAACCCATAACGAACATAAAGACTGCGAATGCCTTGTCTATCGTCTTGCCGTATTTCAGTATCATCGTTTCCATTGCTATCAATTTTTCTGCAATATACAAAATTATGAGGGCGAATGCAAGTTTTCGGGCAACTTTTTTTCAGTTAAATTCCGGTTACTGCCCACCTGTATCCGGGGACAGTAAAAACCGTGTCAAGTTTTCGGGGCATTATTTTTGGTCGACAAGCAAAAAAATCCGTTGCGTAATCCTCACGCAACGGGCAACATATAGATGCAATAATGGAATTACTAAGCCGTGATGTAGTGGAACAACGCACTCCGTGCGTGTTGTTGGTCGCAGTGTATTCTTAGGTACTCGCACATTTCAAGAACCTCGCACATCTGCATTCCCATAATGGTTTGATAGACCTTTGGTCGGTCTGCCTTGATATTTTCCAATTCCTTTACTTTCGTTTCCATATCCTTCTTGTTTTAATCGTCAGCACTAAAAGAACCACACGAATAGTTTCCACACTATTCCTATAACCACAACGGCAACCGCTATATCCATATAACCGCCGTCATTGATAATATCAAATGCGTGCAATATCACCAACACCACGCACACCCAAAATAAAATCGTCAATACCATAGTCATAATGTTTTAATTGTTAGATATACAAATATACAAAATTTAGGTGCCGTATGCAAAATTTTGGCACACTATTTTTCCTAACTCATAAAATTATGTACAACCAATAAGGCAACAACAATTGCACATAAAAACATAACGATACCGCATAGCAAACTTCCCATTGCGATATATTTTATCCCGAGGGCAATTATAACAATGCCGAGGACTATTTCCGTCAATATAAGAATAAATTCGTCAATCATAGCATATAAGTTTTAATTGTTAGATATACAAATATACAAAATTTATGTGCCGTATGCAAATTTTCAGCGGAAAAGTTTGAGGTGGTGGTGAAAATTTTTATGGGTGCTTGTGTAAAAATAATGTCCCGAAAACTTGACACGGATTTCAGACAGGTCGTCTGTAAGGCGTTGGGGAGGGAGGTACATATAGGCATACCACCGTAGTTGCCCACCCCCCCAGGGGGTACCCCCCTTAATAGGGGGCCCCTCCCCCGTGTATATAGGTAGGGGGTGGATGGGCACCCATGGGTTGTAAAAATCGGAAATCCGGATTTGCAAAAATCGGCTCCGAGAATGCGAATCAAATTTTT
>Ga0310690_10005627_pt1 | contig 16895 bp, 10 predicted proteins | sample AusTroGonzalo_MG_2_FD_207661 | JGI IMG/M metagenome (GOLD analysis project Ga0310690, IMG submission 207661) | Bovine rumen microbial communities from tropical cattle in Woodstock, Queensland, Australia - Gonzalo_04 (v2) (version 2) | ecosystem: Host-associated > Mammals > Digestive system >...
ATATCGGCGCGGATGATATTGTCGAGCGTATACTTCATATCGGTGTTGGCCCAAACCATGACGGCGAGTGCCTTGGGAGTCTCCATCTTACGCTTGAAGTTGTTGATGACCTCGCCCTTGAATGTTTCGTCGACATCCTTGCCCTTGACGACCTTCTTGGCATCGCCGGGGAGTGCAGCGAGATACTGCTCGATGAGGGGACGGATGGTGGCCTCGTCGTAGTTACCGATGATGGTGAAGGTGAAGGCAGCAGCATTGCTGGTCTGCTCCTTGGCCATCTGCAGGATACGGTCATAGTTCACTTTCTGCAAGTCATCTACCGTAGCAGGTGCGAAGCGCTTGCTGTGGTTCTGAACGGTCAGCGTGAGTGAATCGCTGAACACTGCCTCGGGTTGGAGCAACTTGTTCTTGAGCATGAGTTCGGTGGTCTTCATCATGTTGTCGTACGACTCCTGATCCTTATTGATATTGGTGAAGTAGAGGTAGACCAGCTGGAGCATGGTCTCTACGTCGTTGGGTGTTGACGAGCCGCTGATGTTGGCACGCTCCAGTCCGAGTACGAGGTTGGCGCTGGCAATCTTTCCGGCGAGAGCTTTCTCGAGTTCGGTGTGTGAGAAGTTACCGAGTCCACTGGCCTCGATGACATCGTCGAACATCTTGATGTTGGCAAAGTCGGCCTCGCCATAGAGCGAGCTGCCTCCGAAGCCTTCAGAGGCCAGGATGACCTGGTCTTTCTTGAGGTCGGTATGCTTGAGGATGACCTTGGCGCCATTGCTCAGGGTCAGCTCCTTATAGTCGAACTTAGGACCGTCGACCTCTTTCACAATCTTGCCGGCCTTGGGCAGAGTGGTGATGAGGGGTTCGTCCTTTACATTATCTACATAAGCCTCGAGCTGCTGGGCACGTGCATCGGTGATGGCCTGCTTCAGTGAGGCCTCGGTGGGATAGACGGCACCCTCTTTCTCCTGGTTCATGTTGAGCACCACAAGGTTGGTGTCGGTATCCTCGAAGAGTCCGCCCATGAGCTGGTTGACAACTTCGAGGGGCAGGGCTGGTGTGAGCTGCTTCATCAGCTGATAGTAGTCGTCGAGACTGGGGATAGGCTCCTTGGCCAGGTAGTGCTGCACATAGCGGCTGACGAACTGGCTGTTGAAGCGCTTGTCCTTATTAGAGTACTGCTTGTCGAGCTGGCTGGTGAAGTTTGACTTATAGCGCTGATACTCTGTGGCGGTGAAGCCGAACTTAGCGGCACGGCGTGCCTCGATATAGGCGGCCTTGAGTGCAGCCTCGGTCTGACCCTCCTTGGGCAGCACGCTGACTTCGAAGGCGTCCTTGGTCTTAGAGAGCAGATACTGTCCGTAGCCTACCGAGCCTTGAAGGAAGGGACAGTCGGGCTTCTGTGCCAGTTCGGCCAGTCGGTCGTTGAGCATACCGAGGCAGGCGCCTTTGAGGTAGTCGATGACCAGATACTGCATATTTTCCTTGATTTCATCGGGTATTGGTTCGCTCTTGAACATGAGTTCCACGATGCTGTACTGCATCTCCTTGTCCTTGTCGACCACGATGATAGCCTCGTTATTGTCGGGCACGGCCTCTGCCACGACGGCAGCGGGGTTCTCAGGCATCTTGATGGGTGAGAAGAGGTTCTTGATTTTCTGCTCAACCTTGTCGACATCGACATCGCCGACGACGATGATGGCCTGGTTGTCGGGACGGTACCATTTCTCATAGTAGGCACGGAGTACGTCGGGCTTGAAGTTGTCGATTATCTCCATGAGTCCGATGGGCATGCGGTGGCCGTACTTTGAGTCGGGATAGAGGCGGGGGAGGTCGCGTTCGAGCATTCTCATCTGAGCGCTGGTGCGGAGTCGCCATTCTTCGTGTATGACGCCACGCTCCTTGTCAATCTCCTCGGGCTCGAGGAGGAGGCCGTCGGCCCAATCGTGTAGGATGAGCAGGCAGGAGTCGATGATGCCTTCACGGGTGGTGGGTACATTACTTATATTATATACCGTCTGGTCGATGGAGGTGTATGCGTTGAGGTCGGTTCCGAACTTGACGCCGATGGTCTCGCACCACTTCACGATGTCGTTGCCTTTGAAGTTCTGTGTGCCGTTGAAACACATGTGCTCAAGGAAGTGGGCGAGTCCGCGCTGTTCGTCGTTCTCCTGTATGGAGCCGACGCGCTGTGCGATGTAGAACTCGGCGCGCTGTTCTGGCCAAGCGTTATGACGGATGTAATAAGTGAGTCCGTTGTCTAACTTTCCGATTTTCACATCGGGGTCAACAGGAATGGCAGGCATCTGCTGTGCCTGAACCATGACGACTGCTATAAGGAGCAGTACTGTTGTTAGTAATTTCTTCATATTGTTTGAGGATTAATACTTACAATACGTTTAAGACGCCCATGAGATAGACGAGTCCGAAGCCGAGGGCCATGGAGATGATACCTACGATGAGTCCTATGCGCGCCATATCCTTCTGCTGTACGAGGTTGGTAGAGAAGGCGAGTGCGTTTGGTGGTGTAGAGATAGGTAGTATCATAGCGCTGGAGGCTGCGATGGCCACGCCGATGAGGATGGTGGGTGTGCCTCCGATAGGTGCCAGTTTGTCGCCCATGGCTCCGCAGACGATGGCGAGGATGGGCATGAGGAGTGCTGCTGTGGCTGAGTTGGAGATGAAGTTGGAGAGCAGGTAGCAGATGGCTCCACCAAGAATCAGGATGAGCAGGGGTGAGAAGGTGTCGAAGGGTATGCTTTCGACGGCGTTCTCTGCGAGTCCTGACTTATTGAGTCCGTAGCCGAGTGCGAAGCCGCCTGCCACCATCCAGATAACGCTCCAGTTGATTTGCTCCAGGTCGCGTTTGTTGATGACGCCGGTGAGTGCGAAGACGCAGAAGGGTATCATGGCGACGGTGTAGGAGTTGATGCCTGTAACACGGTCGAGCAGCCAAAGGATGACTGTGACGAAGAAGGTGGCAATGACGATATAGGAGTGTGCGTCTTTCTTCATTTCGCCGTCAATCTTGAGTTCGATGGTCTTCTGGCTGAATGGGAACATCTTCATGAGTATCCACCAGCTGATGAAGAGCAGGAGGATAACCAGGGGGAACATGAACATCATCCACTGTCCGAAGCCCAGTCCCATGTTCAGACCTTCGGGGTCGTTGAGGTATTTCAGGGCGATGGTGTTAGGAGGTGTGCCGATGGGTGTTCCCATACCGCCGAGGTTGGCTGCAACGGGTATGCTGAGGGCCAGTGCGATACGTCCTTTGCCTTCGGGGGGCAGCTGACGGAAGACGGGGGTAAGGAAGGTGAGCATCATGGCTGCGGTGGCGGTGTTCGACACGAACATTGAGAAGAGTCCTGTGATGAGCAGGAAGCCGAGCAGCACGTTGTTAGACCTGGTGCCAAAGGGCTTGAGCAGTACCTTGGCGAGCTGTGCGTCGAGACCTGTCTTGGTGGCTGCGATGGCGAGGATGAATCCGCCGATGAACAGCATGATAACGGGGTCGGCGAAGCATGCCATCACACCTTTATAGGAAAGAAGTGCGCCTACCTCCTCTTCGTTGACCATCGGTAGTATGCCGCTGTCTGTACAGAAGAGCAGCATGAGAACGATGACGGCCACTGAGGTAGCCCATGATGAAACAATTTCGAGTATCCACATCAGCGTGGCGAAGGCGAAGATAGCGATGACACGCTGCTGAATGACTGTAAGGTTATTGATGCCATACCATTCGGCTGGCATGTTCCAGAGCAGGAGTGTGACGAGAGCTACGATAGCGATTTTGACGATGCGCTTGACGGTGTTGCTGGGCTCGTACTTGTGCTCGTGGCGGAATTTCCGGGCTGCTTCTACGATTTGCAGTCCCCTGTAAGTGCTAAGCATTGTTCTTAATTATTTTATGGTTTCTTTTTTGAAATTTGGGTGCAAAGGTAGTAAAAAGAAAAGAGTTTGCACGTTGTGGCGGTGGTTTATTTTTGTATAGGGAGCGTATGCAGATGCAAAAACCTGCCCGTGGGGTTTCGTTTTGGCTTGGTTTGTCAAGTGGAGTTTGCAATTTGGGGGTAATTAATTTATGGGCAAAAAATTTGGTCTTTCCGAAAATAATGTCTACCTTTGCCCCCTCATTATATCACGTTTCAGGAAACAATGAAGAGAATCGTATGTATCACCATGCTGTTGCTCACATTACTAAGCTGGGCACAAACTGTATCGGCACAACTGCCTGCAGTATCTTTAAAAACTATTGAAGGTCAAGCTATTAGCACAGACACCCTGTCGAACAATGGCAAACCGTTTATCATTGATTTCTTTGCCACATGGTGCAAGCCCTGCAATCGCGAACTTGACGCCATCAGTGAGGTCTATGCCGACTGGCAAGAGGAGACTGGCGTGAAAATCTTTGCCGTCTCTGTTGACCAGGCACATAATATCCAGAAAGTGAAACCGCTGGTCAACAACCACGGTTGGGAGTATGACGTGCTGCTCGACCCCAACAGCGATTTCCGCAAGGCTTTGGGTGCGCAGACCATTCCCTTTGTGGTGGTGTGCGACGGCAAGGGAAACATTGTCTATCGTCACAACGGCTATACCGATGGTGCCGAAGAAGAACTGATTGAAAAGGTACGCGAACTCACTAAGGAATGAAACGAATCATCTTATCAGCCATTGCCTTGTGCAGCTTGCTGACGGCCCAAGGCCAGCAGGATGTCATCATCTCCGGAAGCGTGCAGAGCGACATGCTGCTGTCAACCCAGAACGAAGATAACAAGCAGAATGAATCTGGTGACTTCATGTCCAACACCTATCTGGACGTGATGTTGCAAAGCCAGTATATCGATGCAGGAGCCCGCATGGAGTATATGGAACATCCGTTGCCAGGCTTCGACAACGACTTCAAAGGCTGGGGCTTGCCTCATTTCTGGGTGAAGGGCAAGCTTAACAAGGCTGACATGACCTTAGGTACGTTCTACGAGCAGTTTGGCTCGGGCTTCATCCTTCGCTGCTACGAAGAGCGCTCGCTGGGCATCGATAACTCGTTGCTAGGCGGTCGCTTGATGGTAAAGCCCATGAATGGCGTCACCCTCAAGGTACTATCAGGTAAGCAACGTCACTACTGGAAATGGGATGGCGGACTGGTATCTGGAGCCGATGCAGAGGTTAGCCTTGATGAATGGATTGACGGTCTGCAGCGTCATGGCACACGTCTTAGCCTTGGTGCTTCGTGGGTAAACAAATATGAAAAGGACGAGGATATCTTTGTCAACAAAGATCATCGTCTGAACCTGCCCAAATTCGTCAACGCCTGGGATGTGCGCACCAACCTGAACCACGGACCGTGGGGCGTTTTGGTAGAATATGCACAGAAGACACAGGACCCCTCGTTTGACAATAATTATTCTTATGATAATGGTCATGTGGCCATGCTATCAGGCTCATACTCCAAGAAAGGTCTGAGCATTCTGGTGCAGGCCAAGCGGAGTGAGAACATGTCGTTCCGTAGCAAGCGCAGTCAGTTGGGCACTCCATTGTTCATCAACCACTTGCCGGCCTTCACTCTCGACCATACCTACACCCTTGCTGCCCTCTACCCCTACGCCACCCAGTTGGCTGATGGTGAGTGGGCCTATCAGGGCGAGGTGGGTTATAACTTCAAGCGAAAGACACTGCTGGGCGGTAAGTACGGCATGAATATAAAGGTAAACTATTCTTATGTCAGAGCCATTCAGAGAGCTTGGTTTAAATGGGGCAGCGACACCTACTATCAGGACCTGAATGTTCAGATGTCACGCCGACTGACCAGCGATGTGAAGCTGAACCTGATGTATATGAACCAGCGTTATAACAAGACCGTCATTGAGGGCGATGGTGGCATGATCCACTCTAATATCTTCGTGGCCGACGCCCTGTTCCAGCTGGCTTCCAGCACCAAGCTGCGCACAGAGTTGCAGTATCTCACCACCCGTCAGGACGAGCACGACTGGGCTTTCGCCCTCGCAGAGTTGTCGCTGGCCCCTCACTGGATGATTACAGCCAGCGACCTATGGAACCATGGCGACACCAAGACACATTATTATCAAGGTCAGCTGACCTATAACATCGATTCGCATCGCATCCAGCTGGGCTACGGACGAACACGTGCTGGCTTCAACTGCTCTGGTGGTGTTTGCCGCTTTGTGCCTGCCACCCGTGGCTTCACCCTGTCGTACAACTATAACTTTTAAAGTAAATAGGTAAATAATAATGGAGATAAAGATATTATATAAGGTGAAACAGACAGCAAAGAGGCTCCTGCCCTTTGGTCTGTTAACTGTCTTGCCTATTCTTTCGGCCTGCGACCATATCGACGAGAACGACCGACTTATCTATGTGGAGCCGGTGGTTCAGAATGATTCCACCCTGACCGACAGTACAAAAACCATTACCTCGACCCTGCGTACTGTGCTACTCGAGGACTTTACTGGTCAGATGTGCGTCAACTGTCCTAAAGGCACCGAGGTCATCAAGCAGCTACAGGATGACTATGCCGAGCGCCTTGTGGCCGTAGGCATTCATGGCGGACCGCTGGGATTCAAGGGTAATGCCACCACCATCGGACTGGCCACCGACCTAGGCGACAAATACTACGACAGCTGGCAGCTGGAGTACCAGCCGGTGGGACTCATCGACCGTCATGGCGCTGTGAACTACACCGACTGGGTGACGGAAGTCAGGAAGGAGATGGCCAAGACCTCTTCCATCAGCATGGAACTTGAAGCCACGCTCAACGATAACCAGATTACCATCATCACCAAAGCAACAAGTCTCGAGGGTACTTACGACGGTCAGTTGCAGCTGTGGGTGCTCGAAGACAGCATTACCGCCACACAGAAGCGTCACGACCCAATAGACAATGACAATGTGACGATTAGCGATAAGAACTATCTGCACAACCACGTGTTGCGCTGTGCTGTCAACGGCTCTTGGGGCGAATCCATCCACCTCAACACCAACGATCCTATTGTGAAGACCTATCCGCTCACTGTCGATGCCGCCTGGGAGGCCTCCCACCTCAGCATTGTGGCCTTTTTATATAATAATAGTGGTGTGGAACAGGCTATTAAGACAAAAGTCAAAGAATGAAATAACAAACAAATGCGTATGAAGAAAATTTTTACTTTACTATTTTTCTCATTGTGGATGATTGCTACTGTTACAGCACAGGAGGCCGGTTATGGCTTTGCCTTTACCGATAAGGCAGGCAACGCTTATTCCACTAATACCATTACCTGTAACCAGGCCGAAGATGATGGCTTCGGAATCGTGGTACCTTCAGGACTGTACATCAAGAATGTCGATGCCAATGAAGGAACGACGGTGGCCATCCAGGCTAACATCATCAAGATGGATAATGGTAAGGTGCAACTCTGTTTCCCCGTCAACTGTGTCTCATACAGCAACACAGGCGAACAGCAGATGACTGAGAAGACTGCGATTGAAAAAGGCGAGGTAAAAAACCTGCAAACAGAATGGCTGCCCGAGGCTGAAGGTGCTTGCACGGTAATCTATACCGCCACAGTATTTAGCGGCATCACTAAGAAGGGGACTATTGCCATCACCGTCAACTATCAATACGGTACCACCGGTATCTCTGCCACCACTGTCAATCACATGAAGCCACAGGCTACCTTCGACCTCTCTGGCCGTCGTCTTACTATCGGCAAGCGTGGACTTAGCATTGTCCGCATGGCCGATGGCACCGTTCGCAAAATAGTGAAATAAACAATCAAACAAATAAAAATATGATTAAGAAACTGTTGTTCTTTTTTGCTGCGTTCATGCTGACATCAGTTGTGCAAGCGCAGAATGAAACCCAAGAGCACTGGTGGGGTTATGTGTCTGATGACACAGAGAGAATAGGTCTGGGCGTATCTGCCGTCGATAACTACCACTGTGCCATCTTCATCCCTGGCAACCATTATATTGCCTCTGGCAAGACCATCAAGGCAGTACGCTTTGGGCTGACAGCTCCCAACGCCAAGAATACAAAGGTGTGGTTAGCATCAGAGCTACCTGACGAGATTACTGAAGCAAGTACCCTCCAGATAATCAACGTGACCAGCACAGGCTCAGATATCAATGTGGAGCTGACAACACCCTATACCATTCCCGCCAATGGTGTCTATGTGGGCTATTCTTTCTCTATCACCAAGGCTTCCACGGAGGAAGACATGTATCCTGTTTACACTACTGGTAGCGATAATCCCAACGCACTGTTGCTTAAGACAGAGAGGAACTTACCAGACTGGCAAGACCTGAATGGCAATAACTTTGGTTCGCTCTTCCTGCAAGTGTTGCTTGAAGGCGAGTTCCTTGATAATAACGCTACTCCAGCTGACTTTGACCCTGTATATACCCTGTTAGGTCAGCTGGGCAAAGGCAAGGTGGCTGTTAAAAACGATGGTGGCACATCCATCAGCAGCATCGACTATACCATCACCACCGATGGTGTGACCAGCGAGGAATATCATGCCGATGTTGAAAAGCCCATCGCCTTCAATGCTACCGGTATTATCACTGTCACGATTCCTTCCGATTCCGTTACCGGAACAAGTGAGAAGACGCTAAACATCACGAAGGTGAACGGCAATGCCAACATCAAGGCCGACAAGGCAGCAAGGTTCAGCTTAGTAACCCTGCCCGAACTGGTTGAACGTAATGTGGTGGTGGAGGAAAGAACTGGCACGGGCTGTGGTTGGTGTCCTCGCGGACTGGTGGGCATGGAGAAGCTGCGTAAAACCTATGGCGACCGCTTCGTAGGTATTGGCTTGCACCAGTACAACAGTTCTGACGCTATGTATATCGCAGCCAGCAGCTACGCCAGACTTGGCATGAATAGCGCCCCCTCATGCAAGATAAACCGTGGTGAAATTATTGATCCCTACTATGGTGCGGATTATGATATCCTCGATGACTTCGCCGACCAGATGTCCATCCCCGCTGTAGCCAAGGTGAGCGTCAGCGGCATTGTTGACAGTCTCATGACGAAGGTGGAGGCCACGGCTGAGGTAGAAGCCCTGCTCGACAACTCTAAGTTCACACTGGAATTTGTCGTCATTGGCGACAGCCTCCAGGGTACCAGCACAGCCTGGAACCAGGCCAACTACTATTATCAGTACGCTGCATCGCAACTTCCTGAAGACCTTGCAATATTTGGTCGTGGAGGCAAGTATGGCCAGTCGTCTATCAAAGGCTATTATTTCAACGATGTAGCTCTCTGCAGCTCTTATGTCAATGGTGTCAACAAGGCTCCTGCTATCGACTCTCTGGTTGTCGGCGTGAAGAAGGAAGCCAAGTACACACTCACCCTGCCCACCACTACCACACTGAAGAACGCCATGAAGCTGGATCAGCTCTACGTCATTGCCTTGTTAGTGGACAAGAACAAGATGATTGTCAATGCTGCCAAGACCAAGATTGAACTGGAGAAGCCTGAGGTTATCGAGCCCGACACCACTGAAGTTATTCCTGAGAGCTGGACCGACCTCATTGTCAATGGTAACATGGAAGGCGAGAGCATGGAGTGCTTCTATGTCACAGAACAGGGTGTTGGTGGTCCGTTCGTAGCTGTTGCTACTGATAGCATCGGCGTGAATGGCAGCAAGGCCGTAAAGGTACAGTCTGCTGACAATCCTGTTAACGACTGGGACAGCCAGTTCTTCATCCGTCTGCCTTATCAGCTGCCTGCTGGTACAAAATACAAGGTATCGTTCGATTACAAGGCCGACAAGGCTGGTGATTTCGATACTCAGGCTCACTCAGAGCCCGGACAGTACATCCACTGGGCAATGATTGGTAGCGGCAGCTTCACCAACGAGTGGCAGACTTATACTGCTGAAGGTACTGTTCCTGCAGAGTGCGATGGTAGCGATCATGTTGAGAATGACGTTGTGCTTTACAAGAATATCTTCCAGACTATTGCATTCAACCTGGGAAAGAACAAGGTTGAAAGCGAGTTCGTCTTCGACAACGTGAAGTTCGAGATTCCTACGGCAGTGGCTGAGACTCTGACGCCGAACCCTGCTGCTGACCCGAAGCCCTATCCCACTGGCATTGAGAACGTGAGCCGTGAAGTTATAACCGATAACGGTTGGTACACGCTCGATGGTCGCAAGGTGACATCGAGGCTGAAGAAGGGCATCTACGTGAAGAACGGAAAGAAGGCTGTGGTGAAGTGATAGGTTTGATAAATAAAAAAGGGTGCGCCAAGAAATTTGGCGCACCTTTTTTATGTTAGGTTCTTGCTTATTCGCGGACTTCCCAGATGTCGTTGGTCTCGAGGAGCTCGGAGAAGTTATGGTACTTCTTCTGTGCAGAGACCTCGGCGAGCTGTGCGTGGACGGCATCGTTGTAGGTGGGTGCATCGACGTCGCGGATGACACCGAGTGCGATGGGGAATCCATCTTCGGGAGTCATCATGGCGAGCTTGAGCTGGAGGGTGTTGTCCTCGCAGTGGGCGTCGTGGACGAGTACGTCGTCGATGGTGTATCCGTCTTTTCCGATTTCTACGACCTTGAGTCCGAAGCCCTGCTGAACGAGTCCGAACTCGTTGTTCTCGCCAAACACCAGCTTCTCACCGTGCTTCACGTAGATGGCGTTCTTCTTACGACCCTCGTTGTTGTAAACCACATCGTGACAATGGTCATTGAAGATGACGCAGTTCTGAAGAACCTCAGTCACCGAGGCGCCTTTGTGCTCGTAGGCGGCCTTGAGTACCTCGACGGTGCCTTTGGCGTCGGTGGCTACGCAGCGTGCGAAGAAGTGTCCGCGTGCACCGAAGCAGAGTTCGGCGGGGCGGAAGGGGTCTTCGACGGTGCCGTAGGGGCTTGACTTAGAGACGAAGCCACGTGGGGATGTGGGTGAGTACTGCCCTTTGGTGAGACCGTAGATGCGGTTGTTTAGCAGGATCATGTTCAGGTCGATGTTACGACGGTTGGCATGAATAAAATGGTTACCACCAATAGCCAGTCCGTCACCATCGCCTGAAACCTGCCATACGGTCAGGTTGGGGTTAGCGACCTTGGCACCAGTAGCAATGGCAGCGGCACGTCCGTGGATGGTGTTCATGCCGTAGGTAGCCATGTAGTGGGGTAGACGGCTGGAACAACCGATACCAGAGATGACTGCTACGTTCTCAGGAGCTACGCCAATCTCGGCCATAGCCTTATGGAGTGAAGCCAGGAAGAAGTGGTCGCCGCAACCAGGGCACCAACGAGGCTGGCCTTTCTTGAAATCTTGTGCTGTATATTCCATAACTCTTTACTTCTTAATAATTTCCTCGAATGCGTTGACTAACTCTTCTACAACGAACGGCTGGCCCTTGACCTGGTTGAACTGGTAGGGGACGAAGCCGTCGACCTTCATACGGAGGTAGCCTGCCAACTGACCCATGTTCTGCTCGGCTACTACTACCTTATTATATTTAGATAGAACCTCGGCGGTGTTCTTCGGCAGCGGGTTGAGATACTTGAAGTGGGCCTGAGCCACCTTGTAGCCTTTGGCACGGAGCTCGTCCATGGCAGAGTGCAGGTGACCATAGGTAGAACCGAAGCCTACAATCAGCAGGTCGGCATCGTTGACGTCGCCCTCTACTTCGAGGTCGGGTACCTGGATATTGTCAATCTTCTGCTGACGCAGACGAGTCATCAGGTCGTGGTTCTCGGGGTTGGTAGAGATGGCGCCTGTGGCATTATCCTTCTCCAGTCCACCGAGGATGTGAGCGAAGCCCTCACGACCGGGTACAGCCCAGTAGCGAGTGCCGTTTTCAGCACGCATGTATGGTGTCCACTTACCCTTGAGTTCTTCAGGAACATAGGGAGGATTGATGGCGTCGAGCTTAGCCATCTCGGGCAGTTTGAAGGCGCCAGAACCATTAGCGATATAAGCATCGGTGAGCAGCACAACGGGAGTCATGTGCTCCAAAGCCATCTTGGCAGCCTGGTAGGCAGCATCGAAGCAGTCAGCAGGACTGGTGGCAGCCATCACAGGCATGGGGCTCTCGCCGTTACGTCCGAAGAGTGCCTGCAGGAGGTCGGTCTGTTCAGACTTGGTGGGGAGACCTGTGGCGGGACCACCACGCTGTACGTCGAGCACCACGAGTGGCAGCTCCATGATGACTGCGAGGTTCATGGCCTCGCTCTTAAGGCATACACCAGGACCAGAGGTCGAGGTAACGCCGAGGGCACCAGCAAACGAAGCACCGAGAGCCGAAGCACAACCAGAGATCTCGTCCTCACACTGTACGGTGATGACGCCGCATGACTTGTGCTTAGAGAGCTCGTGGAGCACGTCGGTAGCGGGGGTGATAGGATAAGAACCGAGGTAGAGGCGCAGTCCAGCCTTCTCGGCAGCAGCTATGAAGCCGTAGGCCGTAGCCTTGTTACCTGTGATATCCATATAGCGTCCAGGAGTCTTCTCCTTGGTTTCTACGCGATAGACGTTGATGGCACTTGAGTGAGTGTTGTGACCATAGTCCCAACCAGCCTGAATCACCTTGATGTTAGCCTCAGCGATAGCGGGTTTCTTGGCGAACTTCTCCTTGAGGAAATTGCCTACGAGGTTGAGGTCGCGGTCGAAGAGCCAGCATACGAGTCCGAGTGCGAACATGTTGCGGCACTTCAGCATGGCCTTGTTGTCCATGCCGCTGTCGGCCAAACATTCTTTCACCATCGTCGTGAGAGGGCACTGGATGACGCGGTCGGGGTCGATGCCCATCTCGCCGAGGTAATCCTCACTCTGGAACTGTGCCTTCTCCAAGTCCTTAGGACCGAATGAGTCGGTGTCGATGATAATCGTAGCACCGGGCTTAGCGTAGCGATACTGCGTCTTGAGTGCAGCCGCGTTCATAGCCACCAGCACGTCGCACTTGTCGCCAGGAGTGTAGACTTTTCCAGCGCCGATGTGTACCTGGAAACCAGACACGCCAGTGAGTGAGCCTTGCGGGGCTCGGATATCAGCGGGATAGTCGGGGAATGTAGAGATGCCATTGCCAACGGTGGCACTGACGGTTGAGAAAATGTTTCCGGCCAATTGCATACCGTCGCCGGAGTCACCTGAAAAGCGGACAACAACCTGGTCCAGCTCCTTCACTTCCAAATTTTCTGCCATAGCTCTTATTTATATATATAAAGATGTTATACCGAAATTCGGGGTGCAAAGTTACATAAAAAAAGTGATAAGCGAGAAGCGATAAGTGAAAATTTTTGCAGAAATAGTGCTTTTTATGCAAAAACAGACTGAAAAATGAAAATATTTTCACTTTTCGAGTCTGTTTTGGTATAAAGTGCAACGATTAGAAGCCGATGCGCGGCTTGGGTCTGGGCACCTCGATGGGTGTGATGTCGTCGGGTATGAGCATACGAATCTGCGCCTTGTCCTTGGGTGGCTCCTTCACACAGCGCTGTGCATGCTGGATATAGATACGCTCCAGTTGGTTGGCCACAAAGCGGGCGTTGCCCCACGACTGAGGGTCACGCACCTGGTAGGCTGCGGTGATGACCTCCCTGAACTTCTGCCATGCTGGCTGAGTGAACTGATATTGGTATTCGCTCAGTCGGCGACGTGTAATTTCCAGCAGTTCGTCGACGGTGAAGTCGGTGAACTCGAAGCGGTTGGGGAAGCGTGAGTGGAGACCGGGGTTCATATCGAGCAGTTTCAGCATGGGCTCCTTGTATCCGCAGAGCACCACAGCGATATCGCGCTGAGTCTCGTCGGCCAGCAGTTCCATGAGCAGCTGGAGGATGAGTCGCCCTGGGTCGTTATCGTGCTTGCCGTTAAGTAGGTAGGCCTCGTCAATCATCAGCACGCCACCCTGTGCTTTTTCCAGCACCTGTCGCACGCTGCGCTCCTCGTCGCCCCAGAGGGTGCCGATGAAGGTGCCTCTGTCGGCCACCACCACATGCCCCTTTGACAAAGCTCCTGCTTCACGCAGCAGCGAGCCGAAGATTTTGCAGACGGTGGTCTTGCCCGTGCCTGGTCGTCCGAAGAAGATGCTGTGCAGCGACACCTCATGCAGCTTGGCTCCTGGGAACGACTCTCGCAGCATCTTGTTATAGGTGGTCAGCGCCAGCAGCTCGTCGATGCGCTTCTTGATATCCTTACAACCCACTAGTTTGTCGAGCTCCTCCCTGGGTTTGGCCATTGGTGGCAGAATCTTTACACGCACGCTGATGTTGCCGTTCTGTTCGATGTTGTCGTTGGGCAGGTCGATATTGGCGAGAGGGTCGTCGGTATCGAAGAGCCCGTCATCATCGAGGCTCCAGTCATCATCCAGCTCGTCGTCCTGGGCCTCGAGTCTTTCCTCCTTCTCTTCTTTCTTGTCCGTATCGACGACCTCGGCATCCATGCGCTTGATGAAGTCATCGAGCAGGGCTTGAAAGTCCGGGTCGATGGTACCGTCGTTATAGGACTCATGAGTCTCATCGGGCGTCTGGGTCTCACGAGCGGGAGGGTTGATGAGGTTTTTCATACCCTCACGGAAGTCGATGCCGGAACAGATCTCGATATCAGGGTTCACCTTGATCTTATGGCGGCTGATGGTGGTCAGCTGGTCAATGACGGTGATGTGCATGCCCTCCCATATCTCCTGCATGTCGCATGCATTGATGAAGTGGCTTCCAGAGAGCAGCACGCCCCAGATGTTCCATTCGTAATGGTTGACAGGAACGATCTCGTCGACAATCTGTTTCATAGCCTCAGAGAGCTTCCATACGGGGCTGACGCGGTGGGAAGTCTGTGAGAAGTAGAGAGGCGGCTCGGCGCAGAAGGGCTCTTCGTCGGCCAGTTCATCATCCTTCACGTTAAGGTCGATGCAAACCAACACGAGGTCTTTGTTGCAGGTATAGGCGTAGATATCATTATTTTCCAGATGTGGAGCGATGCCCTTGATATGTTCTGAGTAGACAACATAGTTTTCAGCCAGTGCGTTGAGGTGTTTCCAGATGGTCTTCTTGTTCTGTTTCTTGAAATCATGAATTAGTCTGTGTACATGGTTCATAAAAGTCAGTGTGTTTGGTGTGTGAATGTTATCAGAAAACGAAATACACTCGTAGAATAGAGCGCAAGAGTTTATAGGCAAATGCCGAAGCAAATGCCTGGTAGTATCATAGAGTATTCTTTTCAGGATTCTCTATCACAAAAGCAACAATTGTAACAACAAGTCAAAGAACACTTCGGTGTTAACGTCAGGGCATCATGCTCCCTGTCGGCACAAAGCAAAAGCTGTTAACTTCGCCCTCGCACCGCTCGGCAACAAATAATTTCCTTGACGTTTCCTTTCATTACTTTGATTTTGTTTTAATTGTTTTTTTTGTGATAGACAATGTTATCGTCTGCAAAAGTAGATAAAAAACTCATATCCACCAAATAAAAATGCAAAAATCGTACGGTGGAGGTACGATTTTTTATTTTGCGGAGTAAAAAGTGATTCGTTAGAGGGTCTTGCGGAAACAGCGGTGACGACGGTGCTGTCGGCTCTCCAGATACTGCCATTGTGAGCGAACGGCCTCGTTGTCCTCCATCTGCGGCATGGCCTCGGCATAGCGGAAACCATAGCGCTGGAACTGCTGGATGAGGTCGTTGAAGATAAGAGCGTTGGCACCCTTCTGACGATACTCTGGCAGTACACCTATTAATAATAAGTCAACAGTGTCGGTCTTATGCCACTTCAGAATGCGGAGCATCTGCCACCATCCCATGGGGAAGAGCTTACCGTCGCGGGTCTTCTGGAGGGCTCGTGAGAACGAGGGGAAGGTCACGCCGAATCCAATCATCTGGTCACCGTCCATCACGGCAGTCACCAGGTTCAGGTCGGCAATCTTGATATAGTCGTTGACCAGCTTGTCAATCTGTCGCTCTGAGAGCTGCGAGAAGCCGTAGAGGTTCTTATAGGTGGCGTTGACCAACTCGAAGACCTTGCGTCCCCACCCTTCCTGCACCAGTTCATGGCGTGTGAAGTGATGAACCCTCAGCCCATAGCGGCGCATAATCATGTCGGAGACCTTGGAGAATTTCTCAGGTACCACCTCGGGCACTTTTACGAGATACTCCATATAGTCGTTGTCCTTGCGGAAGCCACCCAGCTGCTCGATATGCTTGGGATAGTAAGAGTAGTTGTAGTTGACATACATCGTGGAGAGCTCGTCGAAACCCTCGACCAACATGCCCTCGCGGTCGGTATCAATGAAGCCCAAGGGACCAGCAATCTCAGTCATACCCTTAGAGCGTCCCCAGTCCTCGGCAGCCTTGAGCAGAGCGCGAGACACCTCGATATCGTCGATGAAGTCGAACCAGCCGAAGCGCACCTGATGGACATCCCAGCGGTTGTTGGCACGATGGTTGATGATGGCTGCGATGCGTCCCACCATCTTTCCATCTCGGAAAGCCATGAAATACTCTGCCTCGCAACATTCGAACGAGGGATTCTTATCGCTGCGCAGCGTAGCCATCTCATCGAAGAACAGATAGGGCACAGCATGTTCATCGCCACGATAGAGGTCGTAGTAGAACTGCACAAACTGTCGCAACTGCTTGCGGTTAGTTACTTTTCGTATTTCAATATCACCCATAATGGATAGAAACTATTTTAAGCTTTTCCGTTTTTTCGGCGTGCAAAGGTAACTATTTTTCATGAAACAGCAAAACGTAATGGATATTTTTTGCGATAAGTTTGGCAGGTTGGGAAATAATACGTACCTTTGCAGCCGATTTATCAAGGGGTGCCGTCGGTTTGGCGGCTGAGATGATACCCTCTTAACCTGATACGGATTATACCGGCGTAGGGATGATAGAGAACATATTCAGGAACAATCCCCCCTTTTTGTACCAATTTAAAAATTAAACACTTTAAAATT
>Ga0310690_10005628_pt1 | contig 16890 bp, 13 predicted proteins | sample AusTroGonzalo_MG_2_FD_207661 | JGI IMG/M metagenome (GOLD analysis project Ga0310690, IMG submission 207661) | Bovine rumen microbial communities from tropical cattle in Woodstock, Queensland, Australia - Gonzalo_04 (v2) (version 2) | ecosystem: Host-associated > Mammals > Digestive system >...
TGCCACAAGGGAACAGGTAAAGGCACTCGACCAAAACGAGATTGATCACATCAATACGGTGAAACCTGAAGCCAAAGATGTATTAGAAGCATACGCCAAGCATTACAATGCCGATACTTCTAACGGCATCATTTTCATCATAACAAAGGCGTACAAGGAAAAGCCGCACGACCACAAATCTGTTGTCGTTGTCGTGAAAGCCAAGAAGCCACAGACGCTCGAAGAAGCCGCTACACAGGGCGATATCGCCATCGGTGCCATTGACTATGACAAACCTGAGAAGCCCTTCGACGTAGTAGAACAGAAGCCAGAGCTCCCTGACAGTACGTCTAAACAATAGCAAAACTTATAGAAACCGAATCTCAGAAATGCGATTCGGTTTTTCTATTTACGCAAAAATGTTTCTTTTTCATTATTTTTTGTGGCTATTCCAGTGTTTTTTATGGCTATTCCAATCTTTTTAGTTACCTTTGCACAAGCATAAAAACCTTTAACGACAAAAAACAATGAAGAAACAGTTTTTACTGGGAGCTGCAATGATGGCAGCAACACTGAGCCTGCAAGCTCAGAAGCCCATGACCGCCCCTGCTGGTGGCAAGGCTATCAGTGATGAATTGATTGGTATCTTCTTCGAGGATATCAGTAATGCTGCCGATGGCGGACTTTATGCAGAGCTTATACAGAATGGCTCGTTCGAGTTCAACACCACCGAGCGCGACGGATGGGGCCCCGGCACCGCATGGAAGTTCCTGCGTCCTGGTCACTCATTGGGTTATATGCGCCCTTGCATGGAGAAGCCACTCCACAAAAACAACCCCACCTATATGCGCATCCATATTGAGCGCTCAAAGGAGTTCTACGATTATAAAGGCTGGAAAGGCGTAGGTATTCAAAACGATGGCTACAACGGTATCAACGTAAAGGCAGGTGAGAAGTACGACTTTTCTGCTTTCTTCCGCAATACGAACAAGCAAGATGATAAGGACATCCGCATCGCACTGGTAGAGCCTCAGGGCTGGGGAAAAGACCCGAAGGTGCTGGCTGATACGCTTATCAACGTGAATGCCGTAGATTGGGAGCGCTATTTTGTGACGCTTACCCCTGATTCCAGTTGTAAGAATGCTGCCTTGCAGATTCTGGTTCTGACGAAGGGTGATATCGATATCGACGAGGTGTCACTCATGCCTCAGGATACCTATAAGGGACATGGTCTGCGTAAGGACCTGGCTCAGGCACTGGCCGACCTTCATCCAAGATTCATGCGCTTCCCTGGTGGATGCGTGGTACATGGCGGTGGCGACGGTTTCTGGGATACCTACCGTTGGAAGAACACCATCGGTCCACGTCAGGAGCGTGTTGGCCTCAAGAACACATGGGGTTACCATCAGAGCATGGCATTGGGTTATTTCGAGTATTTCCAGTTCTGTGAAGACCTGGGTATGGAGCCCCTGCCTATCCTGCCTTGTGGCGTGAGCTGTCAGGGTACTAACGGTGGTTGGAACATGTGGCCTACTCAGGCTCAGGACGTTGTTCCCATGAGCGAGATGGACGAATGGGTGCAGGATGCACTCGACCTCATTGACTGGGCTAATGGCGATGGCACCACGGAATGGAGCCGCAAGCGCGTAGAGGCTGGTCACCCGAAGCCCTTCAACCTGAAATATCTGGGTCTGGGTAACGAGGAGAAGATTAGTCCCGAGTTCTGCGAGCGCTTTAAGTATATCTATGAGCGTGTTACCAAAGCTCACCCCGAGATTGTCATCGTAGGTACAGCAGGTCCTGGTTCTCATCCTAAGAATCCTGATTTTGAGAACGGTTGGAAGTTGGCTGAGGAACTGGGAATGCCTATCATCGATGAGCACTACTACGAGCCCAACACCTATTTCCTGAAGAGTCGTCAGTATGATAATTATCCCCGTGATCGCAAGACTAAGGTTTATCTGGGTGAATATGCCGCTAAGGATAAGAAGTTGATTGATGCCCTGGCCGAGGGTCTGTATCTGCTCCACGTAGAGCGCAATGGTGATGTAGTAAGCATGACTTCATACGCTCCTCTCTTCGCACGTAGAGACAATACCAACTGGAACCCCGACATGATTTACTTCGATAACGAGCGTGCTTACCTCACCTGCAGCTATTACGTACAGCAGCTCTTTGGTCTTAGTGCCGGTCAGTATTACTATGGCGATTGCGTAAAGTTCGAGGGCGATGCAGCTGATGTCATTCAGCCACAGGAGGGTGTACACTACGGACAGTCTGTGGTGCTCAATGCAAAGACCCGTAAGCTCTACGTGAAGATCTGTAACGCTGGCGATGAGGTCAAGAAGGCCAACGTCAACCTGAGCCGCTTCGGTATCAAGAAGAATGCCGTTAAGACTGTGATTGCAGGTGCTGCCAACGATGAGAACAATTACGACCAGCAGCCCATCGCTCCTCAGAAGGAGACTATCAAGGCTCAGAAGAAGTTCACACTCGACGTAGCTCCTTACTCATTCATCATGCTGGAATACAGTCTGTAAAGTAAGAACTATTTTGGGCTAAAACAGCCTATTTCACATCACAAAAAGATTATTTTTTGGGTTTCACCATCACCGTAAATGATTCATTTACAGCGTGTCTTGGTGAAACCCATTTTAAAGGCGTCCGAATTTGGTAAGTTTAAGGTCACAACTCGATGAATTTAAGTTCACAACTTGGTAAGTTAGACAACGCAACTCAGCGAGTTAGAGTTGCTAACTCTATGACTTATGAAAATAACTCTAAGACTTATGATCGTAACTCTTAGACTTATTTTTCTAACTCTAAGGTTTATGTAATATTAGTGTGCAGAAATGTGGGTTCACCACATCTTTTTGACTCTCATATATTTGTAGTGAATGTGAAACCCATTTAAAAAGTTTTTTATTTTTTGTAATTACTACATCAAAAGGGTGTTGACTTGTTTATTATCCATAACAATTCTTTTCGATTGCAAAAGTACAACTTTTTCCTTACACCATTTCATAATTCAAAAAGATTTCGTACTTTTGCACCCGTTTTTCAACCTATCATACAAACATGAAATTTTTAAAGTCTTTCAGGGTAACACTCGTTACCATTCTATGTCTTGGAATTGTATCTTGTGGAGATGATAACAAAGACGAAAATCTGCAAAACCCACTTCTTGGAATCTGGTATTCTGAACTAGAAGAAGGCAAAGAGGGTGACTTCGGTGAGACATTATTTACTGAAGACAACAAAATCATCGAAAAAGTTTTTTATGACGGGGATTATCAAGATATCTTCGAAGGTAACTATTCCATCAATAGTGATATCCTTACAGTAACCACATTTGTTCATAAAGAAAGAACATATAATGATAAATGGATTGTAACCAACGACACCAGCACTGTAAGTATGCGCTTCCGTGTTGTTGGAGACACCCTAAAAACATCTTCTTTGGAAAAAGATGAATTCGAAATTCATACTCGAAAGAAGAGATAATTCTGATATTATAACTTTGACAATCTATATACTTCGGAGTATGTCATGCCACTAATACGTACCATCTGGCGAGGACCTATTCCAGTTTCAAACATAACACAGCGGGCAATGTCTCTTTTCTCTTTCTTTCCTCGGCATAGGTCATAGATTTGGACAGAGTGCAGGAACTAAGAAAAATGAAAATTTCTTGTCAAGTATTCGTGGACCACAGCGAGAAAGTAGTACCTTTGTACTATCAAAAAAGAATGACACAACAAAAAAATAGGGAAGTGTGTAGTTTTTCGTAACTATGCTGCGTCTAAAGGTTAAAGGAATACAGAAAAGACAAAGAAATGAATGCATCTGAAAAACAGTTTGCGCAAACCGTAAAGGAACATCGTAGTACGATATATACCGTGTGCTACATGTTCTCGCAGGATGCCGACGAAGTGGAGGACCTCTTTCAGGAGGTGCTGGTAAACCTGTGGAAGGGCTTCGAGGGGTTTGAGCATCGCGCCGACATCAAGACGTGGATTTATCGCGTTGCCCTGAACACCTGCATCTCACAGGACAGGAAAAAGAAACGCCGCTCATCGGAGGTACGCATGACGATGGACATCAACCTCTTTAAGGACTGCGACGAAGACACCCGTCAGGTGGATATGCTCCACAAGCGCATCTCGCGCCTGCAACCCTTTGATCGCGCTATCGTGCTTCTGTGGTTGGAAAACCTGCCCTACGAGGAGATAGGTCAGATAGTAGGTATCACAGCTAAGAACGTCAGCGTGCGCCTGTATCGCATCCGCGAACAACTGAAACAAATGTCTAACGATTAAAAAACTTCCCCATTATGAATAATCAGAATATTGAACTTGAGAATATGCGCCAGCAGATGGAACTGCTGAAGCAGAAGCTGGAACAGCAGGAGATAGTAAACGACGCTTTGATTCGTCAGTCGGTGAAGAAGAACGCTTCGGTCATCAATAGCACCCACCGTCTGTTTTTCATTATGGATATCATCTGTATCCCGTTGAGTTATCTTTTCTTCTGCTATGTGGCGCACCAGCCTATATGGATATGGCTCTACATCACCTGCGGACTGATATACGACGCCTGGCACCGCAGGAGAATATGCCGACTGATAGACGGAAAGCATCTGTATGAGCAGAACTTGCTGGAGGTACGCAAAAAGGTGCTGAAGGTCAAGAAATACGAGCGCACTTTCAATATCATCTCCTATCCCGCTATTGCCCTATGGTTGGTCCTGTTTTTCTATAACGAATATCTATTAGACCTTCACCCCTCTATAGGGCGTACCATCTTTGTCTTCATCGTCACGGCAGGAGCAGGTTTTTGCTTTGGCCTGTACCTTGACAGGAAAATGGCACGCCGCTATCAGGAGATTATCCAGCAGATAGAGGATGTAACGAGTGAGGAGTAGAAATTATAGTATCTCTACGCTCTGAACTTTTGAGGCAGCGCCTTTATACAGGATATTGACGCGGAACGTGGCCGACTCACTATAGATATAAAGGGGGAGTTGTTCCTCGTAGGCGGGCTCATAGTCGAAATGGAGGTGGATGCTGGTGCCTGAGAGGTAATTTTCCTCGGGAGTGAGCGCATCGTCACTATCCAAAGGACGGATAGAGAAGACGGGGTCGGTCATGGCCAAGACACGCGGCAACTCTATCTTCAGGTCGTTATCAGGACGGGAGAACCAGCCAAGGAAGGAATCCCACCAGGACTGCTCCTCAGTAGGATCAACTTCGGGAGGCAGCACCGAGACACCTTCTTTCAGCGTGCGCTGCAGCTTCTGAGGCTCCAGGGAGTAGTTGCGCAGATACTCCTCGCGGGCCTGCTGTTTTTTAGTCTCAGAGCGTCCGTCGCGCTTGAAACTCAAGGCGTGCGACTGCTTATAATTCACATCATCTACCCAGCAGATGCGGTCGTCGGTCATGGCGATGGCACGGATACGGGTAATGTCGTCATAGGTCTTACCTGGGTAACGGATGGTCACGGTATCGAGGTCGGCCGTAGAGTGCTTGGCAATGATATTCGCCGTGCGAGGCACCTTGATCACATCGTACTCGTCCTTATACATATCGGTGTAATGGATGCAAAGGAACACGCGTACATTCTCGAGGTCGAGGTCGGAACGGTTGTTGAGCTTCACACGCATCACATCATCGCTATCCCAAAAGAGCCATTCTGATTCAGGTTCAATGCTCACATCAAGATACGACGATTCGAGCAGCAGTCCCTTGAAGGCACCATAGAGGTTCTCCTCACAGAACTGCATATCAGAGAGCAGTTCATCGTAGATACCCTGATTGCCACGACGGAAGAAATGGTTATAGATTTCCTCGCGACTCTGCTCCATCTGTCCCTTGTCAGCATAATACTTGGCCTTCAGGAGGTTGGGCGAAAAGAGACCATAGCCCTCCATCGTGGAGGCATAGAGCCGACGCAGATACTGTCCCTCGGGGGTCTGATTCAGATAATTACGATTGTTGTAGGCATCGAGCATATCTGTGAGCTGAGCGGCCTGACGGGGATATTCCACGCTGGCCTGATGGAAACGACTCATAGCAGCCTGCTCATTACCCAGCTGTTGCTGCATAAGGCCTTCAAGGACAAGGGCTGGCGCTGTGCGACCAGGATAGAGCTCGGTGTAACGCTGAAGCAGAGACTGTGCCTGGGCATAATGGCTGCTAAGTCTTGCTGGACTTTCCTGAATATTCAGAGAATCCGGACTATCCGGAGATTCAGGATTGAGCGGTCTCAGCACATCAGGCGCAGGCACTTCACCAGCCCCCAGCATGATATGCGACATAGACTGCAGGAGCATGGCCTCAGCATTGTCGGGGTATTTCTGCAGGATGTTTTGCGTGTGAGAGAGGGCCTCATCGGTACGACCGGCATAGAGGTCAAGGTAGGCCTTATCCTTCTCGATACAGAGCGCATCGTATTCCTCCATGTATTTCTTATAGATAGGCGTATAGTCCTCCAGATACTGGCGATAGGATACACGCAGCTTCTGAAGGTCCTCACGGAACTTAGACTTCAGCTTCTTGTCTTTCTCGTACTGGGCAAAGGCCTCGTTGGTAGAACGCTCTGCATCCTCGCCGGTAACGATGCCCAAGATTGCAAAGGCATCGCCAAAAGCAGCACGGAACAGGGAACTGGCATTGGTATTGCGCACCAGGGTCTCGCCTCCCTTTGCGGCACCACGCATCAGCATCCACGCATCCGAGAGCTGTTCATCCTGCTCGCGTAGCTTATAAGTATATTCCAAAACGGGGAAAAGCTTCCGCTTGGCTTCCAGCACATCAGGAGCTACACCAGTATAATCCTGACGGGCCATATAGTCAAGAAACTCATCAAAACTCTGGGAATGTACCTGCGCCAGTTCCAAGGCGTTCAGAACACGTACCGTCTTCTCCAGGTCGTAGTCCTTACCCGACTGCAGACTGTCCTGATGGCTGATAGCCTCGTAGGCATCAACAAACTCTTCTACGGGACGGTAGCTATCGATATCTAGAGCAAGTAAATCGACCTCTTTGTCAGAGCTACACGAAGCCAGTATAAGTGCTCCTGTGAGGAGCAGGGCAACAAACCAATTATGAGTCTTCATACACGTTATAGATTGTTATGTCCGTCATCACTCTATGCAGAATGAGGGGCTTTTTATTGATAAATCAATGTAGTAATACGTTCAGGGGCAAAGATCTCGCTGGCTACCTGTTGCAGGTCTTGAGGCGTAAGGTTGTCGATGTGACGCATGATGTCACTGAGGTCGCGTTCCTTACCCTGATGCAGGAAGTTCTTGGCGAAGTCGAGGGCAAACTGCTCACGACTGTCGCTAGCTATAGCCAGTTGACCTTGCAACTGCTGCTTGGCCTTGAGAAGTTGAGAGGCTGTGAGCGGATGCTCAATAAGCCTGTTGAGTTCACGTTGCACTAAACGGCAACAGCGCTTCACGTCATGTGGGTCACATCCGAAATAGGTACACCAACAGCCAGTGTCACCATAGCACACCATACTGCTTTCTACACTATATACCAGTCCGTTGCGCTCGCGCAGCGAGAGGTTCAGGCGGGAGTTGAGCCCTGGACCGCCAATGATGTTATTTAGCAGATAGAGAGCCCATCGGCGAGCATCATCGGCAGCAAAGGCGCGGGTGCCCATGATGACGTGGGCCTGATGCGTGCCGCGGTGACGGATGATGAGTCTATCGGGGGATTTTCCAGGATTTTCTAGTATTTCTGGATTCTCTGGATTTTCCTGAATAACAGGTGACTTGTTGCAACTGGTACGCAGAGCCGCTACAAGACGCTTAAACTCTACGTTGCCACTGATAAAGAATATACTGTTGGCGGGACGATAATAACGGGCGGTAAAGCGTCGTGCATCCTCGCTGCTATACTGACGTACCTGCTCGCTAGTGCCGAGGATGTTATGGCCTAAGGGGTGACCTTGGAACAGGATATTCTCGATTTCATCGAAGATAAGTTCTGCTGGTGAGTCCTCATAACTCTCAATCTCATCGCACACCACTTCGCGCTCTTTCTCTACTTCATGCTGTGGATAGGTGCTGTGGAACACAATATCGCAAAGCACGTCAATGGCTTTTTTCAGATGTTTCGACTGGATGGCGCAATAGAAGACGGTATCCTCCTTGTTAGTATAGGCATTCAGTTCTCCACCTAGTCCTTCAATGGCATTAATAATCTGTACGGAGCTACGGCGCTCTGTGCCTTTGAATGACAGGTGCTCGCAGAAATGTGCCAGTCCCTCTTCACCAGGTTGCTCATGGCGTGTTCCTGCCTTTACGGCAATGCCGCAATATACCACCTGCGAATCTGACGGCAGATGGATGATGCGCATTCCGTTTTCCAGCGTATAAGTGTTGTATTTTGACATTTATGGTGCAAAGGTACAAAAAAAGTTGAAAGTTGAGAGTTGAAAGTTGAAATTTCTTTTTATCTTTGCATCCGTATTAATCTAATAAATAAGATGCGAAAAGTAATTGGTATAGGAGAAACGGTTCTTGATATTATATTCAAGGACGATCAGCCCATGGCGGCTGTGCCGGGTGGAAGTACCTTCAATTGTCTGGTTTCCTTGGGTCGTTGCGGGCTCAATGTATCGTTTATCAGCGAGACGGGTAACGACAGGATAGGTCAGACTATCATTCGTTTCATGGAGAAGAATGGCATAAATCCATCATCGGTATCAATTTATCCTGACTCAAAGTCAGCGTTGTCGTTGGCTTTCCTGAATGAAAAGAATGATGCAGAATATATCTTTTACAAGGATCATCCGAAAGACAGGCTGGATTTCAACTATCCTGAGGTAAACGAGGGCGACATCGTGGTGTTTGGCTCGTATTATGCTGTGAATCCGGTTATACGTCCGCAGGTGTATGGGTTCTTGGATTATGCGAAGTCACATGGCGCTATCCTTTATTACGACGTGAATTTCCGTTCGTCGCATAAGGACGAGGTAATCAAGCTGACACCGAATATCTTGGAAAACTTGGAACTGGCAGATATCGTGAGAGGTTCAACTGAGGATTTCGGTGTGATGTTCCATAATACGGATCCCGATGCTGTTTACCGTTCACAGATCTCTTTCTATACGAAGAAATTCATCTGTACGAATGGCGCAGAGCCCATAGAACTGAGAGCCGAAAACGGTTTTAAGAAGCAATATCCTATCCAGAAGAACGACAAAGTGGTGAGCACCATTGGCGCTGGCGATAACTTCAATGCAGGTTTCATTTACGGACTTATCAAAGATGGTGTTACGCGTGAGCAGATGACCAACGGACTGACGGAGAGCCAATGGGACAGCGCGATAGCTTGTGCCTTGAAATTCTCGGCCAATGTATGCAAAAGCCTGAATAACTATGTAGACGAAGAATTTGCTAAAAACTTAAGATAATTATGAAAAAGATTACTGACAACATCTATTATGTAGGTGTAAACGACCGAAACAAGACGCTGTTCGAGGGGCTTTGGCCTCTGCCAGACGGCGTGAGTTATAATGCTTATCTCGTGGTTGATGAGAAAGTGGCACTGGTAGATACCGTGGAGGTGGACTTCTTTATGCCTTTCCTCGAGAACATCCGTGAGGTGCTGGGCGAGCGTCCTATTGACTATGTGGTGGTGAATCACATGGAGCCTGACCATAGCGGCTCATTGGCACTCATCAAGAAATATTATCCCGAGGTGCAGATTATCGGTAATAAGAAGACGTTTGATATGATGAAAGGCTTCTACCAGTTGGAAGAGGGCCTTATAGAGGTGAAAAACGGCGATACTATCGAACTTGGAGAACGTGCTTTAAACTTCGTTCTGACGCCGATGGTACACTGGCCAGAGACAATGGTGACATTATGTAAATCTCAAACCTCAAACCTCAAACCTCAAATCTTGTTCAGCGGTGATGCATTCGGTTGCTTTGGCGCTCTGAATGGTGCCATCATTGACGAGAAGATGAATTGTGACGTGTTCTGGAGCGAGATGGAACGTTACTACTCAAATATCGTGGGTAAATACGGCACACCCGTACAGATGGCGTTGAAGAAACTGGCAGGTGTCAAGTTGGATTATATCTGTGCTACCCACGGTCCCGTATGGCACCAGTATATAGATAAGGTGGTGGCTATGTACGACCGTCTGTCTAAGTATGAGGCAGAGCCAGGACTTGTTATCTGCTACGGCACGATGTATGGTAATACGGAACGTGCGGCTGAGGTGATAGCCCGTGCGGCTAGTGAGGCTGGTGTGAAGAATATTGTGATGTATAACGTATCAAAGACGCATCACTCATATATTATCCGTGATGTGTTCCGCTATAAGGGGCTCATCGTGGGTGCACCTACTTACAACACGGGATTGTATCACGAGATGGACGTGCTGCTCTCAGAACTCTCGCAGAAGGATATCAAAGGTCGTTTCTTCGGCTGGTTCGGCAGTTATGGATGGGCATCAAAGGCTGTAGCTGAGATAGCCCGATGGAATGACGAGAAATTGAAGTATGAGGCAGTAGGTGAGCCTGTAGAGATTAAACAGAGTCTTACTCCTGAGACCTTTGCTCAGTGTGAAGCTCTGGGACGTGCGATGGCAGAGCGCCTAAATTCAGAAGCCTAGTCTCATTCATGTGCCAAGTTCACATTCAGACTGATACTTGACTTCTGAAACGGATAAATAAAAAAGGGAATTTCGTTTGAAATTCCCTTTTATAGTTTTATATCCGTGAATTACTTCTTGATAAACTTCTTACCGTTGCGGATAACAAGACCTTTATAGTCCTTGCTAATGCGCTGGCCAGCCATATTGTAGGTCACATCAGAATTGTTGCGTACAGCCTTCACATCGTTGATACCGTCAAGTTCGTAAGTGATGGTGATGGCTAAGTCGGTCATGTGGATCCAAGGACCAATAAAATCTTCAGTGGCGCTATTACCATAGATGCTGACAGATGTCATTCCATCGCTGGAAATAGTGGTTGTCTGTGCCTTTTCGTCATCCTCTACAAACAATACAGAAGCATAGTCATCAGCCCAACCGCTAAAGTCTGTCAGAACGCTAACAGGAGCGAAATATACCGCATCAGTTTTTGTACGAGATTCGTCAATATAGAAATCCACAATACCAAGCAATTGACTCTCGCTAATGGTGACCTGAGAACCATCCTCAGAACTCTCCATGAATACCCATGCATCCTCCAAACCATAATATTCAGGATAGATACCACTTACGTAGTAACCATCGCTAGCAAGGAATACATGAGCATTGCCACCTTCCAAGTCCTTTGAATCTACTTTGCCAGTTTTTGAATTATAGCTTATTTGCTTTGCAGTCCAAGTAGCTTTAGACATGTGCTGGTTAACGAGTGATGCTGGTATAATGTCAGGATTACCAATCAGGGTTCCTGATACAGGTGCAGTGGGATTTTCGCCACTCTCATTGAAAATTGCGATGAAATTATCCAATGTCAAAGTTGGAATGTACAATTCATTATTTTCTGCAAAGTAATATGCACCAATGGTTGTCATCTCGTTTCTTGCAGCAGAGATGCTATCCTTGGTCGCTGTAACAGTTGCAGCACCATAGACGAGCTTGGCACTCTTGCTCTCATAAGCGACCGTTCCGAGAGTAAAGGTGATAGAGTCGGCACCCATTGAACTGAATCTGTTGCTCGTTGTCTCAAAAGTTCCTTCCATATAATCTAAACCATACAGAGACAGGTAAGCTTTCTTATCGGTAACGTAGTATTTAATCTCAGAGAACATGTTCTTATGAGTGATACCCATAAAATCATTGATGACATATACTTGTTCAGATACGCCCTTCTCACCTTTGTCTTCTGCAGCTCTCTTTGATGTCTGAGTCTTTGCGAGCTCAGCCTTGATCTGTGCAAGAGAAATCGTGTTATCCAGATTTACAACCTTCGTATTAAAGGGCTTATAGGTATTCTTCTTTACGAGGTCTCCTATCGGTGATTTCGGTAGGTTTGCTTTCTGCTGAGCCATTGCTACTGAAACTGTGGCTACAGCAACTGTTAAAAGTAAAAACTTTTTCATAATTGAATAATTAAATGTAAATAATAATAAGTTGATAATCTAGTTTGTTATTGCTGTTCAGGACCGTCACCGAATGGGAAATAAACGGGTTCAGCCATCAGCTTCATGTAATTACTTGATGTCTTCTGATCTGTGAGCTTCAGATATGTTGGCTCTTTGATGTTGTCAGTTTCAATCTTGAAAGTACGTTTACTTGTTTCGCTTTCGCCAAAGGTCTGTACGACATATTGCATACGGGCACCGTCTTTGTTAGGATAGAATACCTCGGCATTTCCAATTTCATCAAATTCACCATTGAACCATACCTCAATCTCATCATTACTCTTTTCTTTATAGTCGAAATAGCATTCCGATACAAAGACAGAATAGGGGCTGGCCTTGTCAACAGGACCTACGGTTAAACCAAAACGATTACGCATTGTTCCGAACACAGCATATCTGATGACGAGTTCCTGGTCATAAGTTTTACCGAAAGCCAGGAGACCATTACGGAACTGATTCCAACGTGTCTTACCATAAGTGCCTAAGTCTTCTGTTGTAAGATACCAGATTCCATCAACCAATTGCTCGCAGAGCGTAGGTGTGAATTTCTCCAAGGTGATGTTACCTGTACCTTCCTGCTTATAGATATCAGTATCAGTGGTATAGCGGAAACTATTTACCTTTTCATTATTGAAGGTGAAGGTTTCGTATAGTGTAATACCATCTGGCGTGATGATGTAAGGTAACTTCTTCGTAAGGCGATTACCTTCCTCATCAGTAGTAGTATAACTTAGTACGCGGTTATGACGATTGGCTTTCATCTTAAGACTGTCTTTGCCAAGAATCATGTGGTAACTGCCTTTCTGCATCTCCTTTGCTACCTTGGCAACATCATTCAGATAGTTGGTCCAGATGGTAGTCATAGGTGTTGTAGTGTCGGCAGTGAGTGGTATCATCTTGATTTTTGTATCGTGTTTCTTACCACGCAAGACGACAGAATCAGCTGAGGCAGAGATAACACGGAACTCCAAGTCGCCACCGAAACCATTCTCTGTCTGGCTGTTGTAACCATCGCTGTTAAGGGGATCTGAGTAATAGTGGAACAGTTCGCAGTACTCATCAAATGACAATACCACACCGCTACTCTGCTCCATCTTGTAGTGGGTCACTGCGGTGGTATCAGCTGCAAATTTCTCATTAGCCACGGTGACTTTTCCGTTCTTCTCGAACTTACACAGCACGTTGAAACCTCCGAAATCCAAATCTCCATACATGGTCATGACCCATCCGTTAGGGGCTGCGGTCAAAACGTCTATATATTTGGTTGTAGCCTCTGACAGACGCTCAGAAGGATCCTTCATGTCGTTATCGTCGCTGCAGGACGTATAAACCGTCAAAGCTGCTAGCAATAGGGTTGCCTTCAATATTTTCTTCATCATATTTTGTCTCCTCCTTCTGATTAGTCAAGTGTTTTTAAATCCATCTGTAATACCTCATGAGAGCGTCGCAGCACAACTTTACGCAGGTCATCGAGCTCGAAGCCCCATGATTCCTTCAGGTAGCTCTTGATGATGCTGAGCTTCTTTTCGATGGCGTCACGTCCGGATGTGTCACCTCCCTTTTCACCGGCTTTCAGGATTTTCTCCCATGCCTCTGGGGTATGTGTGACATAGGTAGAATAAATCTCAGCCATATCCTCGCGAGCCTCACCACTAGCATAGCCAGTTACGAAGCCCTCAAGGGGAGCTTCTTCGTCTTTTACGTTAATCCAGTCGTTAGCGTGATACTTACCGGCAGAGACTGTATTAAACTCTGTTGGGTAGCTCCTTGTCTGCTGTAGAATATGCAGGAACTCATGGTGCATGGTGTGGAAGAACCAGTAGTTCATGTCGATGGGCACTGCAGCGGAATTGGGGAAGGGACTGATACTATCGATGTAGATATTATCAATATCCATCGCATTGACACGGAACAGTGTGATTTTCAGACCGCCTTCGGCTGTACCCAGCACCATAGCACCATCGCTACGGTACTCAGCAGAACCGATATACTGGAAAATACGGGGACTGTAGCTCTTGATGAAGTCCTGACCTACCACTTCTCCATAGGCATCAATCCAGATGTGCTTCATCATCTTAGCCAGTGCCTTTACGTTTTCCATCTTTGCAGGAATCACGTTGTATGTCTGGTCGGTCTCATAATCCTGATAGCGGTAGATAATACGGATGTTGTAAGGATCGCTATAATTGGTGCGCAACCACTTATCAAAGGCTGTAGAATCAGCGCTCAGGTCATTTGCAAAGATACTTGGCTGTTTCGGCTCGTCATCAGAACAAGCTACGAATGCCAAAGATATTGTGCAAGCAAATAATATATTAAATATCTTTCTCATGTTGTCGTAAGTATTCCGTGGGGATTAGTCAATTTTTTCTCTTACTATTTCTGAAGTGGCTGGTTTGTTCAGGTTCTCAACCTGAGCATCTCCCTGACCGCTTCCCGTATTAACCTCAGCTGTAGTGCGGGGGTTAGCCTGCAAACCAGCAGCTATAACGTCAGCGGGCAACTGGATAGCTCCGCGCAGGTCGCCAGCAGTAAAGGTGAGGGCTTCCTCATTCTCCAGATAGTGCTCATACTCAATACCATAACGTTTCAAGTCCATGAAGCGCAGACCTTGGAACATATTGTTGACGCGGCGCATATAGAGAATAAGTTGAATCATATTCTCCTGTGTGCCAGTCTCTACGGTGAAGCCTTGAGGACTCAGTCTCTTCTTAATACTTCTCTCAAATTCACTTGCAGGATGAACAGCTGCATACTTGATGTTGTTCATAAATGCATTGACAGATTCTTCAGTGAAAGGCTTGCGGGTAGAACTGCCATAAGATGGTTCCAGATTAGATTCTCCCCATGTGTTCATATCAGCAAGTGCTTTAGCATATTCCTTCTTGTGGATATATGCTTCTGCACGGCACAGGATAGTTTCGTCACCCGTAAAGATAGGATCTACAATGTGTACATAGCCGATACCGTTCACCTTGTCAGTATATTCAAATACTTCTTCTAACTTTGGCTCCAATATGAAGTTGTTGTTACCATAGAGGCTATGAGCTGACCAAAGAAGTGTGTTTCCTGACGTTGCTGTAGAAGGATTCCATGGAGAATATGCCCAGTAGGTATCATAACTCAGCACCGTCATGTTGTGAGCATAGCGGAGATAGCCACCACCTGTCAGCACACGGGCTGCAATAGAATAGGCTGGTCCCATGAGGAAATTGCAAGCCTGACTAGACTGGACATACATGTTGAAGTAGTCGTCAATACCAGCGGCTGTTGAATAAGGCTCACGTTTGCGCAGACAATCTGAGGGCGTGTTGCCCAGTGCTTTTGTTGCATATTCAATCACCTTGTCCCATTTCTGATAATAAAGGTTGAAACGGGCTGCAAAGGCATAGGCAGCCTTCGTGTTGAAGTGGTACTTCTCAATAGCATACGCAGCATCATCAATAAGGGGCAGAGCCTCTTCGATGTCATCATTAATCTGACGATATAGTTCTGCCAATGTGCCACGTTCTTTTAATTCTCCAGGTGCCAGAGGGTAAGGAAGACCTAAATACTGGTCGGCTTTCTGTGGGTCATAAGCCATGCAGAAAACAGTGCTCATCTGGAACATGCTGAATGCACGACACAACAGAGCCTCACCGCGGTATGCCTGTAAATCTGCTGTGTTACCCATATCATTAATGGACTGTAGTGCCTCGTTAGCTGTACCAACAGCATCGTAATAACCGTTCCAAATATTGCGGGGGCAGTCATTACTTTCGGTGGTTATGGCTTTGAAGCGATACATTTCATCAACTTGAGGTAGTGTACCATATTTCTTTCCGTTGTCGCTGACATTATCTGACGATATTTCCGAAATAAGAATAGTACTTACCGTGGGATATGCTGAGGTAACCAGTTTTCCTACTTTCTCTCTTGTGTTTACTGTAGCACGGTCATCGGGAAGCTTGTCCAGAAAATCGTTGCATGATGTTACTGCCATGCTGAAGACTAGGAGTGCAGGAGTGCAAGAGTGCAGGAGTGCAAACGTTAGTTTTTTTATCTTAATCATAATCTTCTTTTTCAAATTTCATTTATCAATTGTAAGTGGTCATCTTCTTTACATTCCAGCACGGAGTGTGAAGGTGAACTGACGGGCCATAGGTACGGCCACACCACCTGCATTAAAGAACTCTGGATCCTGACCGTTAAGCTTGCTGTCAGAATAGATAAGGAACAGGTTTGTGCCTTGTAACTTTAGATTCAGAGAGTTGAGTCCAAGCTTACTTGTCCATGAAGAAGGAACATCGTAAGAGAGTGAAATCTCCTTCATACGTACGAAATCGCCCTTGGCAATACGTGCCGTAGAATAGTTGTAGGCATTATAGGCATAACTCAGATAGGTATCTGCCTGAGCCATACGGCGGTCGGCCAGTACGGGAATGTTGGTCAGATTCTCATCGCCGCCAACAACCCAACGGTCGTTGAATTCTCTTGGCATGGCATCCAAATCACTGTAACTTGACTTGAAGACAGGGTCAAGACGAACGACGTTGCCGAATGAATAAGATGCAAACACATTCAGATGTAGGTTCTTGTATGTAAAGGTGTTACCCAGTGAACCAGTGATAGTGGGGTCTGTGGGACCTTCATATACCAGATGGTCGAGCACATACGACTGGAAATCATGATCACTCGTTGTGAGGTTTCCGTCTTGATTGATGAATGTGGGTAATCCGTGTTCATCCAGTCCTTGGAAGTCGATACTCCAAAGTGCGCGGTAGGGATAGCCCACCATCGTGAAACCATTACGC
>Ga0310690_10005630_pt1 | contig 16886 bp, 20 predicted proteins | sample AusTroGonzalo_MG_2_FD_207661 | JGI IMG/M metagenome (GOLD analysis project Ga0310690, IMG submission 207661) | Bovine rumen microbial communities from tropical cattle in Woodstock, Queensland, Australia - Gonzalo_04 (v2) (version 2) | ecosystem: Host-associated > Mammals > Digestive system >...
CCTCACAGTAAACATTTTAGGCTCACCCTTCATGCTGGTAAACGAGAGTGATGTAGGATAGTTAGAGGCTGTAGTGGTTTTTGTATCTGTTGAAACACTGCCACCACCACCTGAGTTAGTGCCAGCCGTTCTTACTCCGGCAGCTGTGTAAAAGTATTTTCCACTCGCAACATCACTGGCAGCAGCTGTGGTATCTGTTACATCTGTAAATGTAGCTGTGCCTCCACCCTGTTTTGGTAATGTTACCGCTGGCACTGCTGAGTAGGTCGCACCCATTAAACTTATATTTTGTGCCATTAAAAAACACCTCCTTTAAGAGATGCTCAAAATCTTGGTACCGCTGTCCTGTGAAACTGTTGGTACTGTTAAACCTCCGGAAACACCGAGGATTGATTTACCTGATAATATGTTCCCAGCCACACAATCGGATACATTTGTGAGTGATACTGTACCACCGGATGTATATCCAGCTGGTATAGTAACTGTGCCGGCCTTTGTGCCAATTGTACCGCCTGTGGAGCCGTTATTAGCCATAGATCCTGAGATAGATCCGGATGCTCCAAATGCTGTTTTGCCTGTCAATACATCCGTGTTAGCAATATCTGCTGTGGATGTATCATAGAATTTAGATGTTCCACCACCACTTTTAGGTATATCCACTTCCGGAACATTTGAGTAAGTAACTCCATTGATTACTACATTCTGTGCCATTATTTTTCTCCTTAAGAAACTGTTAAAGTGCTACCATTCCAAGTTATGAGTCCATAGTTACTCGGAATAGGCTCTATTATTATATCTTCACCAACTACCATGCCTTGAGTGTTAAGGACCTGAGCGGTATTAGTAGGAGTGATATCTGTGGATCCGTGATATATCGTTGGAATATACCCTTCCCCCATATCACAACTAAATGTGCTTTCAGATTCCAGATCACACTTAAAAGCATCATCGTTGTTAAAAACAACATCTATATCCCCTGGATAACTCATGCCAGTATCTCCTCATTTATTACATCAAATACAGATACACTCATCTTCTGTGAGGCCATAACTTTACCACCCAGTAAAACTCTAATCTGTGCAAATGCCCTACCCTTCTGGAATTGAGCTGTTTCTTGCTGAGTAAGAGTTATTATTACATTGTTTTCATCAATGCTCATGCCAGGTGGAAAAGTGTTATCCTGATAATGTTTAACCAATTCCACATTACCCTGCTGATAAGTTACTTGGATCTCTTGACAATCTGCTGGATCCATAGGCAGTGTAAATGTGTGTGTAGGTGTCGTAACTCTATACATATTTTTTCTCCTTTATGCTGTTCTAACCCACAATACATAAAGCGTTGCAGTAACGCTCAATGTGCTGGTGCTGTCATTGTGCAATCCAGCGTATACGCTGGCAGTTCCATCTATGTAACATGATGAAAACCTTATATTATGCTGTGTCAAACTCCAGCCGGCTATTGCGATTGCTTTCCAAGAATGTGTGTTATCCGGTTTTGTCAAACTGTGAGACGATGCAGAAACATAACTACTGCCGGACACAGATTGGTTTGAATATATAGTCGTGGATTGTATTGCCAGGTAGGAGCTCTCAATTTTGTTGCTCAGTACATTTCCGAAGCCATCGGTTATAGTGCCACTTGCTACTGTATTGCCACTGGTATCTACTTGAAACGCATCGGCTCTTGCAAGTTTTGTAGTGCCATTTCCTACAACAAATAAATTGTTAGTGTTATTTGCTGTGTTAAACTTTCCAACCGCAGTCTGACAATATTGGTCTGCAATAGTCCACATATTTTGAGCATGTGATTCCATGCCACTTGCGACTGTTCCCAGCCCTTCTGCATGAGCACACTCGTTACTTGCTTCAGTAATTTGCCCCTCTGCATGAGAATAATCTCCAGAAGCTGTTGACTGATACCCCTCAACATGAGAAATCACTCCAGAAGCTGTTGACTCCAGCCCCTCTGCATGAGCTCCTGCTGCGGAAGCTGTTGAGCGGTCTCCTTCAGCATGAGCAGTATAACCGCTGGCCTCTGTATTGTGCCCCTCTGCTGTAGAGTAATTACCAACTGTGCCAGTTCTTACTCCAAGAGAATAGTACGGTGCATCACTTGTTGTACCACCACTATCTTTGCCTGGCCCATAGCCAAGATTAGCTATGCTTACATCATTACCGCTTACCTTCTGATATATTTGCATCCCAGAGGTGCTGATTTCCGTTCTGGAATTACCATTAGTTACCTCACCAATAACAGCTCCGGTACTACCGAATTGAGCAAGATTATCAAGTCCATTCCTTATAGCCATCCCCTGAGTGGTTATCAAAGTATTACCGCCAGAGTGGTAGTTAGGATCAGAAATATCATTCCACTCTTCCTGTGTTACTTCTGTAACATGAGCACCAGTGCTATCATGCCAAAAATGCTCATTAACACCTTCTGCTATTGTCTTGGCTGTTGTAGCTGTTGCACTTGCACTGACTGCTATCCCCTCCACCGCTTCAGCAGTTTCTTTGGCATCTACCGCAATCACCTGTGCTTTATTTGCCGTGGTGTCTGCCTTAATAGCCGTGGTATCATCCGTTGGTGGAGCCGTAGCATTACCGGTTATCCATGCTCTACCACCGCTTACTCTGACTTGTACTTTATCGCCTGCTGTACAGTTGATGGTCTTTTCTATGGGAGTTTCATCAATACCACCTGGAATACTTACCCACACAGTATTGCCTTCTATCCTTTTAACCACAGCCTGAGTATCGTAAGGCCCAGTCTTTTTATCTTTTGACTCACTTATCAACTGTGCAAAATCTTTTGCAACATTAGCCATACTTTTCTACCTCCTCATCAACGCTGCAGCCGTATCCAAGCTCCATTGACATTGATGTTATTTTGTATAGCCCCTCTAACCCTTGCTCTGGATAATGGAGCTGTACTAAATCAGATACACTTAAATCCGGATGAAACCGCCTTTTATACTTGGCCTGAGTAGCAATACTCTGTTCCTCTTTTAACCGCCTGAGTGCATAAGCCTCTATTGTCTCACCCTCGTTTAAGTCTGCATCTGTATCTTCCATCCATACTTCTCTACCCCTACTTGGTATAGAAAATATGCTGTTTTCGTTTTCATCTTTAGCCACAGCAGTCAGATCACCTGATATAGCTCTAAAACAGTTAGGGCATTGGTACCAGTCATAAGTTATCTCTATCTCTGGCTCTATAGCATCATTCTCCAGTGGATCATAAGTTACCACCGCAGAAGTTGCTTTAGGCATAATATGAATAGTACCATCTCCGGATACTCTCATTCTCCAATCTATGGCAGCCAAGATTTTCTCTATCATGCTCAAATTGGTTTCTGAATCTTCCGCAATTATTGCCTCTTTAAGAGCTGGTGAGTTATCCACAATATCCACAGGAGCTGGTGTAGGTGCCAGCAGATTCTTAATTAAAATACCACCAGGTATCTCTGCTGCTGCATACCACCCTCTTGGTAAAATCACATCTCTAACCGGAGTGAGCACCGAGTAGATATCAAGTGAGTTAGTTTCAAGTCCACCATTAAACACTTGAGATGGTGAAGCAGCATATCCTGTGAAGAGTGGTACCAGTGCAGCGGATCCGTTCTGTTTTGCATCTAGATACACTCTGATGATATTCTCTGTACCTTGCTCATAACCAATTGCACCAACTGTGGCAGAGCCTCTTAACTCATCTGTAGTATAAGAAATGGAGCCCTCTGTTATTTCAAAACGCTCCAAATCTCTCCAAGTTGCCGGATCTACAAATGTTGCATAATATGCTGCTGAAAATCCTTTGCTCCAGTCCATGTTATACTCCGATTGTTATAGTGCCGTCATCATGAAGGCTTATGCCTTGCTCAACATTTCCATCTGTAAACTTCACATAGGCATAAACATCTTCATCACTAATAAAATTGAAATGTGCACAATAAACCACTCCAAATGTTATCGTATCTTTTTCATACGGATCATCAAATGTGGTATATACATGTGCAGTTAAATATCCACCATCATTTACTTTTGCTGCAGCATCTGCATAAGAGCCTGATATTAATGTGGCTGATGTTACCTGACTTGGATCCGTTGAATCCACCTCAAATACCAAGTCCGGTCCGGCACCAGCTATACCATCCTCCATGTGGTTTAACTTTGCTGACGTAACTGTATCACCACCAGCCCATGTTTGTTTTGTGTAACTCATAAAAATCTCTCCTATTCATTCAACTCCATATAATCAGCTTCACCAATATCAACTATAGGCAGACTCCTGTTATTGCCTGGGTATAATGAGTTAGGCACACCATCATATCCCTCAGTATCCACTCTTGTTATAGTGAGTGATGCTGATATAACCTTACCGGCTTTATCGTAGCTCACATCATCCCCCACCTGAACATCTGCAGCATAACTGGAGCCATCTTTAGTCCGTACATGGCAAATACCTGGCCATACTGCAAGCTGTCTCAGAGCCTTTTTTGAGTTAGAATCATAAGAAGGAATAAATACAGCAGTAACAGAGCCAGTCCGTGATATACCAGGATTCCAATCACCCTGAACGGCACCGCCTAAATACTGTGTCTCTTTGAAGTCTTTAGCAAAGCTGTTAGAGATAGCCTGGTTAAAGTAGCACTCCAATCTATTACCATCAAAATCTATAACGCTATAATCAAGTGATAATAAATCACCATCAGCACTACCGAGATCTACCCATGCCGGCTCCTCTGTTGCTGTGATATAGTCTCCATTAGCTGTCTTAAATACTACTCTGTGGCCACCATATTCTCCTATAGTCGGATAAGGGTCCACATAAGTAGTGCCCCATGCTCCATCCTTAACTACCAGCTGTGGTCTATCAGCACTTAATCTGTAGATATCAAATGTATCAGTAGGATCCGTGCCACCAGGAGCCACAGGAGTTATTCTTGCTATGTATTCTGCCTGATCTATTAAAACTGTAGCCGTTGGCATAAGAGCTTGGTGAGTCCAGTGTACTTCAAAATCTAATGAGGCTTCAGCACTCTGGCCAAGATCATCATTAACAGTAGCAACAAGCCTATAAGCTGCACCATCATCAAATCTGCCTATGAGATTATCAAGAGCTATAGTTATCTGGTCCTCACCTATCTGTGATGCAAGTGCTATAGTTTCACCTTCATAGCCATTAAAGTCTGTTTCATCAGGTCTATCCATGTGATAAGAGGCTGCACGCTCTATGGCTACTGTAGTGGTACCACCATCTCCGGCACCTACCACTGTTACAGTAAGAGGCATAGCCTTTAATACATAGATATCTCTGCTCATATCACCAGTATCAACATAAGTTTCATAAACCAGTGAAGAGGTGGATATAGTCGCTGTTATAGGCTGTGCAACTGTGATACCAACTGGATCACTCCACCTGTCTGACATTTTGCCGGATGCTGAAACCACTCTCACAGCCAGGTTATACTCATCACCAGCACTCCACCCTTGCTCTTCCGCACTGATGGTTATGTGCTGTGCTGTCTCTGTGTGAGCTATGATGTTAGGCACTATTTCATACCAGCCTAATGACTCAGGATCCTCTGTGCCTCCTGGTGTTTCAAGAGTATAAATGCCACCGAATTCTGAGAAGTAGTCTTTATTAGCGACAACAGTATTGTCCTGTGTAAGAGCATATAAACCATACCATGCACCATCCGCGTTAACTTCTACTGTGGTTATCTCTGCATAGGCTTGGTCTGTACCATCTGTGCTGGAATAAGCCCATGAAGCGGTTACTTCTCCATCTTCTGTCATGACATGAGAAGATAACTCTAATACCGGCACACTTGGTGCACTAGAGAGATCTAAGGACACGATATCCGACCACGGGCCCTCAGTTCTTACATCTCCATTAGTCTCCACCAGCCTTACTCTGAAGTACCAAATCTTACCTGTTTCCAGTCCGGAGATGTACCACTGTGCAGCGTGCATATTGCTGACCTCATAGGTACTTGGCTCTGAAGTGGATTCCCATGCAGTTGGCTCATCAGACCATGAAACTACTGCTAGATCCGCATCAGACCAGCTCCAGTTCCAGCCTATTCTTACTGTGCCACTATATTCAGTTACAGTTGCTGAAACACTGCTCGGTGCGATTGGAATAGTACCGCCTTGCCATACAGTATTAGCAGAAACCATTATAGGATCTATTTCATAATTGCCATAGGTTACTGTGCGACTGGTATATGTACCAACTACCGCACGAACACCAAAAGCGAAGTTACCAACATCATCCCAGTTAGGGCACTGTGCTACAACAGAGCTGCCACCATTAGGTATAATTGCCACTAACAAATCATCTTCAGGGTTTGCTTCAGTTCTGTATGTGATAGCCAAAAAGCTATCAGAGACTGAAGAGTTATTAGTTGCATTGATCGTTGCTTTATGAGTTACATTATCTGTGCTGACACTAACTCCGGATGGATCCGCAAGATAACCAATACCACCCTGGACTAAATAAGGCTCACCCTGTGTGGTATTCCTATCATGAGTGGTATCTACCCTCACCCACAGACACTCATCCACTCCTACTGATGATTCAATAGGAAATTTTGCTGCATCCGTTCCAGCCGTGTCTCTTGAAGTTGTTGCATCAGTCCATGTTGCCCCTGGAGGACACTCCATTCCAGAATCAGGAGTAGCTATTGTGTATTTAACTGTAGTGCTGTCTATTGGATGAGCCGGATCAGTCGGAGCCACCCACTCTACATATACCTGGCCATCTGTTAAAGTTGCTTTATTGATATCAGCCTGGTTAGGCCTTGCATATACATGGCTTACATATTTCCAATCAGAATTGCCCTTACTGCCTCTGGATCTAAACCTATACCACCTTGTATAAGAATCCTGTGCCAGCAAGGTAGAATCTTCTGTCTTGGTTACACTTCCGGAGGCATTAGCACCATTTACTGTACTGCCATATTGCTTATCATAAACAGAGCCAACTTTACCGGAATTCTTAATTAAACAAGTCTGATACTGTACATCCCTAAAGAATCTATTATCTGTATTAGATGTACTTGTACTCCATGAAAAAGTTGTTACATTATCATAAGAATCACTCAATGCTGCACTGGCACTTGGCACTTTAGGAGTGGTGAGTTCCAGGTGTTTTATAGACCAGTTCGACCACTGCGGTGTTATAGTTGTAGAGTTTTCAGTGTAACTGGATCTCCTGCCTCTTACCTGGAAAGTTATCCCATTTATAGGCTTATTCGAGACTGTAGGCCTATAATTACTCAGCGTTATTGATACAGTTTTAGCAGTCTGAGTATTAGAAATGCTTACATTGTTCCACTTACCATTATTTATCTGCCAACGCAACTGCTGACCGGCTCCATAGTTCTTGTCTGCAATCTTCCATTTTATAGTAAGATCATTATTCTTTCTTACTAAAGTTAGTCCGGAAGGTGCTTTTGTTCCTGGGTTAATAAGTGTAGCTGCTTGCATTAAATCGTCCTCATTTCCAATTTGAGCTGTCTAACTAATCTGGCTGCATATTCTTCAGGCTTTTCAGCTCCATCTATCCTATTATTGACTGTGATATTTACCACTCTACCTCCATTGGCTCCGGATCCAAGTGCATACTGCATATCATTTGCTACTCTGCGGATCCACTCTTTATTTCGCTCAAGTGGTACAACAGCCTCTGCTCCGGTACCTTCAAGGATACCTACCTGACCTTTAGGAAGTACACCACCCTGGGCTAGTCTAGGTAAAGATATATGTTTCACTTTGCCTATTTCGACTTTTTTAGGCAGTATTTTATTGATAACTTTAATAGCACCATTTATTAAATCAATGGCTCCATTTATCCTTTTTTCGATAAACTCAAGCACCGCATTGATTGTACTTTTAATGCCATTTCCCATAGCAGTACCGATTTTTGATCCGAGGCTTGAAAATTTATCTTTAATAGTAGACCAGATGTTACCAAAGAATGAGCCTATCCCCTTAAAGGCATTTTTCACAGCATCACGGGCTGCGGTAAATTTTTCCTTGAAAAATGAGCCAACTGCAGAAAAAGCGTGCTTAATGCTCCGCCAGACTCCACGGAAGAATTTTCCGGCTCCGGACCACACTTTTGTTACAATTTTATACCAGAATTTGAAGTAGCCAACTATTACGCTAATTACCGCTTTTGCTACTGCCTTAATACCAGCCCAGAGTTTTTGCCAGAATTCTCTAAATGCCTTACTCTTCTTCCAGAGGTACATGAAGCCAACTACCAATGCAGTTATGCCGGCTATGATCCACACAATAGGGCCACCAGCTACAATCTTAAAGATTCCGCTTAAAGCACTCATGGCTTTTACGACACCAGCAAGTCCTATTAACAGTGGGCCAATAGCAACAGCCACACCAGTTAAAGCTAAAGCAACCTTCTTGATTCTAGGGTGCTCATTCATAAACTGGAAAAACTTCTCTATTTTAGGAATTACTTTGGTGCTTACCCACTTGGCTAAATTGGCCAAAGCCGGAGCCAGGACTCTTCCAACCTCTTCGGCCATATCACCGAGTGAGTTCTTCATTTGCTGTATTTTCCCCTCCGGCGTTTTGGCCATCGTTTTATTCATTTCACCAACATTACTGGTAATTACTTCAGCAAGTGTGGCAGCCTTTTCCTCTTCAGTACCATATTTGAGGATCTTTTCTTGGTTTTTATCAAATGTAATACCGACACGCTTCAGAGCTCCTGTCTGCCCTTGCATAACCTTACCCATCAGGTTACCGATATTAACAGCATCCTCTGAAGTAGCATTGACACCCTTCTGCTGGGCCAGCAAATTACCCATAGCCGGCATCAATTTATTTACAGTGCCAGGATACTTAGCAAATGTTGCTAACTGCTGTGCTCCTGAAAGTGTAACCTCATCACCTATTACACCCTCTTTTTGGAGTGCACTGGCCAGTTTCATTGTTTCCTTTGCTACACCCTTACTGGCACCCATCCTTGTCTTATAGATCTCAGTAAGTTTAGTTTCCGCTGCACTCTGTACCCCATAGGCATCCATTGATTTCTTGATACCAGCTACAATAGGCACAGAAACCGCTGTGGCTATAGCACCAGCCTTAAATAAACCACCGCTGATCCTAGACAGTTTCTGCTTCATTCCACCGACTATTTTAGTTCCGGCAGATATTCCGGCAGCGTTCGCTTCAGGATTTATTATATTTTGAATTTTTCCGCTTATACCCTGAGCACTAGGTACTATCTGGACATAAGCTGTACCAAGTTGCGACATTTATTTCGCTCCCTTTATCTTTTTAACTATCTCTGCTCTGGCCTTTTCATAGTCTGCACCAGTTGCGTAGGATGTAGGCTCTGGCTCATCAGTCTCTAAAAACATCTTTGAGAATGACTTTGGATAGTTCCTACCCTTTTCTCCATCTTTTGTTTTTGACCACAGCAGAATATGTACCAAGTCATAAATCTTGGCCATTATGATTGTATCCGGAGGTGCCTTTAAGCCCTCCAGTTTTTGTCTAATTCTTGAATCTTCCCTGAGACCGGCACTGAGGATGCCAAGTTGTCTAGCTGGCACCCTCTTGTAGTCGTATATGTTATAAGTTTCTGCCATATCGCAAATCCATAAGTTTTTATCCTCACGAATCATGCCGGCCAGGGTCATGAGTTTTTTCCATCATCTCCAAGAGCTTCAAAGATCTCCACTATCTCATTGGTGGTAGCCTCTACTGGCACTTTGCCATTCTTACCACGCACATGATCATAGAGTTTTTTCTTTGTTGTTTCTCCCAGTAGCTTGTTTATTACCACAGTTATCTGCAGAGGATCCTCCCCCTGAGCAGCTGCCATAGCATCAACAAGTTCCATATCATCAAGTACAGCATCATCTATCTTGCACTTGAATCCGCTCTTAGTAGTGACTTCTCTTTTCATTTCATGACCTCCATACTATAGATCTCTTAGGATGCTGGCTCCTCAATGTACTCATAGTGAGTATTTCCGGAGCTGTCAGCCAGTCCAGTAAGAGTGATTTCATAACCAACGGCTTCATTACGCTTATAGGTGATATCACCCAGCTCTGAGATTTTTCCGTTAGGTATTACGATTCTCTTGAGTACACCATTTCTCATTACCATATCTACCACCCAGATAGCCTCTTCCTGTTCATCTGCATTAGCAGTAACAGCTATACCTGTGGCGAGTGTGCCAGTTACATTACTGGCTCCATATACAGCCTTGAGTACATCTTCATTAAGCACTTCAATGAGCGTGCACTGAAATTCATCTGTCTTTTCAGTGAGTACATTCAGCACATCAGTACCGCCCCAGTCCTTAATGTTTTCAGTTTCAGGTGAATTGGTATTAACCAGTCCATCTTCTGAGATATATCCAAGCTCTACATAACTTCCACCCAGGCTAGTAGTAGCATCTGATGGCAGACTGGTGCCTAATGGTGCTCTGTATATTGCTCCTGATACTCCAGGAGTAGCAGCACTAACATTAGTTACTGTAGGCATATCCTATCTCCTTCCTATTCATAGTGTGTTATAGCAAATACCGCCTGGTATCTATAAGACTTTGAGGCGGTATCCGTAAAGTTATAATCTGAGTTTAGTGTAACCCCTGATATTTCATCCAGGTATTCAGCACTCTCAACAGCACTCTTTACACTCTCATTTAGTGAGGATGCATCATAGAGTGTGTCTCCATAGCTCTGAAAAGCGAAGGTGTTAGTGGCAATCTTATCTGTTTTAGTACCACCAGTTTTCTCTATGATGATGTATTTACCGCTAGGCCTATTTTCAGGCCGTTCCATATAAACCGGTATCTGATCCTCATAAAATAGATCCTTTAAGTAGTTGTACAATACAGTTTCGACCATTTATCTGCCACTTCCTTTAGTTCTTGGTAACCCTGATAATGACTTCTCCAGTACATTATCTTGATAAGAGGCCTTTGCAGCAGCTTCTGACTCTGGGAATACAGTGCCTAAAGCAACATAACTAGCAACTCTAACATCATGGCCGTAAGATTCACCGCCACTCATCATTTTTGCTTTATCTGCCACGCTTGCTCCTGTTTCTTGCAAAATCTGCTGCATTTCAGTTGACTTCATCAACTCTTGTAGGCCTTTTATATCTAACTTAAACTCTGTCTTAATCATAACGCTCCACCAGCACCTTTTTATTCCACTCTAATGGGATATTGGCTTCAATACCCTCCTGTGGTAACCCAAATGTGTGCCAGTCCTCACCGAAGAATGTTACTTTCTTATCTTCCCAATCATGGGCATCACCTTTAGGTATCCCCAAGGTGTAAACAGCCTTTTTGCCGTAAAGATTTACTGTATCTAATACTTCAGTTGCAGTGGTAGGAGCTACTAACACATTCTCCACATCAACAGGAGTCTCTGTATAAATCGGAGCTCCAAATGGATCCGTGTATGATTCAGTTTGAGTATAAAGTGTAACTGTGATGCCCTGGATCTTAGCCATTATCATCACATCCATACCATTCGATTACACCATATCTCTGGCGTTTCAGTCCGAGCCGTTTTAAGTCGTTTCTCATGATACAGTTTGCTATGCCACCGCCTGGTACTGCATAAGTACCACTCCAAGAGTACCCTAAAGCACTCTGAGACTCTTGAGACATAGGCTCTGTATCAGTGTTCAGACTCATAGCTCTAACTATCACATCACAAACAACAAGCTGCACCACGCTCTCATAGTTATCATCCTCTGCTATCATCTCATCGAGATCTTTACCAACCTTATCTGCCTCATATCTCAGAGCAGCAGAAACCATCGGTATCAAGGCCTCTATTCGAGTCTGCTCAGCAGTAGTGTATGTACCGCCTGAGATTGCAAGAAACTCAGTTAGTGTTATGTATGATACAGCCATTTTGCTCCTCCTGTTGTATTATGATGATGGTTTAACTACCATAGCAAATTCAGCCGGATCAAGGATTCCCCATCCGATGAACGCTTCAGACCTGAGCAGTACCTCATTAGCCTGTTTCAGATCATAGGTGCCACCGTCCGGATTACCATATTCAATAACCTCAAGAGGCAGTTCCTTAGCAAAGCCCCATCTGAAGGCATCGAAGTTACCAACAATACCATAGATATCAGCTGCATCCAGTCCGTTGCTTACTGCAAGCTTGGCAGCTCCGAGCTGTGCTGGTGCACCACCAAATGCGAATTCCGGATAAGCCGGCAGAGCTCCACCACTTGTAGCCTTGAGTTCTGCGATATCCTGTCTCATATCAGCACTGAGTGCGATTCCGTTTACATCGTAGAGTTTGCTGATAGCCTCTTCTACCTTGTCAACCGGATTGTCTGTACCAGCTGTGTAGTCGATTACATTAGATCCACTATTGAAGTTTGTGATAGCATAAGCAAGGTTGTTATTACCAATAACATTGCTAGCCTGACCTGTTGCCGGATCATATCCATAGCCAGCCATGATATCAAGACCTTTAGCCAGCTTGCGAGCAAATCCCTCTGCAAATGTGCTCAGAGTGTTCAGCTGCTGCTCTTCACTTGCATACATGAATTCAGCAGTAACTCTGCTCTGATAAACGACCTTAATCGGTCTGATAGGTACTGATGTTACTGTAGCTCCTCCATCCGGTTTAGGATCGCTTTCTCCGAGTACAGATACATCTCCATCCATAGAAAATACAAAAATATCCTTACCAACGAATGGTATAGGCTCATTAGCTGAAAGTGTAGCTATAGCTGACTTACCCTTTACAGCATTAAAGATTTCTTTCTCCAGCTCTGCTGGGAAAAGTGTTGACTTTGTAATTGTAGCCATTTTAATCTCCCTTCATTCCTGTTAACATTTCTCTTAACGCTGAGTCTCTGTCATTGCCCTTTACCACAGGCTCTGGATTCCCGAGTGGTGCTGCTGGTTTACTTTTACCCACCAGCTCTGCAAGTGCTTTTGCATCTGCTCTTATACTTTCTTCATCATCTCCGGATAACCTTGCTGCCAAATCAAAGGGCAATCCTTCTTCATGTGCTACTCTCGTTTTTACTGAGTCGGTCTCATATTTGTGTAGCTGTGTTTTCAGATCCTCCAGCTCTTTTGCACTGGTGCTAGCATTTTCTGTCTGTGCAGATAACTGGGAATTGAGCTCTTTTACTTTTGCAGTCTGCTCTTCTAACTGCTTTTTTAGATCGTCATAATCTGCATACTGCTTCAGAGCTTTTTCTTCTCCTTTTTTTTCTGCTCTTGCAACCCTATCACCTATAATTGCATCAAGCTGTTCTTGCGTTTCAATGATCTTAAATTCTGACATTTTCTTGTCTCCTTCCCATTTCACCGGATGGTATCCGTAAATAATTAAAAAAGCCAGCGTTATACTGACCTTAATAACTAATTCTTTGTTTACGCTCCTCAGTCTTACACTCTACACACTGCCAGTGTGCCAGAGCCATACTGTCTAATATTGCGATATCTGCACCCTCTAATTGAGAGGAGTAGCCAAAACCACCTTTAGAGCCTATTGCTCTTTTTTCACAGTTGGTTACTACTTGAGTTACCGCTGATTGCTCCATGTGTTTAATGGATCCACTTGATATACCATGCTCCCATAATGAATAGGCTTTTATTATTTCATGTACTTTAGGCATTATCGGTCTGCCTAACTTCTCTGCCTTCATTTCATCAGCCAGCAAGGTTTTACCATTATCACCATCTACCACTACCCTCCTGACATCTGCCTGTTTCAAAAAGTTCAATATCCAGGCAGTTCCGGATTTAATTGGTACACAATCAATGGTCTCTACAAATACCTCATCATCTTCAGTTTTAACTGCGATTGATAAAGCCACATTTTCATTATCGTGGCCAAATTTAATGCCGGCAAATAGTTTACCTTTCAGCTCAGGCACCTTATCCACCTTGAGTGTATCCCACTCTGTCTTACTAATTGCTGACTTCTGATTGTACTTTAACCACAGCCCTAACCGCTGGATATTAAAGTCTATATCATCATCACCAACCTCTGACCGGATAGCACGCACCTTCAAGCCGTAACCTAATGATGGATTAGTTGCATACCACAGCTCCTCATCTTTAGGATCCGATAACTTTGAGACTGACCATTCACACCAGCCCGACTCATAGCCACCGCCCATTAGCACTCTATTCCTAAACTGCATAAAAACAGTTCCGGCACTAATTGCTGTTGGTGGAGTACCGAACATCAAAGTTTGCGGATTTTCAGAATCAGAAACAACATACTTTAACGCTGTCTCTTGCTCTGTGGTATATTCCTGTGCCTCATCTATCAGCAGTAGATCATAGCCTTCTCCTAAACCGCCTGTGCTGGTCCTAGTTCTAAACTCAATGATTCCACCATTACTGATATATAAATGCTCTTTACCAAATGCTCTGTAGGAGGATTCAATCTCCACATCTTCTGATTTCTCACAAAATCTCCGCAACCGCTCCCATATTGAGTGAGCTGTGCTGGTCCTGTGAGCCGTGTAAAGAATCTTCTCACCTTGTTTAAGGCCCCATAGACATCTGGCCATAGCCACTTCAGTCTTACCATTCCTCCTGGAAACAGCAAAGCCAAATTTCTGATGTAGCCACAAGCCATCATCATCCACAGCCATTAAGTCATAGACTAAAGCACTCTGCCAGGGATACAAGGTCCGCTCTGTGGTAGCATAAATATCAACCGCTTCTTGGCCTCTTGTTTTAGTGTAATTTTGGATCACGGATACCGTTGGTGATTGCTCTCCATAACGGATATCCTCACTCATGTATCCTCCTTCCTTATTCAGTTATAGATTTTCCCATGTGTTACTGGTCCAATCGGTCTGTAACTGTGGGCCTTTCTCTGCATGATATATAATCGTACATCCGCAACCTGGATGCCGTGCAAAGACTCCATTTGCTAGTGCATCATCATAACTCCATGTGCCTTCTCTTTCAATACACCATTGGCAAGGCTCTTTTCTGTTATGCAAGCCAACATCATCATATTTACGCTCTACAGTTACTGTGTAGCCAACATTATTTTGGAAACTGGCATTATCTTTCATGGTATTAACAGCAACATTTTGAGCAAAACTCATAGCATCCTGATTAACCACTCCGGCTACTTCAGTATATGCTGTGGCCTTCTTGGCTTTTGAAGTTATATTGATAATATCATCAGCATTTATATTAGTTTTTAATACTTTGAGTTTGATATCATATCTCTCATTGATACCACGCTGCACAGCTCCGGCATACTCACTCACTGTGTTATAAGTTGACTCTAACCCAGCCGGAAGTACCTGGCTGATTACTTCTCTATATTCAGCTTCACTCAAAGCACCCCACTGAAGATTATCTGATAAAGACTTACCAAGAGCTTTTGCCACTTCAAGTGCATACTTATCTGCATCTGTATAAGTAGCAGTTTTCTTTATCAGCTTTTTCTGCAGCGGTCTGATATCAGGGTTACCCTTTATATTAACCCTAAAATCTTTTGCTATTTTCTTAATTACCTCCTCAGTGTGAGCCATTACTCTTCACCTTCCATATTGATAGAAAAGATATTTTCAGGCATTTCACCGCCTTCTATGCCGGTTATACTCCTCAATACTGCATGATCAAAGAAACCTGGCACTGCCTGATTTATCTTGATAGCACCATCACCAATTGCAGATAAGGTTGCAGCATCAGGCTCAAATATAGGCTCCCACATTACCCTTGTATTGTAGATCTCACTTCTCAGGTAAGGTGTATTATCTCTCACGCAAGCTGCAAGATATCCGGCATTGATTAACCCTGTGCCAAATGTGTGCTGTGCTTTTCTTGCTATAAGCCTTAATGATTCATGGCTAGCCTTGATTGCTTCAGCACTACTCGGATTCTGACTTGGAAAACCGAGATCGTCAAGTGTTAAACCAGTCTCACCAGCGAAGAGCCCAGCGAACATTCTCAACTGCTCAGAGTGTGGTGCCATTGAAGCTGCCTGGAATTGACCGACAACAGGCCTGTCTCCATCCTCATCCTTATCTATCCTGAGCATTGAGCTCATTGTGGCCTTCCACTTATCCATAGCCTCAGAATCTGAATTCATACCAAGAATATACTTCTGTGGATAACTGAAGAATTCAGCAGCTATTTCAGACCGCTTCACAGTTCTTATTGCAGAGTTCACAATACTCATACAAGCTCTACTGATCCGGCTATGACCAAATGGTCTCTTTGCATCCGGTCTATTGATAATCGGTACCAGGAGCGGATAAGGTGCTGCGTTAGGTATATCAGCCATTATCCTACCATTCTGATAGATTACTGTATGACCTGGTATAAAATATGCCTCAGTGAGTGCGTTATCTCTATCATCAAAATCTATAACAGCATACCCTTCTGTGAGCATATTGGTTATTGGATCTATTATGCCTGTTGCGTGAGATCCATCAATAACTCTCATTCTCGGATAGCCATCATCGTCTGTGGTGATGTAGATAAAATCACAGCTGGTTATAAGAGATCCAAGTATAGCACTATCAATCAAAATATCTCTATTATTGAGATTGAATATTTCATTCATCCCAAAGTTATCATTCTCAAATTCTCTAAACACCAGTCTGTCTGCCAACGAATCAACAGCTCTACCACACCAGCCAAGAGTACCCATCCAGAATCTTAAATCTGGGGGAGTAGATATATTGAGATCTCTTACTATGTTTTTCATCTCATAGTATTTATACCTGAGCTTTACTCTATTCTTTTTGTAATTGAGTTTGTCTCTGAGATAATTTACACCCTTTAATGTAGGCATATTAACGCTCCTTTGTATTAAAAATACCGGATGGATCCGGCTTATAGTTTATTATGTGTTTTCCCGTGCA
>Ga0310690_10005632_pt1 | contig 16882 bp, 26 predicted proteins | sample AusTroGonzalo_MG_2_FD_207661 | JGI IMG/M metagenome (GOLD analysis project Ga0310690, IMG submission 207661) | Bovine rumen microbial communities from tropical cattle in Woodstock, Queensland, Australia - Gonzalo_04 (v2) (version 2) | ecosystem: Host-associated > Mammals > Digestive system >...
AGGCGTTTCGTGGACGCCTCGTTGTCTAGTTTTTCGTTGGACTGTCTGAACCACAACTCTACTCATATTTATAATGAATGAATGCACGACCAAACATTATTATAAATAATCATATTGTAATGTTATATCCATAACGCAACACCAGCCATTAGACCCTTTGAAGCTAACGGACTCCTGCATCTTCTTCTTTTAGCGGCTACCTATTTCGCCACACTTAATTATTAACAAAATGGCGGTGCGTACGGGATTCGGACCCGTGACCTCTGCAGTGACAGTGCAGCATCTTAGACCAACTGGACCAACGCACCATATAATTGGAACACAATATATGTTCCAATCACCTGTTTTATTTATTTTATTTTTAGATAACCCTACGAGCTCCCATTTTAATCATAATGTTGACCGTAGTGATACCTATTCCTTTTTTTGGAGTTCTTGCGTGTATTATCTTACCGCCGCCTATATATAGAGCAACGTGAGTAACACTTCTGCCACCATTACCACTGTAAAATACTAAATCTCCCGGTTTAAGTTCACTAAAACTAACCTTTTTACCAACTTTAGCTTGAGCAGATGGGGTTCTTGGCAATTTAACTCCAAAATGCTTATAGATACTTTGTGTAAAACCACTGCAATCTGTGCCCCTAGTTAAACTAGTTCCACCAGATACATATGGATTACCATTAAATTGAATTGCATACTTAACTATTGCATTAGAAGTATCTATACTTCCTGATGTATATATAACTTTATTTGTTTTCTTTTTCTTCTTTTGTGCTTGTTGTTTTTTCTTTTGTAATGCTAAATAGTTTTGTTTTGCTTTTTCAACAATATCATTTACTTTCTTTTCTTCCGTTTCAATCCCAATTTGCTTTCACATTATTTTTTCCACATAATCATTTTTTTGATATTTTGTTATCTTTTTAATAAAATCTTTACTTTCTTTTTCAGTTTTAAAATAAATTGTATTTTTTTTATTTGAAAGAACAAAATATTTTACGGAAAAAACATACTCCTTTAAAACCAATTTGTCTATGTCTGTTTCAAAACTGTTAGGAATTATATTATACCCATCTTGTTGAGCAAGAGGAGATATTTTATAATCTACTTCCTCATAACCTTTATCTTTTATTTCTTGAATATGATTATTAATTATTTCATTAATAAAATCTAACTGTTTCTCTTTTGCTGATACATTTGAAGCAAAACAAGAAGTTAAAATAAAAGGAACAAAAGTTATAACAATAATGAACCAAACAATCACTTTCCTCATCACCCTCTCTAACGAGGGCAGATAATCATTGTTTTTTTCATTCATATTTTTTACTCCTAAAAATAAAACAGGGTTTAATAATAATGGTAGCGGCTACGGGATTCGAACCCGTGATACTACCGTGAAAGGGTAGTGACTTAACCGCTTGTCGAAGCCGCCATATATTCGTACCTTTTTTTGAAAAGAAAAGTTCCGATAAACCCTAAACTTTTAAATTACAATTAGTTAGGACTCCCACCTAAACTTTCGTACTCCACGTACGCAGTGCTGGGCATTATAGCATATATTGCAAATCAACTATAATGGATTAGCAGACTTTCATCCCATAGGCTCTGTTAGATTTTGGGCCCGCCTAGGTTCTGTATCATCTTACACCACTAATTCCTTTTTCAATTTACATATATATTATATTATATTTTTTTAAAATAATCAATAAATATAAAATGGTACTCCCTGTAAGAATCGAACTTACATTAGAGACTTAGAAGGTCTCTGTCCTATCCGTTGAACGAAGGGAGCATTTATTTGGTGCGGGAAGCAGGACTTGAACCTGCACGAGCTAGACTCACCAGTTTCTAAGACTGGCGCGGCTACCATTACGCCATTCCCGCATGGCGCACAGTGCTAGATTCGAACTAGCGGACCGGCGAACCGATCGACAGATTAGCAATCTGTTGGTTTCAGCCATCTCACCCAACTGTGCATATGGAGCACCCAACAGGATTTGAACCTGTGCTCATGGAGTTGCAGTCCATTGCCTTATCCAACTTGGCTACGGGTGCATATGGTATCCCTACTAGGATTCGAACCCAGAACTTGTGGTCCGTGGCCACACGTTTTATCCATTAGACTATAGAGATATATGGTGCGGGATCTAGGATTTGAACCTAGGACCCCCGACGTATCAGATCGGTGCTCTAACCAGCTGAGCTAATCCCGCATGGCGGAGAGTCAGGGACTCGAACCCTGAAGCCGAATTAACGACCAACGGTTTTCAAGACCGCCCGACTACCAATTATCACAACTCTCCATTGGTGGGAGTGGAGGGACTTGAATCCTCACGAGGTTACCCTCACAGGATTTTCATACTACTCTATATTGCTATAGCCGCGGAAATCCGCGTTGTAGTCTGGACTATGTCTTAATCATAGCTTACGCTTTAGATTGATGGTATATAGTCTCTACACATTTATTTTGGGTTTCTTATTTTTTCCTCTATAAGTTTCAGTTGTTGCATGACAATTTGGACATAAATATCTAAGATTTTCTATTCTATTGTCCTTATTATTACCATTAATATGGTCAATTTCTAACGATATTTCGGTATTTAATCAATGTCCATTACACCCACAAAATTGGCATTTATATTCAATTATATTGTGTCTTTCAACATACCCTCTTAATACTTTTTGTGTTACACGACTATTTTCACAAAAAACTTCATCTAATTGATATTGTTCCTTGTTTAAACTATTTTTTACTAATCTTTCATCAGTTTCTTTTGTTTTTCCTTTACTTCATAACATTCCAGTAAAATGAGAAGTATCAATATTGAACTCTGCAATTTTCTTTTTTAAAGTTTCTTGATTTCCTCCTGCTTGTTTTCGACCTGCTTTTCTTAAAACTTCGGCAAGTGAATAACTATTAGCACATAATTCTTCAAGCCACTCTTTAGTATATTTTTGTAATGTCATATATTATTTCTCCTTTCATATAAATATGAAAAGTTCGTCTACCTTTTTATAAAGGTCTACCCAAAAATTTAGCTCGTCGTTATCTCTACCTTTTTATAAAGATTTCCGTCGAATTAGCCATCATTCACTTAAATGTTTCCTATTTAAGTGCTCAAATTGTTTAAGTCCTGTGCGTCTACCTATTCCGCCACACTCCCAAATATATGGTGGCTCCTGATAGAGTTGCACTATCGACACCGAGATTTTCAGTCTCGTGCTCTACTACCTGAGCTAAAGAGCCAACTGGTGGGGAGTTGTGGATTCGAACCACAGAACCCGAAGGAACAGATTTACAGTCTGCCGCAGTTGGCCGCTTTGCTAACTCCCCAAAATAAAAACCTTACCACCAAAGGTAAGGAAATATTACTTTAAATATATCTAATAATTCGTTAGTATCATTATCAACTTCTGGTCCGAAATCATAATAATAATCTTCATCTATCAATTTATTAGATAATTCAATCATTTTATTAAGTAATGCTAACATAGTATATTCTTCATCTTTATACATAATTCTATGATATTCTAAATCAATATACTTTTCCGCATCCTCTTTATAAATCTTTAACCTTTTGTTTAACCATTCAATGAAAGAAAAACTTAAATCATAACATTCTTCTCTCATTATTTTTTCTTTTTTCTTTTTCGTCATAATAAACATAACAATCCCTCCTTATTTAGAAGCATCTTCAACCCTTTGTTCTATTTGTTTTAATTTTGCTTGTTTCTTCTTTCCAGAACCTGGTGGATGAGCTTTAACATATTCAGCAGCTAATTCTTTTAACTCTCTTCCTCTAGGTGTTAAATTTTTTTGAGCCATAGGATTTCTTTTTAATTTCTTATTTGTTTTTCCTTTTCTATCTAAATTTAACTGCGTAATTAAATATTGACTTTCTCCACTACCTGACTTACCTTTTTTCCTTTTAGCCATCTTATCTCTCTCCTTTTTCTATAAATATTATATTATAAATTATTTAAAAAATAAAGTAAAAACATGCGGACGCCAGGTATAATAATCCCTGAATCTAGTCCAATGTATCTATTAAGCAGCTGTCGCCGCATTTTTCTTTTTGGCAAGGACTAATCGAGTCGAACGATTATCAAGGATTTTGGAGATCCCTATGCTGACCATTACACCAAGTCCCTATTTAAAGAATAGTTTTAACTATTCTTGGTTTTTATTTTTACCTGCATAAGTTTCTGTAATTGAATGACAATTTGGACATAAAAATCTTAAATTTTCTAATCTATGGTCATTATGCTTTCCATTTTTATGGTCTAATTGTAAAGTTAATTTTTGTCCTAATCATTCACCAGTATTTCCACAAGTTTCACATTTATATTCTAATTTACCTTCTCTTATTAATCTTTCTTTTAATCGAGTAATATTAAAATATGTTGAATTTTCAACAAGAATTTCTTCCAAATCATATCTTGCATTAGCACTTTTGCCATTAGATAATTGTCCAAAATGCTCTGTTGAACATCCAAGCTCTTGAATTCTCTGTTTTAGTCTTTCAGTTGAAGAACCCCCTCTAGTTGTTAAATTTAATGCCCTCATACAATCTGAATAACTATTTGCATTTTTTATTATATCTTTAAACTCTTCATCTGATACTAAATATACTTTACTTGTTCTCATAACATCCTCCTTATACTATATTTAAAAAGTATAATAAGTAATTTTATTTACTTTGTCCAGTATTTTACCAGAAAGAGTAAAATAATCATATGGCAGGCCCTGTAGGATTCGAACCCACACCCGCGGGTTTGGAGCCCGCTACCCGAGTTTTGAAGACTCGTGTGCTACCTTTACACCAAGGACCTATTTAGAATAAGAATTAATAATTCTTATTTTGTATTTTCTTTTTCATCAAATTTATATCCAAATTTTTCTAACAATTCTTCAAAAGTTGTATAACCATTATTAGGTACATAGACTCTTGTTGTTAGTTCATAAGCGAAAACATTAACTCAGTATTGATTACCAGCTTTCTCACACTCAGCAATATAATCAATTAGTTTTGCTGTAGGTATTCTTCTTAATTCCTCTAATGTCATTTTATCCTCCTGCTGTTATTATATTATGAAAATATAAAATGGACTAGAGTAAGAGATTTGAACTCTTTCTTTCAGTGCCACAAACTAACGTGCTACCATTACACCAACCCTAGTATATATTTTTGCACACAGCGTCAATAGCTGAAATGTCATCAAACATACCACACAAATATTTTTCATATAAATTATAATAACATATTTTTAAATATAAATCATTCATTTTTTCTTTATACACATCTTCAAGAGGTAATAATGTATAATTAGATTTTAAACTAACTATTTTATTCCATACTGAATCCATTGTTCTAATACCCCTATTTTTCATTTCTTCTCTCAAATAATATGCATAAGAAATTAAATTATCATAATCATAATCTAAAACAAAATTAACTAATACATGATTTGGAGTTCCATTTTTTTGTATAGCTCCAACAATTGCGGAAACTTCTCTCCATTGTGCTACCAAATGTTGTTTTGGTAATGCTTTAATTAATTTTGTGTGCCATAATCTCATAATATTTTCTCCTTTTTTATATATATTTATTATATAATAAATTAATAAAAAAGTCAAAAATTACTATTAAGCGTTAATAAAATATTTTAATAATAAAGTTTCTCCATCATATAAACAGAAAATAATTTGTTTATATAACACTTCATCTTGATGTAATTCTTCATTAACCTCTCTATAAACAGCATCTTTGTTAGACATTGCAAAACTTTTCATGGTATTAAAATACTTTTCTGCTTTTTGCAATTCTGTAAATGTCCTTTCCTTTAATAAACTTTCATCTTTGTTATAGAATAATTTTACGCTATACATTTTAAACCTCCTTATTTTTTATCAAAAAAAATAGACACCTAACCTATTTAGGGTTAAGTGTCTATTTAATTTACTCTGTTAAAGCCTTATATGTTGATGGACCTACATAACCATCTACACTTAAATGATTATTTTTTTGGAATAATTTAACTGCTTTATTTGTAGCAGGACCAAATGATCCATCTACTCCAGATGAACCAACTGAATAACCTAATTCAATTAATCTTGTTTGTAACCATTTAACCATAATAGGTGCTTTTACTTGATAATATAATTGATGTGCGGCAGCTGCTTTCGTAGTAGCTGGTCCAAAGGAACCATCAACCGCAAGCCCGCAATCCCATTGTTCATTCATACGAGATTGTAATAATTTTACTTGGTTTACAGGAACATCTTCATCACTATAATCAATATAATTTAATAATCCATGATAAGTCCATTTAAGATTTTTCTTACCTTTGTAATATCTATTTCCTTTATCATCAATTTCACTAATAATAGCTTTTTTAGTTCCCCAACCAGTTGTATCTTCAAATACCTTGCCATTTCCTATATAGATACCAGTATGATTGTATTTTGTTCCTTTCATACATAAGTATTCACCAGGAATAAGAGTCTTGAAACTTGTTGATACGCCTGTGCAATAATTTAATGCACCATTACAAGTAAAATCTGCTACACCATTTGCTTTATATACAGTTCCACCTCTTAATAATTTCTTATCTGCCTTGAAACCCCACAATATAGATTTAACTGATAAAACGCAATCAAATTGCCATTTACCATTACTATTTAATTTACTTCAATTTTTACCGCTATAATATACATTTGGTACGTCATTTACTAATCATTTTAATTTCTCAATAAATTCCTTACTCATCATTACTTTAGCCATAAGTCTAACCTCCTTTTATATAATATTAAAAAAAGGTTATAAAAATTAAACACTTTTGCTAAAATTGACAATAAAAAATGGTCGGGACAGAAGGATTTGAACCTCCGAAGTCTCCTGGTCCCAAACCAGGCGTCCTAGACCAAACTAGACCATGTCCCGACATAAAAAGCTCTATATTAAGAGCTTAACTAAATAATTTCTATCATTTTTGTTTCAGGCTTTTCTGCCTTTTTAGAAGCAATAGTGATATATAATAAACCATTCTTCATAGTTGATTTAATACTATCTAAATCGCAACTATGTTCATCACAAGAAAATTTTGAGTTAATTGAATATGTTTTTCCTGTAATTTCATCTTTTGTCTTACCTTCAATTAAAATATAATGTCTTCCATTAATTACTTGAACAGATACTTTTAAATCTTTTTTATCAAGTCCTAAAACATTGTGAACAATAGTCATAGAACCATCTTTATTATTATTAATTGAATAAGGATGCATATCTTTCTCTTCTCTGTTAAACTTGTAGAATCCCTTATCCCAATCAAATGGGTCAATAGCCCAATCTAATAAATTAATATCATTTAATAAACTCATAAAAAACCTCCTAAAAAATAAAATAAAATAAAAAAACTTAATATAGAGCTTATATAAAATGGCTCGGGGTGGTAGATTCGAACTACCAATGACGGATTCAAAGTCCGTTGCCTTGCCGTTTGGCTAACCCCGAATGTAAAAGCCCTCAAGGCGAAACTCGTATCTTGAGGTTGGACTTACACATATATATGCTGCCGTGCGGCCGCCGGTTAATCATTTGACGAACCGCGGTTACCGCTAAATCTTTATAGTGTTTAACCTTGTAATCCCATTCGCTTTTAACTGTCTTTTAGTTAAAGCAGCTGCAAGTCTTTTCATATTAGTTATTTTTTTAAATTTTCTAAACCAATATGAAGCAAGAAAATCTCTTCCTTCTACCATATAATCGCGGTATTTCAGGAATGCCTCCTGTTCTTGCTTTAAAAGTGTTTGTTTTTCCATAAGTCTCACTTTCTTTGCTTTCGCAATAATATTCAAAATAACACAATTAGTCAAAATCAGCATCGCCGCGAGAAGGCTTGTGTTTTGATGCCATACTTATTCTAAATATGAATAAGTTTATTATTTTTTATAATATATTTATGAGAAGTCAATTTTCTATGACAAATTGGACATAATATCATTAAATTTTCAACTTTATTATCATTATGGTTTTCATTAATATGATGAACTTCTAAAATATTTTCATCTTCATTTCAATTACATAATTCACATTTATGTTCTTTGTTTGCAAATGCTATTCCTCTATAATTATTATTACTACCATAATGGGAAGGTCTAATATTATTAAATTGATCTCCGCTATCTATTCTTTGAGCTAAATCTTTATGTTCTCTACAACAAAAATATAATCCACTCTTACTATTTGTCAATTCAGAAGGTCGTTTTTTAAACTTTTTATGACAATAAGCACATTCAACCTCTACTTTTGTATCTATTTTATTATATTGTTGACATAGAGGACAAATATAATGAGCTCTATTATCTCGTGCAACATTTTCATATTTCGTAGTAAAAATATAATCATGAATAGTGCATTTAACTGTAATTATAGAATTTCTATTTTGATATCCATTAATATATTCACATGTTTGCAATGAATTATTATAAACTTTATTATTTATTTGTTCTTTTGTAAGCATTTTATTTTCCTCCTCTTCATATATATATGAAAACTGTGGAGATGATTTTATTTGCTTTTACCCAATGCAAACAAAAATTTTTCCTAAAAATATATGGTGGAGCATCAGGGATTCGAACCCTGCTGCTTTCCTGATTGCAGGTCAGGTGACCACTCCAAGCAGTCCCATGCCCCATTTATATTGGTGGCTCTACTAGGACTTGAACCTAGAACCTCTCGGGTATGAACCGAGCGCTCTAGCCAGTTGAGCTATAGAGCCAAATTATTGAGGCATTGAAGTTTTCTTTACTACTTCAATTTTAAATGTATAGTCAAAATGTTTAAAAGTTATAAATTTCCCACTATTTACGGTGCAATTAATATTATTTTCTTTTAATTTATTAACTATTTTTTCTACTATGGCATCTTTCGTAGCATCTCTAAATGCTTTTTTACCATCATCCGCTAATAATTTAGTTGTAGTTTTTAAATCAATTTCATAAATCTTATTATCTATCAAAACTAAATTATAAATGCCACTACCTGTTAATGAATATTTATGTTTATATTTTTCTTTAAATAGTTCTTGTAAAAAATCACTATCAAAAGCCCACTCATATTCAGTTAAACAATTATTCTTTTCAAAAAATTTAAACTTTGACATATCCATCACTTCCTTATATAAATATTATATAATATTTTTATAAAAAAGTAAAATATATATAAAAAATGGCGGTTCATTGAGTAATCCTATGTCTTAGGTCAAGTAGAATTTCTCCAAAGATTACATCTCGTTACCAAAATTGCACTTTCGTTTTAAAATCTTGATATGCGGTTTCCCTGCATATGACTTGATTGCCACTTAGTACACACTTCAAACTCAATAAACATCGGTCTAGAAGTTTTCCTTAACAATAATTTGCTATTAACTAGAATACCGTGCCATTTATTACTTATTGGAGCGGGTAGTCGGATTCGAACCGACATCCTAAGCTTGGAAGGCTCACATACTAGCCCTTATACTATACCCGCATATGGTGCCGCGACCAGGATTTGAACCCGGAATCTATTGATTACAAATCAATTGCCTTACCGTTGGGCTATCGCGGCATAAAAAGATAGCAGCCTAATCTCTTAGGCATGTACGTCCTTCTATTTGCTCTTTTTCGGATTCCACTTTGAGTTCGTAATGAACCTTCCACTTTGTCCTTAGCCGAAGCTAGGCTGGGGCTATCAACTCCCATCTTCGTATACGCACCGATACTCCGCCTTTTTACCACTAGGGCAATAGGCAATAAAAATTTTTATAATGTAGAGCCACGTTCTCTACTCGTGCCTTTTCTCCGATAAACTCGGACTCGGTCAGCCTTATAGTCTGCATAATTGCAGCGAACCTGTGCCGTGATGTGCACTAGAACTTTCCTAATTTATAACGCGGTATTCAGCTCTCTAGTTCGTACCTGGTCCCGCAAGCGAACCCCTAGAATATATTCTCTCATCCCGAGCCGTTCGCAAATGAATATATCCCGTTTATATAGTTTTTACTATTCCTTCAGTTAATGGATAAGCAATAGCTAAGCAACCATCTATCTCTTTTACCATAGCGGCAGCGGGGTTTCTAACGCCCAAACCTCGCAAAACGGTGTGGTCTTTCCGTCAGCAAAACTTTAACTTGACATGCGTGACACAGCCCGCATATAATTTTATTCTTCAGTATCGTCAGTGTCATCACTTTCGATTACTTTTTTAACTTTAAATTTTACCCCTGTAAAATCATTCTCATCAAGGATGACATCACACTTATCATATGCTGCTTCAACTTTAGCAACAGCATCTTCTTCGCTTGCTGCTTCTACTTCAACTCTTTTTTTAAGAGTTTCAATAATAGTTACATAATATGTGTTCTCTTTTGAATTCATATTTCTCACTTCCTTTTTATATATTAATTATATAATATTTTTTAAAAATAATCAATATATAAATTTTACTTCCATAATATTCTTCAAAAGTAGATAGACAATAGTAACAAAAAATGTCCTTTTTTTAGAATTATTTCAGCGGCGGCCGCCGATCTATCAAATGTAAAACCTAGATTCTACAAATGACAGGCCAACTACCGCCGCATATGTATTTTTGGAAACCTTCTTACGTTTTGTTTTATGAATTACTTTACTACATAAAGCAAGTTATTTTTCTCAAGGGGCGACCCTGATACTTATTCACTCAGCTTATCGAAGCAGGTTCGTTCTGCAGTTAAACCCTCATTTTTAGCAATATTCCCACTACATAGGAACTAAGGCAATTCAACCGAAATACATATTTTGGTAAATTTTTTAATTAAGGAACTTAGGTTGAGATTTTACAAAACTCACAAACATTTTCTCTAGTTCCAACCAATATTGATATTGTTAATAATACTTAAAAAATAACTCAATAGCAAGTAAACCTATAAACTCTTTAGGAGCGTATCGCTTCCTCTTACTAAATCATTATTTTTCTTTTTCTTATTAACAATATTATTATATTATAAATTTTTTGAAAATACAAATTATAATCCTAATGCCCTTAATAAATCATTAACATTATTCTTTTCAGCTTCTGTAGGTTCAACAACAGGTTTAGAAACTGTTGATGGATTATCTTCAAATTCTATCTTATCTGCGGCAGCACCTGGTACTGCATTGTCAGCACCTTGCTCAACATTTTCTTTAGCCGCAGTTAATGTTACTTTAATTTGAATATTTTCTCCATTTTCTACCATAGGTATTCTTATTTCTTTACCATCATTATATAAAAAAGCTCCATCAAAATTACTTAATATCTTCTTTGTTATCTCCGCCTTCGCTATTTGTCCTTTCGCCATCAAACTCATCCTCCTTATCTATCATTACTATTAATCCTGCTTTTTCTAAATTACCTGATAATTCTTGAATTCTATCACACATTTGGCAATTGCCGCCTTTCATACATTCGCGGCCGCATCTAACTCTTTTTTTAACAAATCTAGGAACTATATATCTACTATCTATTGTTTTTGTTAGCCCACCAATAATTTCAGTTAAGTCACCAAACCATTTTTTATCATTTTTATATATATCATATAATACATCAACTTTTTTATTGTCCTCAATAAATTCACAAACATCTACATACTGTTCGTAAAAGTCAATATCTTCTGGTCTAATCCAAAATTTTCTTAAATCGTCTGTGTCTTTCCAAGAAGATTGAGCTATATTTGGAAATACCCTAACTTGAACTTTGTGCTCATGTGCAATTGGTGCAATTTTTTCTAATTCAAAACCAAGTCCTTCAACAATAAATATATCTGTTACTCCATAGTTTATAAATCCTATGACACGATCCCAATCATTTACATATATGCCAAAATAAAATTTACAATCTGGATATGCATTTAACATTACTCCAGTTTCTTCGTTTGTGCCTGGTAATCTAATATACATATTTAATTCTGTGTGTTCTTTTTGAAAATCTAATAAATCTTTTAATTGATTTTCTCTTAATGCCTTATCTAAATCATAAAAGCAAACATTAATTCTTTGTTTAGGATGTTGATTGCAGAAGTCTAATAACGCATTAAAATCTTGTATTCTATCATAATTAATATTAATTTCATCTACTTCATCAAGTATTTTACTATCTCTTATATAATCAATACAATATTTCATAAAACCTCCTAAAAATAAAAAGTGTTGAACTCAACACTTTACTTATTATGCTAAGCGATATGCTTTTCTAGTTTTACCGTCATCAGATTTAACATCTGTTTTTTCAGCTTCACCAAGAGTTACTAATTGAGTTAAACGAGCAATAACTTTAGCCTTTGTAATTTCTTCATCATCAAGAGCATTAAGAATGTCTTCAACTGTTTGAAAATCACTAGTTAAAACACCTTTAACTGTCTCTCTTAATTCATCTCCTTCAGCTCTCTTTTCAGCAGCTCTCTCTTTTGCTTTTTCAGCTCTCTTATCAAGAGTATCAATTTGATTATTAACGAAATCTACTAAAGCACTTGTTTCATCAGTTAAATCTGTTGATTTTAGGATGTCTAGAATTTCATTATAATAATCTCTCTTAGTTAATTTTTTCTCTTCCATAATTCCTATCTCCTTTTCTCTCTCATTTTCATCTTTATTATATTATAAATTTTTGTAAAAATCAACTGAACCCATTATCCTATCCAGCTCATCTTGCTATTAATTCTCTCTAAAAGTTCATGCTCATCGCCAATAGTCAAATCATCAGCATCGTAATTATGATTTGCTAACATTCTGTCTAATATGTCCATTGCGGAATCGTCTTCACTGGCACAAGCAACATAATAATTAATATGAGGTATTAATTCTTCCTTTATACTTACACTATTACGAATATGAAATCTAATTCCATCAATAAATGGATTGCTGCCATCTTTACTAGGGTCTAATGGATTTTCAAATCTAAACATATTCATCTCCTCCTTTTTCTACTTCTTCAATTTTTGGACTTGAAATTACTATTTCATCTACATTATGAAAACGCTTTTTAGGCTCTTTACTTAAATGAACTCCATATATATCTTCTTTAAGTTCACCTAACCAATCTATTTCATCAATATAATCATTCTTTAATTTAACAAAATCTCCCGTTTTCATAACTACTCCTCATCATTATTTAATATATTAAATATTTCACATAATTCTTCTTGAGTTGCTAGTTCACCATCAATAGTATCCATATCAAAAATTATCATATCTAATTGTTGTTGTGCTAATTTTTGTTTTTCTATTAAACGATTAATAAAATCTTTTTGAATTATAAATTTTGTATAGTATTCTTTTAAAATTGCATATTTTCCTTTATCAGTTAATAATTCAAATTCATCATAAGGTATCAAATTCATTTCTTTCACTTCCTTTACACTTATATTTTATAATATTTTTTAAAAATAATCAATAAGAACGTGCGGCCGCCGATCAATCAAATACATAATCTAGGTTATTTCTGGATCTTGACAATTATAAAAAAATATTGTATAATCACGCGTGCGCACGCGCGCGTATATTAAAATAAGGTTGGGCATCGCCGCCAGTCCCGCACGATTTTATTGATAATTTTTTAAAAATATTATATAATTATTATATATGAGATAGGAAAGAAAGGTGATGAAGATGAATATGTCTCAAAGCAGGTTCTTTTGCACAGAGTGTGGAAATGAAGGAATTCCTATTATGCGTCCCGCAGGACAACAAAGAGAACCTGGTCATTTAAAAAAATTATATTGTATTCACTGTAAAAAAGAAGTTAATCACGCAGAAGTTCGTGAAATAGGTGGATATACTGAAGAAGATTTTAGAAAAGAATTTGAACTCGGTCGATTTAAAGATGGTCAACGAGTTGAAGGTAAGAATCTTTTACTATGTTCTAATGTAACCTGTCCTTTTAATATAAAGGGCAAATGTTGGAATAGTAATAATTCAAATGATTGTGGTTATAAACCAGTTTATGAGGAGGGTGATAAAAATGAGTAAAATGTATGTAATGATAGGATTACCCGGATGTGGTAAAAGCACATACATAGCAACACATAAACAACCTGACGATATAGTTGTATCAAGAGATGTAATTCGTTATAGTATGCTAAAAGATGGCGATGCATATTTCTCAAAAGAAAAAGCAGTATATAATGAATTCATTAAACAAATAAATGCGGCAATCGAAACTGGAAAGGCTGTATGGGTAGACCAAACATCTTTAAACCGCGGATCCCGCAGTAAATTATTTAGTCATATAGCTACTAAACCAGATACTGTAATTGGTATTTATATGAATATTCCTCTTGATACAGTATTAGCCCGCAATTCTTTAAGAACTGGACGAGCTCTAGTTCCTGAAGATGCTATTTTAAATATGTGTTTCCATTTTGAAGAACCACAAGAGTGTGAAGGATTTGACTATATAGTGGAGGTGAAACATTAATGAAATCAATATGTAGATATTTAAAATTAAGAAAATTAAAATCTGGAGTTGCAAAAGAAAGCTGGGAAAAATTAGAAGGACAAGAATTTTTAGTTGTGTTTTTTGATGGAACAACAGAATGGTGTATTGATAAAGATGAATTATATACTTGCTTATCAAAAGACCATATAAAACAAATTCATTATATTTTTGATATGACAGATAGAATAGTAGTTAATAGAGAAGTAATTATAGATATAAATAATATTTAGGAGGTATAATATGGAAAAGAAAATATGGTTCGTGAGTGATACTCACTTTGGACATGATAAAGAGTTTTTATATAAACCTCGTGGTTTTGTTTCAATTTCTGACCATGATTGGAATATTATCCGTAATTGGAACTCTACAATAGGAATAGATGATGAAGTATATCATCTTGGAGATGTTATGCTTAATAATAATGACTATGGATTGCATTGTCTTAATCAATTAAATGGTAAAATACATATTATCCGCGGTAATCATGATACTGAAACAAGAGCACAACTATATGACCAATGTATTAATGTTGTTGAAGTTTGTTGTGCTAAAGAAATAAAAATTGGTAAAAACTATTTCTTTTTATGCCACTATCCAGTGATAACCGCAAACTATGATGACCAAAAACCATGGGCTATGCATTTAATTAATCTATTTGGTCATACACATCAAAAAGAAAAATTTTATAATGATAATCCATATATGTATAATGTAGGACTAGATGCACATAATAATTACCCTGTTGAAATTAATGAAATTATTGCCGATATCAAGGCTAAAAAAGAAACACTTGATAGACAATAATTTTTTTCTTATAATAACAATAGAATAGGAGAATAAAAATGTTTAAAATATTTAAAACTTTAATCTTAATTATTTGATTAATTGATATATTAAATATTGATTTTATTATTAATAATATTCATATTGCACAATTTTTAGATACTACATTACCAATAAACTTTTGATTTTGGTTATTGTTTTGATTATTAGTGCCAACATCTCAATTAGTTACAATAAATAAAGATTATGATTATATTACTGATAAATATTTAAGAATTAAAAGAAATAGAAAGGATTAATATTATGAATTGGAAAATTAAAGATGCTTGGTTTGCTAAAGAAACTGGTATATCTAGTGTAACAATTAGTACACGATTAGGTTTATTTAATGGCAGTAGTTTAGTTCATCCTGATGATAAAGATATTGCTTCTGAGTTCGAAGGTTGTCGTTATGCTGAAGGTAGAGCCGCTATCGAATATTTAAAAGAAGAAAAAAGAATTGCAATAATTAAATTAGAAACATTAAAAGATTTATATAAAAATTATGAGCAAATGAAATATTTTAGTGAGAATAAAAAAGAAATTAAAACATTAAAAGCAAAAATAAGAGATTGTGAAAATAAATTAAATGAAATTACAAAAGGAATTGAAGGAATTAAAAAACATCTTGCCTATTCAATGGAAAATTACAGAAAAGATAGAGAAGAATTTTATAATACAGTAAATAAAAATAGAGAAAAAAAGAAATTAGTTCCTGAGGACTAATTTTTTTATTAAGGAGTTGATAATATATGAGAAAAAGAATTCACTTATATTGTGATGGCGCTTGTAGCGGCAATCCAGGAGTTGGTGGATGGAGTTGTGTTAGATATGAAGCGGAAACCAATACCATATATGACGCACATACTGGAAATGACAGTGAAACAACTAACAACCGCATGGAATTAAAAGGTCTACTTCAAGCATTAAAATTAGCAAATGAAAAATATGCTGATTGTGATGTAACTATTTATTGTGATAGTGCTTACACGGTAAACACATTTAATGAATGGATTTATACATGGGCCCGCAACAATTGGATAAACAGTTCTAAAGAACAAGTAAAAAATTTAGATTTAATATTAGAATTATATGAATATGCTAAACTTGAATTTCCAAACTATGGCGTATATAAAGTCGCAGGTCATAATAATGAAATAGGAAATGAACTGGCAGATGCATATGCAGTCGCCGCAAAGTTTAGTGATGCTTCAAAATTAGCCAAAATTTTAAAAGAAAATGATATTACTCTTGCCATAGAGTAATTTTTTGATTTTAAAGGAAAATTTTGATATAATTATATTAGATGATTTTTAGAAAGGAGAAAATATGGCAGATAAAAAATTATATACTAAAGATAGTATTGAATCATTATCGCCTCTAGAATTTACCCGTCTTAAACCAGGTGTTTACGCAGGTGATACAACATATTCAACACAATTATTAGTAGAAATTGTATCTAATGCTGTTGACGAATATAGACTAGGTCATGGTGATAAAATCAATATTACCATTTCTAATAAAGATAAAGATACTACTGTTACAGTTGAAGATTTTGGTCA
>Ga0310690_10005633_pt1 | contig 16882 bp, 17 predicted proteins | sample AusTroGonzalo_MG_2_FD_207661 | JGI IMG/M metagenome (GOLD analysis project Ga0310690, IMG submission 207661) | Bovine rumen microbial communities from tropical cattle in Woodstock, Queensland, Australia - Gonzalo_04 (v2) (version 2) | ecosystem: Host-associated > Mammals > Digestive system >...
AAGCGAATTTTTGGCAGATTTGCGCGGTTTTTCCGACACGACCGCGCCGATCTCTGTTCAGCTTGTCAATGAAAAACGGATAATGACGGGGGAAATGTGCATGATTATGCGTGTGCGTTGGGAGTTTTTGGTGTTTAGTTTTTAGTTTTCAGGGGACGGGGGCGCGGGCGGATAATATCCGCCCCTACGGGGAAACGGTTTGACTGCGCATTCAGCGGCGGCAGCCGCCGCTGTTTTCCCTGCGGGGAGGACGGGACGTCGAGGAGGCCGCCACCCGTAAGACTGTTTTGGCGTATTATTGGAACGGCATGACATTGCTCATGCCGTTTCCTGCTTCATCAGTTCATTCAGCGGGATAAATCCGATCAGATCGTACTCGATGTGGACACTCTGACGGCGCTTGCCGCTGCTCTTGTCCGGCGCTCCTACATAGATCGCCTTGATCAGTTCATGTGCGGCGTAGGGCGTCAATTCATCAAGTTCGGCATATTTCTGAACGCGCTCGATGAACAGGTCTAAGTTTTGGTTCTGCCGTTCCTGTACTTCGATCTCCTTCCGGAGAGTTTCTGCCGCTTCCTTCAAGTCCTGCTGCTCGTCCTCGTAGCCCCGACTCATCACAGCAAAACGCTCGTCGCTCAGCTTACCGGATACATTGTCCTCGTAGGTTCGCACGAACAGCCGGTCAAGATCCTGGATACGTTTTTCCGCTTTCTCAAGCTGCTTGCGCTTGGCCTTGAGGATCGCTTTGCTCTCCGTCTGCATCTTTTCCTCCATGATTGTCCGGAAATGGGCTTCATAGCGAACCACAAGCTCAATGACCCTCTGTGTGTAGTGCCAGACCAGGCGCTCCAGAACGATCACGCGGATGTAATGAGCGGTGCAGGGAGAATCCTTGCCACGGGAGTTTGAACAGGTGAAGTACCATTTGCTCTCGTCACCATTTGCACTGCTGAAGCTCATTCTGCCCTTGCAGTCGGCACAGAACACCAGACCAGAGAACATATGCGAGTTGCCGGATTTCGTTCTGCGATGCCGCTGCTCCCGAATCTCCTGCACCTTCTCAAATGTGTCGATGTCGATGATAGGTGGCTGGGTGTTGTAGAAGATCGCCTGGTTCTCCACGGGGTTCTCTCGGGTCGTCTTGTCCCAGATGGAATTTGTGTAGGTCTTGAAGTTGACCGTGCAGCCGGTGTACTCACGCCTGGCCAGAATGTCCGTGATGCTTCGTGTTTCCCAACGATAGGGATCGACAGGATCCGAGTGCGTTGGATTACGTCCTTCGCGCAGCTGGTAAGCGGTGATTGTCAGCACTTTTTCCTCCCGGAGCTGGTTTGCGATCTGCAGGGGGCCGCGACCCTCCATACACAGGTCAAAGATGTGCTTGACCACTTTTGCAGCTTCTTCATCCACGATCCACTTTTTGGGGTCATTCGGATCTTTGAGATACCCGTAAGGAACAAGTCCGCTCAGATGTTCGCCGCGTTCGCCCTTTGCTTTCTGCACCGCCCGGATTTTTCGGCTGGTATCACGAGCAAAATACTCGTTAAACCACATCCGAATGCCGCCAAAATCATAGTCCACGCTGTTCTGATTCTGCGTGTCAAAGTTATCATTGATGGCAATGTATCGGACGTTGTGTTTGGCAAAGGTGATGTTGATGAACATGCCCGTCATCGTGGAATTTCGCCCGAGGCGCGAAAGGTCTTTCGTCAGCACGACAGCTACATGATCTGCTTCGATTTCGGCCAGCATTTCCTGAAAGCCGGGGCGATCAAAATCGGTTCCGCTGTATCCGTCGTCGATGAAGAAAACGGGGTTCGGCAGCTTTTTGTCTCGTGCAAAGGATTCGAGGATTCTGCGCTGATTCTGGATGCTGTTACTCTCGCCATCCAGGGAGTCCTCTTGCGAGAGTCGGCAGTATAATGCGGTGATCTTATCCGTTGCCCTGATCAATTCTGTTTCCTCCTTTTCGAGGGCAACTGTCTGTACAGGATTGGACGGCTCTATGGTAACATAACTTTTTTCGTTTGTCATCAGATATCCTCCAAATTATGCAGCATGATCCGTGTAAGCTTTTGATCCAAAAGCTCTGTTCCATCATAGCTGCCGGTGACGGTATAGATAGTTCCGTCGATTTCCTCCATGATCTTCATTTCCGGAATCCACCATGCGCTCGGATTTCTGACAACGATGTGGCCCTGCTCATCGATGCGATAGTTGCGGCGGCGCTGATCATCGGGCAGAGGATCGTGCTTTGCATAAGGATCTGGCCGACTGAAATACAGCTCCGGGATACTGTCGTCTCCGTCGCCCTCGTCATCTTCCCATGATTCGATCATTTCCAGATATTCGGCTTCGTCGGAATCAAGGTCAAATTCTTCATCTTCAAAATCGGGTATGTGTTCATTTTCCATTTTTTCAATTTTTCCTTTCTGCGACATTTTCAAAGCAAGATACGGCTATGGCAGCCAAAAACTCTGATTCTCCGTATTTCGTCTTTCGCACATGACCGTACTTGCATAGAGCAAGATACGGCCAGCGAATACGAAAACTCCAAAATGAGTTTTAACTACCTCGGCCATCTCGTTGGGGATGACAGCTCCCCAATCCCTCGACCGGACAAATCTGGCGATTTTCCGTTTTGGCTCCCATTTCATTTTCGCAGCGGCAGCGAGCTGCCGGATTTTTGTTAGCAATTAGAAAGGCGTAATTCGAGGAAGACGGGAAATCGTATTCCCTCCTCAATATGGCGTCCGGAAAGCCGCATGATGCCTGCACTTTTCATGCTCTAAAAGCTAACAGCCGAGGCAGGGGCTGGTAGCTTGAGTGGAATAATAGAAAGCCAGAATCGCGGGGGAACGTGAAATCGTATTACCCTATCAGAATCGCATAGCAGAATCCCGCATGATCGCTGGATTCTTGAAGCTCTATTTTTCCACTCCGCAGCCCCTGCCGTTTGAAATCTGTCACGCTCTAAAACCCGGAAAACCGGGGTGCAAGTCAAATCGTATTCCTCTGTCAGAATCGAACGGTGAAAACCGCATAATCACAGCTCTTTTTCATGCCTAGAGCGTGACGCTATAGCTACAGTTCCTGTTCTTGCTTTTTGTGATTCTGCTCGATCTCCGGCTCCTGTTGCCGGAGCATTTTTTCGATGTTGGCCTTGACGGTCTGAAGCTCCTTTTCCCGCTTTTGGCTCTCGCGGTACTCAGTGTACCCGGCGTTTTTGGCAGAGGTCAGATCTTCGATCTCATCCTGGATTCGCTTGGCGGTCGGGATGGTTTTGACACCGTTTTCTTTGAAATACCGCATAGCTGCGTCATAGAGCATGAGCGCCGGACGGTTTTCCTCGTAAAACTTTTCCTGCTTTTTCTTCGGCAGCTTCAGATACTCCGCGTGCAAATCTCTTCCGTCCCAGGCATTCAGAACATGCCGCTGCAATTCCTTTTTCGCATTCAGCTCCGCCTCGATCTTTTTCAGATCGGTGCGGGCTGTTTTTGTTTTCTCATGCGATTCCGCAAGCGCGGCGTCGAGCGCGTCGAGATCGGTCAGGCCGTTTTCCTGCAAATACAAAAGCGTCTTCGCCATCGTTTTCAAATTGAAGACCGTTCCCCAATGGATGTACCTCGCGCCTTTTCCTTCGGCGCGCTTGGCTTCGAGATCGATCAGCTTTTCGATCTCCGGTTTCTCAACCGGGGTCTTTTGACGGACAGACGGAATGACATGCGCAGCGTTTCTATCCAATGCCGCGAGGATCGCTTCTTTGGAAAAATCATCTCCCAGCTTGCGCGACGTGATCGGCTTCGAGCGCTCCGGCGTCAGATAGCTGAAACGACCGCGGCTCTCTTTGACTGCGATGCCGTAATCTTCCATTAACACAGCGAAGAAATCTTCGAGCTTTTTGGATTTTTTGAGCGCGGCACGGATCTGTTGCCGCAGGATCTGTTTGTCCGTTTCAAACTTCGTCTGCTTCGGTTCTTCACCGTTTGCGATCAGCTCGGCGTTCTCTTCGTCGAGCTTTTTCTGCCCCTGCTTCTGCGCCCAATACTCGCGTTCGGTGACTCTGTTATTGCTGCCGTTGAGCAGATCAATCTGATACAGCCCCTCGCGCTGACACATCTCCATCACTTCCGCGCGGAAATAACGGAGCGCGGCAGATGTACATCGGTGCTTCATGCCGGGAAGCATATCGCAATCTTTATCCATGTACGGCATCCGCGGGACGCGCTCGATGCGCAGACTGTTGATGACGATATGCACATGAATGTTGCCGCTTTTGTTATGGCCGTCCGGGTGTGTGGCAACCAAAGCCTGATGGCCGGGGAAATGCTTTTTGCAAAATTCAAGGCCCAGCTCATGCGCACGATCCATCGTCAGGCCGTTATCTTCCGCATCGCGGGGATCAAAGCTGATGATGTAATGGTGCGTCTTGACATCGCCGCGGGAGAGATTTTTGTTATAGGCGAGATTCGTTTTCATGCAGGCAATGGCGAAATCTTCTTCGCCGCAGAGCATGGTGTCGATGCGGTAATCCTCGCGCGGGATCAGGTGGCCGTATTCATCAAGAACCGGTTTGTTGTTGCTCTCGTCGTGCTGAAAGATCAAGTAACGCTCGGCGGCCCCGAGGTCCGAGTTTTTCGAGCTCAAATGTTTGATCGTTGCCAATGGCGCTTCCCACCTCCTGCAGGATTTCATATTTCCATTCCGCCAGATCGCCAAGCGCGCGGCGAATCTCCGAGTCAAGAGATTGATCGGGATAACCGGAATTGAGAGCGCGAGCGATCTGATTGAGATTGTTCCCGATGCGTTTTCCCTCGGTGATTAGCTCGTCGATTTTGGAGAGAAGCTCCTTGTTCACCGATGAAAACTTGAGTGTGGGATAAATCTGCAATTTGTCCAAAGATGTGCGAATCATCTTGGACTGCGTCATCTTATAAACCTCGCACCTTTTCAGAAAACTCTCGTACTCCTCATCGTCGAGTCGTGCTTTGATGACGTGTGTGCGCTTCGGCGCGCTGTACGGTCCTCGCATTTTTTTGAACACCTCCGGGTGTGAAAATTTTACGTTTCTTTCGTTCTGCTGGGTTTGGGGAAGGCACTCCCCAACAAGTTTGACCGAGGCCGAAAAAGCAAAATGCTGAAATTCGGGCCACAGGTCGATACTTGCTCTTAGTATCTGACCGTTACCCCGCACTCCGTTTTTTCACGTTTCTTCATCCGAATCTAACAGATTCCTGATAAAAAATGCTGTCGAAGAAAGTCATACTCACGCAAAAACTGAAAAAACAAGAGCAGGCATCAAGCCAATGATCACGCGCAACTGCTCATGCTGCGTGATTCTTTTTTGGACTTGATACCTGCCCTTTGCTTCCACATTCACGGGTGGGAGGACGGCTCACTATGCCAAAGTATTTTGTTTATATGTGGCAACTCTGCCGAAAAGAGGAAGGTTGTAAAACGGAATGACCGGCGATTCTTTATGACGACACAAAATGTATTTCCGTTTACACTTCGGACAGACGACCGCGAAATCTGCTGGCGTTGCTTCCGAAAAATATTCCAGCGGAATCAACTCCGATTCGTTTTTCGCTTCCCGGCTGACTGCAAACGCGATATTCTTTGCATGGCAGTTCGGGTCGGGGCAATCGAAAGAAGGAAGTCGAAGACGATCTTCTGCGATGGCGTTTTTCAATTTCGTTCTGTTTCCTCCGTGATCAATGCTTATGATACGATCCTTTCACAACGCCCTGGATCTGCAACTCGTCTACGATAATGTCCGGATATGTTTTTGTATCGGGATTGCAGGAATGGAGAATATATTTTTTATTCTTCTGATCGAAGCCGAGCTTCTTCAGATTGTTCTTTCCATCGAAGAGTGCAATGACAAGATCGCCCTCGTTGGCTGTCTGCTGGCGCTTCACAAAAACATAATCGCCGGGGAAGATGCCCGCGCCGATCATGCTTTCACCTTTGGCGATCAGCGCGAAGTAATCTCCCTTTTCCACCAAGCTCTCCGGCATACGGATGTACTCGATGAAGCGCTGTTCCTCTTCCTGCCCGGGGCCGCAGGCGACGGTTCCGAGCACCTGCAGCGCGTGGATCGGCGCTGCGTCCTCCATCAATTTCGTGCGCGCGGTGCGGCGGCCGGAATAATCCAGCGATCCATCCTCGCGCATGGAAATGAGATAACGGTGCACAGTCGAAAGCGGAATGCCCGTGCCTTCTACAATGTCGCGAACGCTGGGAATCTCATCGTGCTCGCAAAAATGCTTGTCGATATATTCCGCGATGATTTCTTTTTTCGATGGATCGATCCGTCGCATACTGCCTCCAAATAAAAACACAAGATGTTTCGGTAATGAAAATATACCACACGAAACATCTTGTGTCAATATCTTTTTGAAATTATTTGTTTCTTTTAGACTTGTGTTTACTTCGCAAGCTCCATCGCGACAGCCGTGCGGACCTCCTTCATATCGACAGTCGGCTCGAAGCGCGCGACGACCTTGCCCTCGCGGTCGATCAGGAATTTCGTGAAGTTCCACTTGATATACGCTTTGTCGCCAAATGCCTTGTTGTTCATGTCCGCAAACTTGTTCAGTGCCGCGTTTTTGATTCCCTTGCCGAAGCCCGCGAAGGGTTTTTCCGTAGCGAGAAAAGCAAATAGGGGCTCGGCATCTTCTCCGTTGACCTTGATCTTGGCAAACTGTGGGAACTCCGTGCCAAACTTCAGCGTGCAGAACTCGTGGATCTCGTCCTCCGTGCCCGGCGCCTGGTTGGCAAACTGGTTGCAGGGAAAATCCAAGATCTCGAAGCCTTGATCGCGGAACTCCTTATACATAGCCTCCAGCGGATCATAGTGCGGCGTAAAGCCGCAGCCGGTCGCCGTATTGACGATCAGCAGCACCTTGCCCGCATAGTCCGACAGCCTGACCTCGCCGCCCTGTCTGTCCTTCACCGTGAAATCATATACTGTTTTCATGTTTTTTCGCTCCTCTCAACATTTTTCTTTTCGGTCTGCTTCGATCCAACCGCCTTGATCGCACCCAGGCAATGGATCCTGACAACCCGATTCCCGTCGATCTCGGATAGTGTACGCAACTGCTCTAAATACGGTTTTACAAACTGCGCCCTGCGCTTGCCGAGAACGCGGAACATCTCCGGCGCTTCCATTCGGACTCTGTCATCCGGATCATGTAGCAACGCTGCAAATATCGTTATGTACTCTCCGTACGGATCGGGCGCGTTCGCCGCAATGTTTTCCGACGCCCAGATGAAGCTCAGCCTGACCTTCGCCGCTTCGTCCGAGGCAAACTGAAACAGACTCTCCCAATACGGCTCAACGGCGGAAAAGTTTCCCCGTCCGATCCTCCCGAGAGCGTTGAGGGCGCGTTCACGCAAAAGCGGCTCCGCACTGTCACAAAATGCCGCGATTGCGGGAACATGCTCAAGGATCGCAGCCGGGTATACGAGCCCCATCTCTCCGAGCAGCCAGAGCGCTTTCGCCCGGATCTTTACGGAAGCGGAATCGAGGAGGGATGAAACATAGGGAATATTCGCTTTCCATTCGCTTCTGTTTTTTGTTAGTGTTCCAAGCGCTTTATAGATTTCCGACTCGTTCAATCCACCAGCCCCTCATGCCTTTACGAGTTCAAAATGATTATACCATAGTCACATGAAAGAGAAAAGTCCTTCCGCTCAGATGCTCCAGCCCGCGCTGGCAGCCTGCAGCTGTGTCATGCGGCGGAAAACACCGTTCTCGTTTGCAAGCAGCTCGTCGGGGCTGCCCTCTTCGGCTACCTTTCCGTCCGACAGGACGACGATCTTGTCGGCGGCCTCCACGGTGCGCATGCGGTGGGCGATGACCAGCACGGTCTTTCCCTGCAGCAGGTGGGAGAGCGCGCCCTGTACCTTCGTCTCGTTCTCCACGTCGAGGGAAGCGGTTGCCTCGTCCAGCAGAATGATGGGCGCGTCCTTCAAGAGCGCGCGGGCGATGGAGATGCGCTGGCGTTCACCGCCGGAGAGCTCGCTGCCGTTTTCGCCGATGACCGTGGCATAGCCCTGCGGCAGCTTCAGCGCGAATTCATCGCAGTTGGCAAGTTTTGCCGCCGCCAGGACTTCCTCGTCGCTCGCGTCCTTTTTCCCGACGCGGATATTCTCCAGAATGCTGTTGTTAAAGAGCGTCACATCCTGAAACACGATGGAGAAAACGCCCAGCAGCGTCTCCGGATCAATAGTTGAAATGTCCTGCCCTCCGACTGTGATCCGGCCCTGACTTACATCCCAGAACCGGGCGGCCAGGCGGGAGACGGTGGTCTTTCCGCCGCCTGAAGGGCCGACAAGCGCCGTGACCTCCCCCTGCTTTGCGGTAAAGCTCACATCGCAGAGCACGGTTTTATCCTGTTCATAGGAAAAGGTGACGTTCTCAAAGCGGACATCGTATCCCTCCGGATGGAAGTCTGTCGTTCCGGTCTGCGCCGGATGCTCCGCGATCTCGTTCATCCGCTCTACGGGGACGGTCAGCAGGTTCAGCATACCGAGATTGATCAGGTTGCCGCTCATGGGCTCATACAGGCGGGAAGCTACAAGCAGGAATGCAAAGAACTCCATCACATTCAGCCGGCCCTGCAGAAGTAGCGCGCTGCCGACCACGGCGACCGTGCCGATACCGATCTTCAATAACAACTGGGCAGAGACGATGAAAACTGCCTGTCCCAGCTCCGCGCCGATGGCTTTCTTCTCCACATCGTCGATCTTCTCTTCCAACTCAGAGAGATAAGCGTCCTCTGCGTTGCAGCTTTTCAGGTCGCGGGATACTTCGATGAATTCCTGTACGGCGTCGTTCAGCCGCACCTTGGATTCCGACTGACGGCGGATGAAATGCGCCTGCACCTTTTTCGACGTCGCCACGATGAAGATGGCGATGGGGATCGGCCACACAGCCGCCAGGGCCATTTCCCATTTGTAGAAGAAAAGGCCTATGCAGATCAGCGTCGTGGAGATCAGGCTTCCGTAAAACTGCGGGATCTGATGGGAGGAGGCGTGCTCAATCGTTTCGGCGTCCGCCATGATGGTGTTCGTCAGGTCCGCCAGGTCTTTCTTCCCGAAGAAAGACAGCGGCAGCTTTCGCAGCTTTTCCGCCAGGGAAATACGGCGCTTGCCGGATTCCACGTAGGTGGCGAAGAACGTGGCGTTGTACTGCCAGTAATTGGGGACAAAGATCAGAACGAGACAGACAGCAGCGAAAAGAAGGTAATATACCCAGCGTCCGGCAGCTGTGCCGGAGAGATAGTCTCCGGTAAAGGAGAACAGCAGCCCGACGGGGATCATCAGGGCGAGATCCGAGAGCGTTACCGCAAGGATCGCCTTGAGCATATCCGCAGCGCCCTTTTCCGTCAGCGCAAAGCGCTTCATCATCGTCTTCTTCATACCGCTTCACCCACTTTCCAGTTGACGGCCTTCTGATACTCTGCCCACATGTCCGCATAAAGGCCGCCTTTTTCCAGCAGCTCGTCGTGCTTCCCCTGTTCTTCCACCTTGCCGTCCTGCAGTACGTAGACCCGGTCGGCGTTGCGGATCGTGGAGAGACGGTGGGCGATCATGATAACCGTCCGCCCTTTGGCCATCTCCTGGAACGCCAGCTGCACCTGCGCCTCACATTCCGGGTCGACAAAGGCGCTGGCCTCATCCAGAATCACCACGTCCGCATCCTCCAGCATAGCGCGGGCGATGGCGATGCGCTGCTGTTCGCCGCCCGAGAGGTAAGTTCCTTTTGTGCCCAGCACCGTGTGGATCCCTTGGGGCAAACGGTCAAGGATGTCCGAACACTGGGCTTTTTTCAGCGCATCCAGCATTTCAGCCTCGGTGGCGTCCGGCTTGGCGATACGCAGATTATCTGCGATGGAGCGTTTCAGCAGGCGGCTGTCCTGGAAAACATAGGCCACATGCCGCATCAGCTCCTCCTTGGAGATCTGACGCACATCCGTGCCGCCGATGAAAACCTGTCCCTCCTGCGGGTCAAAGAAGCGGGAGATCAGACCGGCGACCGTCGTTTTTCCACTGCCGGACGGGCCGACAAGGGCGACGATCTCATTTCGTTCCGCTTTCAGCGAAAGATCGGACAATGCTGCCGGAGCATCAGGCGCATAACGGTAGGTCACATTCTTCAGCTCCACGGTCGCGCCGTGCGGTTCCTTGCTGTGCTCCGTCTCCGGCAGAGGCTGCAGGCCGAGGATCGAGTCCACCCGGGCTACGGCGTCCTTGACCTTCATGTCGTTCTCGCTCATGAACATGACCTTGCTCATGGCTGTCGCGATCGCGGGGGTGAAGATGACGTAGAACAGGAAGTTCAGCAGAATATCCATCCGATAATTCTCGCCGCGGATCAGAAACAGCGTCACGCCGAGAACAAAGACAAAGGCGCTGTTGATCAGCACGGTGTATCCCAGCATGGATCTGCGCATCATGCGTGTATAGTGCATGCAGAATTCGCAGTAATCGTCGATGGACGCTTTAAACCGATGGAAGGAGAACACGGTCTGCCCGAAGGTTTTGACCACCGGGATGCCCCGCACATACTCAACGGCCTCGTTGCTCATGCGTTCCAGGGCGTTCTGGTAGAGCCGCATATCCTCCTGCATGCCTGGACCCGCCATGCGCATCATGGCGGCAAAGCTCAAAGCGATCGGGATCAGGCAGGCGACGCCGTAGCGCCAGTCATACACAAACAGCATCACAAGCATGCAAATCGGCATGGCGATCGCGCCTGCCATGTCCGGCAGGTTGTGTGCGAGCAGCGTTTCCGTGGAGCCGGTCACTTCCGTCACGATCCGGCGTACTTTGCCGGAGCCCATCTCATCCGCAAAGCCGATGGGGAGGCGGGCGATGTGGCGCATCAGCGCCTTTTTCATATTGGCCGCCGTGCGGAACGCGCTGCCGTGAGAGCAAACCAGCGCGCCGACATAGACAAGCGCGGCCAGGACGGCGAACAGGACGGCCATCCACCCGTTTCGTACGATCCCGGTTGCCCGCGAGAAATCCGGCTGCACTTCCAGCACCTCGCGGATGATCCGCCACAGGAAGACGAAGGGCATCAGGGACAGCACACTGCTCAGCGCGGATAAAACCAGCGACAGGTAGGTCAGCTTCCCGAAGCTGCCCGCGTATTGAAGCAGCTCCGAAAGCGCACTTTTCTTCTTTTCTTTCATCTTCAACCCTCTTTCTTTGATGGATCGTGAGGTTAAGGGCATTTAACCTCACGGCTTATGTTATGCCCCGAAAACGGGGCGTTGTTTTTTGCTATGGTTTTGTTTATACCCCTTGCTCTGAGTAAAAAATAGGCGGCAGCAGCACATCAGTTCCCGTACTTCTTATGCAGCGACTCCCAAGACGGCATTTGCGCGCGAAGCATATTCCAGCTCTGCAGTCTGTCCTTCGGATAATCCTTCATCCGTTCTTCATAGTAGAGGTCGATCTGCTCCATTTCCATGACTGCGTTCCGGCAGTGCTCGCACGCGATCAGGTCGCCGATACTCCTTTTTTTTGCCATAACGAATAACAGAAACTTCATCAGCACTCCACGTGACCCTTTATCGAAATACTTGTCTTCTCCCTCAGGGCGGACTGTGATCCCTTTGGCTTTCAGAAACTCAAATGCCTCATGAGAGGCATCGACCATCAGCTTGCGTTGCGCATGCGTCGAGCTTGTCATGTCTCCGTTGCAGATATAGGCAAGATAGCCGATAGGCAGGATCGCCGCAGGATGACAGATGAGATAGGACTCCATATCCGGCTGCCAGCTGAGCCGGTACTTCGCGCCGGAAAACAGCGCCTCGACCTTGCGTCGGGTCTGCGTGTCAGTCTCACCGTGCAGCTGCCCGATATCCATGGTCACAGAACCCAGACGCTCACAGACATACCGCGTTTTCTCCTTCTTCCCGCCGCTGACCTGAAAACCGAACAGAAGCGTTTTTGCCTTGCTGTGTTCCCGGATGTAGTCGTGAAACTCCTGCGCGGAGAGATCGTTGCCGACCAACACCAGCAGTTCGGTTCGGATCGCGCAGATTTGCGGCATGGCCGCTCTCATTTTATGCCAGGGCATCACGACGAAAGCGGCGTCAAAGGTTCGGCCTTCTATGGAGCTCACCGCTTCGATTTGATCCACAGTTTCTTTCCTTTGAAGATGGTGCCAGATTCGCAGACCGTTTTCGTTCAGCATCCGCGCCCGCTCTTCCCGGACGAGGACGGTCACCTCGTTTCCCGCTTCCACAACGGCGTGGGTCAGGTAGGCCCCGATCACGCCTACGCCGAAAACCAGGATCTTTTTCGGATCATTGTATTTATTCATGGCGTAGATTCCTCACACTGAGCAGCAAGCCGTCTTCGTTCTTCACAAGCTCATACTCCGCCGCCAGCGGGCTTTTGTCCCCAACGATGCAGTAATCGCAGGAGTCTGATGTGACGCAGGTCCCTTCCCGGATCAGCGTCGCGTGGAGCTTTTGCATGGCGAAATGGTCGCAGTTGCACATGACCGGGAGAACGGACTCCATGTGATGGCGCTTGGCAAACTCTGCATTCGGGCACTGGGTAAAGCAATAGCGGACGACGCCCTCCTCTTTGTCGTAGGAATACGACCCCATGCGGAAGGACGCCGGGAATTCTTTGATCTCTTTCTCCCGGAGATCGCTTGTCTTTTTGAATACCCTGTTCGCCAGACGGTTATCGAACTTTCTGTTGAGGTCGAACACTTTCCCCAGTTTATCAAAGCCGCTCATGAAGCAGTCATAGACGTCCTGCTGGATCTCCTCCAGCGGGGGCTTGTCCGGCACGATGGCGTACCAGGCGAAGATCAGGATCGGGTCATAGATGCTGACGGTCATTTTCACGCCGCTGAGAGCGGGCTCATCTTCCAGAAACTCCGCGTATTTGAGCTGGGTCTTCTCCCAAAGCTCTGCGGCGGTCTTTTCGTCATAATATCGGCGCAGCAGCTCCTGTACGCATTCCTTTGCCTTTTTCGTGTAGATCACATGCTTGCTGCGGTCGATCGGCAGATTTTTATCCTTCATTGCGCTCGCTCCGTTTCCATGAATTTCCGAATCTCCTCTGCTATCAGCCCCGGGTGTGCCATGATCTCCCCGTGACCGAGACCGGGAAAGGGATGATCCTCCAGGCTTGGCCAGGCGCGTTTGAGCTTTTGCAGGGCCGTCTTCATGTTCGGCTCCTTTGCGCCGTACCAGACGGCGACCCGGGCGGAGGGGTCCGAACGGAAGCCGTCGATCGTCTCATACAGTCGAAGCGCCTCATCCATGGCGTTTTTCAGCGTGGCGAAGGAGATGTTCGGAGGCACGTTTTAAAACTGCGCCAACAGCTTTTCATCGTCCGTCCGCGTGTAGAGCTTCAGGAGCCAAGGCAGCTTTTTCCGCGTCTGTATCTTGTACAGGAGCCTGTACTGATTATGCGGGATGATCGCCGCCATGAGGCCGGTCAGCGCTCCGATCTTCATATACTGCGGGCCACTCAGGATCAAGGAATCGGCCCGGATGCGTTGCCGGTGAAATAGCATGCCCGCCGTGGCGCAACCGAAGGATTCTCCGAAAACGAGGTCGATCGCGCCATCCAGATGCCCGCGGATGTACCTCTCCAGCTTTTCGGCGGAGGCTTCCGCAGTGGTAAAGGTCGTCTCTCCCGTGCCATCGTATCCGTCGGTGCTTACAGCGATGATATGATAATCCTTTTCAAGCAAAGAGATCACATTTTCAAACTGACGCCAGCACATCATATTGCCGGGGATCAGGACGATCTTCCGGCTGTTTTCTTTTCCAAATACCTGTACTTCCATCGGACACCCGCCTTTTTCCGCTTGCTCTACTGCAGAGATTTCTTATGTACGGCGGCTACTTCTTTGATGAACCGGTCTGTGTTTTCTCCGATCAGCCCGCCGTGTCCCATATCCGGAAAGATCCTGACCGTAAACGGATAGCCCTGCTTCTTCAAATCCTCGAGGCCAGCGGAGAGCTTTTTATCCACCGTTCCCTTGATCCCGTACCAGATGTGCATATCCGTGTTTTGGAAAACGCTGTAATCCGTCTTCTTCCCGATCAGGCAGCGGTCCTGATTCTTCCAGCTTTTCCAGGTGGCCCTGGTATACAGGATCCGGTTGGCCTCCTCGTAGCTGCGGCCGGTGATCTTTGCCAGAAAGCGCTCGCGCAGCTTTCCGGCCCTGCCCATGACGACGAAGAAAAGTCCGGTGAAAAGGAACAGATACAGCTCTTTGAGCACGTCGCTTTTGATGTCCGGGTAATCCCGCAGCGACATGCCGTCCGCGATGGTTGTCGTGATTTTCAGCCGGTTATCCTCCAGGACCTGCATCAGCGTCCGGCAGCCGTAGGAGAGCCCGTACAGGATATCCATCCTGCCGCCGTAGTTCTGGATGATGTAGTCCTCCAGAGCCCTCGCTTCATAGGCGTTCGACTGAAACTCCGTCTCCGGCTCGGAGGGGTTGAAGCCGTCGTAGGCCAGCAGGATCACGTGGTATTTCTCCGCGATCTTTTTGGCCGTCGGCAGTACGCCAAGATAGCTCGTCCCTCCGCCGTGAAGGAGCACCATGATCTCTTGGTTCTCTTTGCCGAATTCAAAAAACTTCATGTTCCTTACCTCAACAGTACCGCGATCCCCGCAACGATCAACCCCGCGATAGGGCAGACGAGAAAGGTCCAGCCAAGGGCGTGCTCCGGGATCGCCAGCTTCAGCAGCCATTCCTTTCGCTCCCAGGCTCTGCAATGCTCTGCGCCCTTGATCCTTTCCCTGACCTTCTGCGGCAGCCAGCAGTCAAGGATCAGAAAGTCGCTGACGCTGACAAAGGTCATCTCCACATAGCCGGTCCAGAACAGCGGCCAGAAGCCCTTTGTCCCCGAAAGATGTGCGCTGATCGCCCAATAGAGAAACAGGGCAAGATACAACCCGTACAGAAACAGCTTCATCTTGCGCGCTTCTGTCCGGTTCACATAGGGCGCAGCCGCTTCCTTGATCTCTTTGGGAAACATGACGCTGTACTCCTGCGGCCATAGAGTAAATCCCACCAGCACAACAGCGTTGAACAGCGCCGACATGGCAATCCCATCCAAAATGAGCCTCGGCCAGTTCATTACAGCTTCCTCAGATAGAAATCGCAGCGGTCCGAACCGGTTCCAAGGGTTCCTGTTCTTTTGAATTCCAGGCCGGGGAGGTTTCCGTAGCAGCGATCGTCGTTGCCGCAGGAGATTTTTGTGATCTCCGGGCAGCCGAGCTCCGTATAATACCGGTAATACGGGCAGGCGACGATATCCATGCGGAACTCGCCCTTCTTCTTCGGGTAAAACACATTTTTGAAGCCGCGGTCCGGTCCGAACAATTTCTTTGTCATGGGATCCCAAATCCGGACGAACAGGCTCTTCATCCCGGGCAGGCGCATAAGCCGGGCAAGCTTTTTCCCGACTTCCACGGAACCCTTTATAGCTGCACTTTCTATCACGCTGTACGCTGTATCCTCGCCGACAGCATCCTTCAGCGTCAGATAGATCGCTGCCGAAGGGAAGATGAAGTTGTCCGTGTGGGCGTGCTCTCCCTTGGGGATTCCCGTATGGTCCTTCATGATCTCTTCAAGCTTGCGCTCCGCCTTGCTCCACAGCGCGTCGCTTTCCGCTTTTGACATCCGGGCGTCCATCTCGGCCTTGATATGCTGTTTGTTCTTCATGATCTGTGATGCTGTTTTCATACACAGTTCCTCTTTCCTTATTACTGGATCAGTATGCAGATCCAGGCCGCAAGAGCGGACGCTGCCGGAAAGATGACCAGCAGCTTCAGCAGTTGGCTTTTGATGTTATATCCGTACTTTTTTATGGGGTACACACTACTGACCTCAGGATAGTAGAATTGGAAAAAATGAAACCTCATCAGCAGGAAGTAGTCGAAGCAGATCATGTCGTAGAGCTTGTAGATCGTAAATATGAGCACAAACCGCAGGAAGAATTGCCAGAAGGTAAAGCCGCTTCTGAAACCGTCCCAGACCGCAATTACGCCGACGCCCAGGATCAGGACAACGGCAAAGCCCATCAGTGTCCAGCCGATGATCCTCGCTCCGGGGAACAGTTCCTTTTCTCTTGGTCGGATCAGCTCCCGGGCTTCCCTCGGGGCCGAGGAGAAAAACTTTTTGTTCTGAATAAAGGCCACCGCAGATAACAGCATCAGCGTAATCGCCGCGCAGAACACGATCGAAAGAAATATAGTTAGCAACATACGGTTTACCTACCATTCACGCATGACTTTTTGCAGCCGCTTATCGATATCCACTCTGGTTTTCTTACACTCCTTCGGGTATTCCTTTCCCGCCCGGAACATCATACGGACGAGAAGAGAGGAGCCCACCGGCAGCATCTTTTTCAGCATGGACTCGGGGAAAGCAAAATGCGTACCGTGCTCATAGAGCCAGGCTTCAAAGCTGCTCTCGTGCGGCAAAGTGTCAAGCCGTGCCTCCATGCGGCGGATGTACTTGCAGGTGTCCCAGAGCACGTCGTCCTCCGCACCGATGCAGATGATCCTGCCGCGGATCCGCTCGACCTTGATTTTCTCTTCCTCCTGTAACGGATGCCGACGCTCCGATTCGTCGAACATCTTCCGGGACGCGATAAAGTCGCCGCCTGACTTGGATTCCTCCCGGATCTTTTGCCAGTATTCCGGATGGCGGTAGGCATAGGGCAGATAGGGAAGCGGCTCGCCCCGCCAGGACACGGAAGATTCCCCATCGCCCGGCCGCTCGCGCATGCCGTCTTTGCCGTCCTGATAGAAGCCTTCCATGATGAAATCCGAAGGTGAAACTGCGATCGTCAACGTGATCTCAGGATAATAG